>Ga0209537_1000083_pt1 | contig 102722 bp, 71 predicted proteins | sample BioPla4DNA1_FD_187698 | JGI IMG/M metagenome (GOLD analysis project Ga0209537, IMG submission 187698) | Biogas fermentation microbial communities from Germany - Plant 4 DNA1 (SPAdes) (version 2) | ecosystem: Engineered > Bioreactor > Anaerobic > Digestate | place: Bielefeld, North... | reverse complement strand
GCCTTCCCCTTGACGCGTCAGTCTGTGTGACTCTCGTCACGCGAAATGGGGCAGATTCGTTCAACGGAAAAGGTTTTTGACATCGGAAAACCCGCAGCGCTTGCTAGCGCAATGCAGTGAACATGGTGTTTAGCAAGGTACGGGTGGGGTCGCAACTGTACTCCCAGAACATGATTCCTGCTAGGCCGTGCTTCTTGATATACTCGCACTTGGCCTTGATGGACTCTTCGTCATCGTAGGATATGAAGTTGGTGCCGTCGAAGAGATACGGAGCTTGTGCTTCGGCGTCCCAATAACGTGTATAACCGTTCTTGTTGATGTAGTTGGCTACGAGATCCGCGTATGACGGGCCGTACCCTCCTGCTCCCGGACTGTTTTGGAACAGGCCGTTGTTCCTGTTGGGTACATCTCTCCACATCCGCGAATAGAAGGCGGCCCCTATCACTATTTTGTCAGCAGGAACCCCGGCAGAACGGAAGATCTCAACGGACGCATCCACGCTTATCCTAAACAGGTCTCCAGTCGGTGTGTAGAGGTTGGTATGATGCCCGGTGAGTGTTTGGAAACCGCCGCGCATGTCGTATGTCATCAGCAGGACGTAGTCGAGGTGCTCTTGAACTTCATCCATCTGCGTCCCGTCTACGTAGTACTGGCCGGCACCTGCGGCAATAGTCAAGAGATAGTGCCTGCCGTCGTTCTGTCCTAGAGCGTTCAGCTTGTTTCTCAACTCCTCTATGAGCAGTGTGAAATTCTCCTTGTCTTGTGGGTGCGACGCTATCCCTGCAACCGAGTAGCATGGGTATTCCCAATCCAGATCTATGCCGTCCAGCCCATATCTGCGCACCAGCTCAACAGCTGAAGCAGCGAGTTGGCTGCGCGACTTCGCAGACGAGGCGGATTCAGAAAACCCGCCTGCGCCCCACCCGCCGACAGAGAGGAGAACCCTTAGGTCTTGGTTGTAGGTCTTTAGGGTCTGTATGTAGTCCAGGGTCGTGGTCCTAGAGACGCGTACCTTGCCGTCAACCACGCGGCCGAAGGCGACATTGATATGAGTCAGCTTGCGGGCGTCGTCCTCTGTGACTGAGCATAGGGCCTGATCTTCTACGTAACCGATTATGAAGGGTCTGTGACTATGCATGCGCTTCGCTCCAACTTCTGAACTTCGCGACCGACGGAACACTGTTGTTGGACAATAGGCTTGGTGAAGGAAATCCGACTTCTCCGTCGTAATTCTCAAATTGGAATGGTATAAATATCAGACAACTAGCTAAATTCAACCTGTGCCGAACATATTCCTTCCCGAACGACGCTACTGGAGTGATTGGCGTGGAATCACTGAGATGGAGTGGCGTTCCCGAACCTGTCATCGACTACAACCCTCGCGTCTATATCTGCCGCCGAGCTACCTCCGCTCTACTGATAGACGGCCGGCTGGACAAGCCGTTTTGGGATCAAGCTCCTTGGACAGAGGATTTCGTCGATATCGAGGGAGATGCAAGACCCAGACCAGCCAAGCAGACCAGAGTCAAGATGCTCTGGGATGACGAATATCTCTACATAGGAGCCTACCTTCAGGAAGATGAGATTTGGGCGACAATCACTGAGCGTGACGCAGTGATCTTCTATGATAATGACTTCGAGGTGTTTATTGACCCTGACGGCGACACTCACAACTACTACGAACTAGAGATCAATGCCCTCAACACTGTCTGGGACCTGCTCCTGCCCAAGCCTTATCGCGATGGCGGGCCTCCGATCAATTCGTGGGACATCAGAGGCTTGAAGACTGCAGTACATATTGATGGAGAAATAAACAATCCCTATGCAGACAACAGAGGCTGGAGTGTCGAGATAGCCCTGCCTTGGTCTGTACTCAAGGAATGCGCATCAGAGGGCAGGCAGCCGACAGTGGGAGATACTTGGCGGATCAACTTTTCCAGAGTGGAGTGGTCAGTGGTTGTCAGAGACGGCCGGTATTGCAAGGAGATAGATCCTGCGACCGGACGTCCTTTTCCTGAGAGCAATTGGGTTTGGTCACCTATGGGAATAGTCAATATGCACTACCCGGAGCTTTGGGGGTACCTGCACTTTTCTGTCGGGCCAGCGGAGTTCACTATACCTCCTGATGATTTCATCAAGTGGGAACTGAGGCGGCTCTACTACAGGCAGCGCAACTACTACGAGCAACATGGCAGATTCTGTGCAAGCTTCGAACAGTTGAGGGGAGACGACCACTGGACTATTGAGCCTGAGATCGATGTCCCAAGCGTGCCCGGTCTGGGATACCGGGCTTTCTCGCTGGTTCAGGCGTCAGACGTCACGCAGAGGACTCCATCCATAGCCGGCAACGACGGTGTGACAGTCAATGGCAGGTGCGCCGAGAACCGCTTTTTCAGGATCGAGCTCAACAGGGCTGGACAGATAGTCTCCCTCTACGACAAGGAACACGGTCGCGAAGTGATCCCACCAGGACAGGCGGCAAATGTGTTCCAGGCCTTCGAAGACAGGCCGATGCGGTATGACGCTTGGAACATAGAGCTGTACTACCAGGAGAAAGAGACAGTTGTTGATGATCTGGTAGAGTGGGAAGTCGAGTCGCACACGCCTGAGCAGGCGGTCATTCGGTTCCTGTGGAAACTGCTTGACTCGACCATCGAGCAGCGAATGGTAGTTCGCAGAGACAGCCGCAGGATCGACTTCCGAACGAGAGTTGACTGGAGAGAGCACTCGATCCTGCTCAAGGTGGCGTTTCCTGTAGACGTCAGGGCAGCCAGGGCGACGTACGAGATCCAGTTTGGAAACGTCGAGCGACCGACTCACTGGAATACAAGCTGGGACTATGCAAGGTTTGAGACTGTCGGGCACAAGTGGGCGGATCTGTCCGAGCGCGGCTACGGCGTCAGCCTGCTCAATGACTGCAAGTATGGGTACGACATCAAGAACAACGTGATGCGGCTGACTCTCATAAAGTCGGGCGTTGAGCCAGATCCTATGGCTGATCAGGGAGAGCATCTGTTTACCTATAGCATATACCCGCACGCTGGTGACTGGTTCGAAGGCGAGACGGTCCAACAGGCTTATGACCTCAACTTCGAGCTGCTGGCGGCTGTTTCAGACGGACCGGGAGGAGGCCTTCCGGCTGAGGGCGCACTCGCGACGGTAGAGGCGGGAAGCACGATCCTGGAGACCGTCAAGAAGGCTGAGGATGACGACTCCACAGTGCTTCGCTTCTATGAGTACGGCAACCGCCGCGACAGCGTCGAGGTGGAGTTCCCCTACCCGGTAAAAGCGATCGAAGAATGCGACCTGATGGAGAAGCCTATCCAAACAGTCGGGTTCTCTCGCAGCAAGCTGTCATTCCGGATCAAGCCGTACGAGATCAAGACCTTTAGAGTCTGGTTTTGAAACGCTGTTTCAGACACATGTCATGATGAAGGAGATCGGCCAGGGGATGCAAATACTGTATATGAGCGGCGAAACTCTTCGCCCTCGATCCGGTGTTCTGGGTTGTCCGGCGTCCTTGACAGAGTTTTGCTGCTCTGGTATGATCATATCGTACTTCTAGGATTACGTCTCCGGGTTTAGTCAATCCGCAACCACTACCTTAGTGTGCGATTTCGAGATTTCAGAGCACGATTTGCACCGCCTCTCGAAGCAAGACCGCGGCAACACGATCTTGTCACAGCCAACGGAGCAACACTCGTAACCTTGTTTGCTTTCGCCTAAGCGTTTAGGAAGCCGTTCGTGCTGACCTAGCGCCAGCAAAACGGCTTCAGAGCAAAGGTGGGTTACAGTGAGTAGTTCTTCAGTTGCCGATCATCCTACCGTTCCGACCGCTCCCAAAAAGCGACATCTGTTGAAGCTTTTGCACCGTCAACGATACCTCATAATGATGGTCTTCATTTTCGTCGTTTGGGTAATCATCTTTAGGTATGTTCCTCTCTGGGGATGGCTAATGGCGTTTCAGGATTACAAGCCTTGGAAGCCTATCACCGATCAACAGTGGGTAGGGCTTCAGCAGTTTGTTGAGCTCTTCAAGGACAGAGACTTCTACAGAGCGATGAGGAATACCCTGGCCATGAGCTTTCTCGGGCTTGCTATCGGATTTCCTATTCCTATCCTATTGGCGCTTTTGATCAACGAATTGGGCAACAAGCGGTTCAAACGCATCGTACAGACTGTCTCCTATCTTCCACACTTCGTTTCTTGGGTCGTCATCGCCAGCATCGTGTTCCGTATCTTGTCGCCGCTAGGCGTTGTCAACAACATCCTGCTGTCGCTCGGCGTGATTGATCAGGCCATCGCGTTTATGGGGGAGCCCAAGTATTTCTGGTGGATTGTCGTCTTTACGGACCTGTGGAAGGAGATGGGGTGGAACTCCATTGTGTACCTGGCTGCTATTGCAGGAATATCACCGGAGCTGTACGAGGCTGCGACAATAGACGGCGCAGGCAGGTTTAGAAAGATGTGGCACATTACTCTGCCGGGCATCATGCCTACAATTGTCGTGCTTCTCGTGCTGTCGATAGGCAACATCATCAACATCGGTTTTGAGAGGCAATTCTTACTTAGGACTGCATCTACCAGGGACGTAGCAGACGTCATAGACCTCTACATACTCAACTACGGATTGGGGACCGGGCGGTACTCTTTCGGTACCGCTGCAGGTGTGTTCAAGTCAGTGGTCAGCTTGGTGCTCTTGACCTTGGCCAACTCGTTGAGCAAGAAACTGACCGGATATAGAGTTATCTGACTGCGATTGGTTGAGGCGGGCGACCCACTGATCTAGGCTTTTAGACTCCACTTGCTGCAACTCAACTCTTGGTCATGCTAAGACCTCGATCTTGAAGTGAAGGGCGTTCAGATGGAATCCGAGACCTCGAGGAGAGATAGGTATGGCGAAACAGAGTTTGGGAGACAGAGTGTTCAACGTGGTGAACTGTTTCTTGATGTGTCTCTTGATCGTCGTCACACTGTATCCATTCCTGCATGTCCTAGCTTTGTCTCTCAATGACCCGATGGATACTGTCAGAGGCGGTATTTCGATATGGCCTCGCAAGTTTACACTGATCAACTACAAAGAGACTTTGAAATACCAGCAGATCCCTTGGGCGACCGTTATTACACTCTTGCGCACTTCGATCGGAACGGTGACCGGAGCGATCGCATCTGCAGCTGTTGCATACGTGATCAGCAGACGGGATTTCATGTTTCGCAAGCTGGTAACAGTCATGTTTGTAATAACGATGTATGTTGGCGGAGGACTGATTCCGGACTACATGCTCATCCGGCACCTTAAGCTCATGAACAACTTCTGGGTATACATCCTCCCCGGATTGATAAGCCCCTTTAACGTGATCGTTATTCGTTCCTATATAGACGGCAGCATCCCTGACGAACTCAGTGAGTCGGCAATGGTTGACGGCGCCAATGATCTAGTGATCTTTTGGAAAATCGTATTGCCTCTCTGCTTGCCGGTCATGGCTGTCATATGCCTGTTCATATCTGTCGGCCACTGGAACTCCTGGTTTGACACGTATCTATACTGCAGCGGCAACCCTCGATTGACCACCTTGCAGTTTGAGCTTCAAAAGATCATGTCGTCTGCTCAGACCACCGCCAGTATAGACTACTACAGTCTCCTGGATCCGACTCGGGTGATCAAGGTCACTCCTGAGTCTCTGCGGATGGCGATGACGATTATCGTTACGTTGCCCATATTGTTTGTCTATCCATTTGTTCAGAAGTACTTCATCCATGGCATGACAATCGGCGCTGTAAAGGGATCTTAGAGCTGCCGATAAGCTCGGCGGTCGTCTAACGAGTAAGTAGCATCAAGAGCAACAGAAAGCCAACTGAACAGGAGGTGTTGATGCGTTCTGTAGTCTCTTGGTCACACGTTAGAGCTGGTGTCGAGTTTGAGTATTTTCCGAAAGGAGGCAGACTAAGTGAAGCGTAATCGGTTGTTCTTTGGCTTGCTGATTGGAGCTTTGCTGGTGCTTTGCCTGGCTATGGTGAGCACGGCTGCAGGCAATGTAACTGTGTTCAAGTTCTACACTGCTGACGGAAGTGCAGCCTCTGATGACGGGTTTACCAGCCCCGTTGCAAAGAAGATCGAGGAGGCTACTGGTGTAAGGCTGCAGCTAGACTACCCGATCGGCTCTGCCGGAGTAGACAAGCTGCAGCTGATGGTGGCTAGCGGCGATTACCCGGATCTCATCTATGCCAAGGGTGACCTGACTCTGCTAAAGGAGGCGGGAGCCCTAATACCCCTGGACGATTTGATCGAGCAATATGCTCCCAATCTCAAGGCGGCTTATGGCGAGAACCTAGCGAGACTGAGGTGGTCCAAAGATGATCCACACATCTACTGCCTTGGAGCTTGGGGAACCGGCACTGACGCAGTAGTCGATGTCGATGGTGGATTCATGATCCAGCACAGGGTCGTCCAGGAGCTCGGGTATCCTGAATTGAGGACAATCGAGGACTTCGAGAACGCCATTGTCGAGTATTACAAGAAGCATCCGACCACGGACGGCCTGCCTACGATTCCGATCACGCTGATTGCCGATGACTGGAGGACGGTCATCTCTGTGAGCAACCCGGCTTTCCAAGCCACCGGCGCTCCTGACGACGGTGAGTACTACGTCGACCCTGAGACGCTCCAGGTCATGAGCCACTACAAGAGGCCTGTCGAAAGAGAGTATTTCAGATGGCTTAACGGCCTCTGGAACAAGGGAATTCTAGACAGAGAGACCTTTGTCCAAAAGTATGATACGTACAAGGCCAAGATCGCCACAGGTAGAGTCCTGGCACTCATAGACGCCGACTGGGACATCATGGAGCCTCTGGCAGCATTGAGGCAGGCGGGTAAGTATGAGTACCTGTATGGCCGTTACCCGATCACCGTCAGCGAGGACATCCAGCAGTGCCCTCCTGATGTCGATGCCGGATATACCGGTGGATGGGGCATCGCGATTACGACAGCGTGCAAGGACCCGGTAAAGGCAATCCAATTCCTCGACTGGATGGTCACAGAAGAGGCGTGTGTCTTGAGGCACTGGGGTATCGAAGGTGAGCACTGGACGTACGACGAAAACGGGAGAAGGGTGTTCTTGCCTGAGGTCGACAAGGCTCGCAAAGAGGACCCGTCGTTTTCAAGAAAGACAGGAATCGGTCTTTACGGATATCCGTTCCCGAGGCTTCCCAACAACCACATCGATTCAACTGGCAACTACATCGTCCCGGATATGAGCGTAGAGGATATCAGAGCGATCTACAATGAGGTTGAAAAGGAAGTGTTATCCAATTATGGAGTGAACATATGGAAAGATCTGTTCCCGGCACAGGATACTTATCCGACCAAGGTCTGGGGCTATCTGTGGATGGTTGCGATTGACGATCCCACGATCGACGTCATCAATCAGAAGGTATGGGATTACACGTTAAAGACCGTTCCGCAGATCGTCATGGCACCTGCAGACCAGTTTGACAAGGCATATGATGACTTCCTCGCCGGATTGGATGAGCTGGGTGTGCAAAAGGTCGAGGAGTTCTACACCAAGAAGATCCAAGAGAACCTGGAGCTCTGGTCTATGTAGGGAGGCAGGCTGAGCACTGAGATATAGGAGGACTTGACCACGGGGAAGGCCAATGCATCGGCTGAGGCCTTCCCCTTGACGCGTCAGTCTGTGTGACTCTCGTCACGCGAAATGGGGCAGATTCGTTCAACGGAAAAGGTTTTTGACATCGGAAAACCCGCAGCGCTTGCTAGCGCAATGCAGTGAACATGGTGTTTAGCAAGGTACGGGTGGGGTCGCAACTGTACTCCCAGAACATGATTCCTGCTAGGCCGTGCTTCTTGATATACTCGCACTTGGCCTTGATGGACTCTTCGTCATCGTAGGATATGAAGTTGGTGCCGTCGAAGAGATACGGAGCTTGTGCTTCGGCGTCCCAATAACGTGTATAACCGTTCTTGTTGATGTAGTTGGCTACGAGATCCGCGTATGACGGGCCGTACCCTCCTGCTCCCGGACTGTTTTGGAACAGGCCGTTGTTCCTGTTGGGTACATCTCTCCACATCCGCGAATAGAAGGCGGCCCCTATCACTATTTTGTCAGCAGGAACCCCGGCAGAACGGAAGATCTCAACGGACGCATCCACGCTTATCCTAAACAGGTCTCCAGTCGGTGTGTAGAGGTTGGTATGATGCCCGGTGAGTGTTTGGAAACCGCCGCGCATGTCGTATGTCATCAGCAGGACGTAGTCGAGGTGCTCTTGAACTTCATCCATCTGCGTCCCGTCTACGTAGTACTGGCCGGCACCTGCGGCAATAGTCAAGAGATAGTGCCTGCCGTCGTTCTGTCCTAGAGCGTTCAGCTTGTTTCTCAACTCCTCTATGAGCAGTGTGAAATTCTCCTTGTCTTGTGGGTGCGACGCTATCCCTGCAACCGAGTAGCATGGGTATTCCCAATCCAGATCTATGCCGTCCAGCCCATATCTGCGCACCAGCTCAACAGCTGAAGCAGCGAGTTGGCTGCGCGACTTCGCAGACGAGGCGGATTCAGAAAACCCGCCTGCGCCCCACCCGCCGACAGAGAGGAGAACCCTTAGGTCTTGGTTGTAGGTCTTTAGGGTCTGTATGTAGTCCAGGGTCGTGGTCCTAGAGACGCGTACCTTGCCGTCAACCACGCGGCCGAAGGCGACATTGATATGAGTCAGCTTGCGGGCGTCGTCCTCTGTGACTGAGCATAGGGCCTGATCTTCTACGTAACCGATTATGAAGGGTCTGTGACTATGCATGCGCTTCGCTCCAACTTCTGAACTTCGCGACCGACGGAACACTGTTGTTGGACAATAGGCTTGGTGAAGGAAATCCGACTTCTCCGTCGTAATTCTCAAATTGGAATGGTATAAATATCAGACAACTAGCTAAATTCAACCTGTGCCGAACATATTCCTTCCCGAACGACGCTACTGGAGTGATTGGCGTGGAATCACTGAGATGGAGTGGCGTTCCCGAACCTGTCATCGACTACAACCCTCGCGTCTATATCTGCCGCCGAGCTACCTCCGCTCTACTGATAGACGGCCGGCTGGACAAGCCGTTTTGGGATCAAGCTCCTTGGACAGAGGATTTCGTCGATATCGAGGGAGATGCAAGACCCAGACCAGCCAAGCAGACCAGAGTCAAGATGCTCTGGGATGACGAATATCTCTACATAGGAGCCTACCTTCAGGAAGATGAGATTTGGGCGACAATCACTGAGCGTGACGCAGTGATCTTCTATGATAATGACTTCGAGGTGTTTATTGACCCTGACGGCGACACTCACAACTACTACGAACTAGAGATCAATGCCCTCAACACTGTCTGGGACCTGCTCCTGCCCAAGCCTTATCGCGATGGCGGGCCTCCGATCAATTCGTGGGACATCAGAGGCTTGAAGACTGCAGTACATATTGATGGAGAAATAAACAATCCCTATGCAGACAACAGAGGCTGGAGTGTCGAGATAGCCCTGCCTTGGTCTGTACTCAAGGAATGCGCATCAGAGGGCAGGCAGCCGACAGTGGGAGATACTTGGCGGATCAACTTTTCCAGAGTGGAGTGGTCAGTGGTTGTCAGAGACGGCCGGTATTGCAAGGAGATAGATCCTGCGACCGGACGTCCTTTTCCTGAGAGCAATTGGGTTTGGTCACCTATGGGAATAGTCAATATGCACTACCCGGAGCTTTGGGGGTACCTGCACTTTTCTGTCGGGCCAGCGGAGTTCACTATACCTCCTGATGATTTCATCAAGTGGGAACTGAGGCGGCTCTACTACAGGCAGCGCAACTACTACGAGCAACATGGCAGATTCTGTGCAAGCTTCGAACAGTTGAGGGGAGACGACCACTGGACTATTGAGCCTGAGATCGAAGTCACAAGCAGTTTGTTCCAGGCTTCGGTGACTTCCACTGATGGCCGCTCGCGCATCTGCATACGTGAGGACGGTCGTGTATGGAGGGAAGAGAGGACATGAACCCTTTTGGGCTTGACGACAGTTCTATACAAGAGATCGAAAGGGAGTTTGCTGCAAAACGGAATATCGCCGTTAGGCGCAAACGTCGGCTTTTTGATGTGTTTGCAGAGGTCCGAAGTGACGAAGAAGAGCTGGGGCTCAAGTTCTTGTACGCGTATATGCCGCTGAGGGATTTGGCGGATTACGATGGCACTCTGTTCTTGCAGCATGTTCGCAGGAGCTTGGAGGCTCGACAGAAGGTTCCCTGGGGCACCAAAGTTCCGGGAGATCTGTTCGTGTCATTCGTTTTGCCTTACAGGATGAGCAACGAAGCTATCGAGGACTACCGCGGTTTATTCTTTGAGGAGCTGATAGGCCGCGTCAAGGACAAGTCGATGTACGATGCGATCCTGGAGATCAACCACTGGTGTCATGAAAAGGCGACTTACACATCAACGGATCCGAGGACCGCGTCGCCGTTGACTGTGGTTCGTACGGCTCTGGGGAGGTGTGGTGAGGAATCTGCTCTCCTGGTCGCAGCCCTGAGGAGCCTCTGCATACCCGCCCGACAGTGCTACACCCCTCGATGGGCTCATACTGATGACAACCACGCGTGGGTAGAGGCATGGGCTGACGGATCTTGGTACTTCTTGGGCGCGTGCGAGCCCGAACCTCGCCTCAATATGGGATGGTTTGCCGGGCCCTCACGCAGAGCGATGCTGGTTAGCGCCAAGATTCCGGGTTGCTACAAGGGACCCGAGGAGCGAGTCATGTCCTACGACGGGTATCTCAGCATCAACCTTCTCAGCAACTACGCTCCTACCCGGAAACTCACTGTAACAGTTAAGGATCGGCAAGGAAACCTGGTGGATTCTGCAAACGTCAGCTTCAATGTTTTCAATTATGGCAGTTTTGCTCCTATAACCAGGCTGATGACCGATGAAAACGGCGAAGCCACCCTCACTACCGGGCTAGGCGACTTGCTGATTTACGCAGCAAACAGCAGGGGCTATGGATACGCAAAGTCGAGCCCGGGAACGGGCGATAGAGTAGAGATCGTTCTAACGAGCGAACTGCCGGAAGATCTGGACCTCGAGCTCGAGTTGACCCCGCCTCCGGACGACTACTGCGCGAGCGACGAGATATCTGAAGAGGAGAGGAACTTACACAACCAGCGCCTGAAAGAAGAAGATCGCATCAGGGCTGAATACGAGCAGACCTTTGTTTCTGAACAGGAGGCGCGAGAGCTTGCAACTGAGCTTGGCCTGCCTTCTGAGGATGTGTGCTCTGTGATCAAGAACGCTCGAGGCAACAGCCATACGATCGCCGCGTTTTTGCGGGAGCACACCGCGCAATACGGTGAGTATGCGCTCAAACTGCTCCAAGTGATTTCAGCCAAGGACCTCACCGACACCACTCCTGAAGTGCTGCTGGACCACCTCGAGGCTGCGACTGCGTTTAGGGACGACTTTGATCCTGAGGTGTTTGCGCGATACGTGCTCAATCCCCGGGTGTCTTACGAGGTCTTGGCGAGATATCGCAGGTTCTTTCAGACCGAGTTTTCAAGTGAACAGCAGCAGCGGTTTAGGGAGGATCCCAAGTCGCTGGCTGATTGGGTGATGGTCAACATTGGCTCTGCGCCTGCAGGAATTGTCGCAGGATGTGCTACTCCTAGAGGCACCTACGAGTTGGGATTGGGCGACTTAGAGTCTAAGAAGGTTCTTTTCGTGGCACTAGCGAGGAGCTTCGGCATTCCAGCGAGGTTGAACAGGGCGGACCGCAGGGCTCAGTTTATGACAGATCAGGGTTGGGTGGACGCGTTCCGCCGTGCGGCAGATAAGCATGAGTGCGAAGGGGCAGCTGCATCGACAGGGACTCTTCGCATCCGGTTGACCGGGGAGTACCCGGAGAAACCCGAGTATTTCCGCAACTTCACGATCTCGAGATTCGAAGGCTACGCTCCGCGTGTTCTCAATTTGCACGGCCTTAGCGGTGACGCAGTTGGCGAACCACTGACTCTGCCTACAGGCTATTACTGGCTGACAACGGGTTATCGACTGGCTGACGGCACTGTGCTCGCCAAGATCGTGTCATTCAGAGTGAGCAGCGGTGATCAGACAGAGGTAGACCTCAAGATCCGCAAAGACGAAAAGCAGCCTGAGCAGTTTGGGTCTGTTCCTGCCGGCCTGGCTATAGCAGGTATGGATGGTACTCGTGAGGAGCTCGATGACCTTTTGTCCCGCGGCGAGGTGCTCCTAGCGTTTATTGAGCAAGGCCGCGAGCCGTCGAAGCATTTGCTCCGCGAGCTCAGCGAGCTGAAGGACGAATTCGACGAAGCCGGGATACAGATTAGACTGCTTGTAGAAGCTGAGCGCCTAACACAGCCGCTCAATGAGAGTGACTACAGACAGCTACCTCTGGCTGCGCGCTTCTGCCTTGATGAGAAGGAGGTTCTACTGTCGAGGGTGAAGGAGTGTCTGGTTGATCGGGTCCAGGACAGTCTGCCACTAGTCCTTCTGATCAGCAAAGACCGGGCTATTCGCTATGTATCTGTCGGTTATAGGATTGGGACAGGCATGGATATCCTGCGACTGATTGGTAGCTCTAGAGCAGCATGATGCTATCTGCAAAGATGGGAACACAACTGGCCTAGTATGCTGAGGAGGGTGACAAGCCTAATGTACTTTACCGTTGACAAAGCCCGCCGGTACATCAGGGATCTCAGGAGCTATGTGTATGATGATCAAGTCGAGATACCGCGGTTCAAGGTGTGCGAAGAAGACGTCCCGCAAGCATTTAAACCCGAATTCGATGATTCTGCTTGGAGTGACTTCAAGATCGGGAGTGAGTGGGGTGGAAGAGACAGGACCGCCTGGTTCCGTACAACAGTAGACGTACCGGAGCATTGGGTGGGCAAGAAGATCGCGCTGTACTTGATTGTTGGTGCAGGTCGAGAGGGTGGCCTAGGAGGTTCCGAGGCTTTGCTCTATGTCAATGGTAAGGCAGTTCAAGGGCTTGATGCTCACCACAGAGAGGCCTGCCTGTTGCCCGAGCATATCGAATCCGGCAGGTTGAGTATAGCCATCAAAGCTTTCAGCGGCCTGCAAGACGAAAAGCGAGTGTTCAGAACAGCGCGCCTCGTACGCATACACGAGGACGCCGAGGATTTCTTCTTTAGAGCATCCACTGTTTTGATGGCCATAGAGACTTTGCCGGAGAGCGACTATGACAGACAGAACCTCGTTCGGTTCTTGAACGAAGCGATCAACACTCTTGACTTCCGCAAGCCCGGCTCTGAACAGTTTTACTCGTCTGTCGCAAGAGCGAACGACCTCCTAAAGGCGAGGCTGCTGGCGTACAAGCCTGCAAGCGAGAACAAACCTATCATAACTGCGGTTGGACACTCACATATCGATGTAGCGTGGCTCTGGCAGTTGAAGCACACAAGGGAGAAATGCTCACGGACGTTCTCTACAGTCAATCATCTCATGAAGCAGTACCCCGAGTATGTGTTCTTGCAGAGCACGCCGCAGCTTTACGAGTATATCGAAGAGGACTATCCGGAGATCTTTGCTGAGATAAAAAAGAACATCGAGGCCGGCAGGTGGGAAGTAACCGGTGGGATGTGGGTCGAAGCCGACTGCAATGTCCCTTCTGGTGAGTCACTGGTTCGTCAGTTCTTGTTTGGCACTCGGTATATGAAGGAGCGCTTTGGTGTCGAGTGCACCGTTTTATGGTTGCCTGACGTGTTTGGTTACTCATGGGCACTGCCTCAGATCATCAAAAAGAGCGGCCTCAAGTACTTCATGACTACGAAGATCAGCTGGAGCCAGTACAATCGTTCAGAGTACGACACTTTCATGTGGCGCGGTTTGGACGGCACTGAGGTCCTGACGCACTTCATCACCACGACAGAAGGAGAGACTCCGCGCTTTTTCACCTACAACGGCAAGCTGACGCCTGCAAGTGCCAAGTATATCTGGGAGCACTATCGACAGAAGGATATCAACAGCGAGTTACTGCTTGCCTACGGCTGGGGCGATGGTGGGGGCGGCCCGACCAAAGAGATGATTGAGACCGGCCTCAAGATGCAGGAGCTTCCCAGAGTCCCCGAGGTTCACTTTGGCAAGGCCGAGGATTACTTCGATCGGCTCGCCGCCACCGTTCAAGGCAATCCGAAGCTTCCTGTGGTCGATGGGGAGCTTTACCTGGAATACCACAGAGGGACTTACACTTCCCAGGCCCGGACCAAGAGGAACAACCGCAAGAGCGAGATCCTTCTTCACAATGCCGAATTGTTCAACAGCCTTGCCTTTAGGTGCCTAGATGGATATGAATACCCACAAAAAGAGATCAATGAAAGCTGGAAGATAGTGCTCAGAAATCAGTTCCACGATATCCTCCCGGGCTCTTCGATTCACGAGGTATACATAGACAGCGAGAAGGAGTTCGCCCAGGTCTTTGAGTCGGGGACAGCTCAGCTTCAGCGTTCGCTACAGGCGCTCGCAGATTCGGTCTCACTGAAGGGACGCAGGATTGTCGTCTTCAATCCGCTGTCTTGGTCTAGGGGCGGAGCAGTCAGGGTTCCGTGGGCCGATGAGTTCTCCAAAATGGCTGTAGTCGATGAGAGCGGCTCTCGCCTGATTACTCGAGTGGTAGACGGCAAGTGCGGCAAGTTCTTGGAGATTGATGTTCCGAGCGTGCCTGGCTTAGGTTACCGCACCTTCCCGCTTGTTGCGGCATCAGACGCCGTTGAGCCTTTGGCTTCGCCTGAACACGAAAGTGACCGCGTCACAGTCGGTGACAGATGTGTCGAAAACCGCTTTTTCAGGATCGAGTTCAACAGGTTTGGCCAGATAGTTTCTATATATGATAAGGAACTTAACCGCGAAGTGATCCCGCCCGGGCAGGCAGCAAATGTGTTCCAGGCTTTTGAGGACAGGCCGATGCAGTTTGACGCGTGGGATATAGACCTGTATTACCAGGAAAAGGAGACGGTTGTCAAAGACCTTGTCGGATGGGAAGTTGAGGAGTGCTCACCTGAGCAGGCAGTCATCCTGTTTAAGTGGAAGTTCCTTGATTCGACAATCGAACAACGGATGGTGGTTCGCAGAGATAGCCGCAGGATTGACTTCCGCACAAAGGTCGATTGGAGAGAGCACTCAATACTGCTCAAGGTAGCGTTCCCTGTAGACGTCAGGGCAACAAAGGCGACGTACGAGATCCAGTTTGGCAATGTCGAGCGGCCGACTCACTGGAACACCAGCTGGGACTACGCGAAGTTTGAGACTGTCGGGCACAAATGGGCAGACTTGTCAGAAAGAGACTACGGGGTCAGCTTGCTCAATGACTGCAAGTACGGATACGACATCAAGGATAACGTCATGCGGCTGACTCTCATCAAGTCGGGTATCGAGCCGGATCCTATGGCCGACCAGGGAGAGCATCTGTTTACGTACAGCATATACCCCCACGCAGGCGACTGGTTTGAGGGCGAGACGGCCAAGCAGGGGTATGAGCTCAATTATGAGCTGTTGGCTGCAGTCGCCGATGGGCCAGGTGGAGGCCTTCCAACTCAAGGAGCGTTTGCTACTGTCAATGCAGCCAGTACAGTGCTGGAGACGGTCAAGAAGTCTGAGGACGACGATTCAACCGTGCTTCGCTTCTATGAGTATGGGAACTGCCGCGACGATGTCGTGGTCGAATTCCCGCGTAGAGTCAAGGAAGCTGTGGAGTGCAACCTAATGGAGAAGCCGGTTGAAAAAGCGGAGCTCTCAGGAGACAGGCTGACATTCCAGATCAAGCCGTATGAGATCAAAACCTTCAAAGTCAAGTTTGAGTAGTCTGGTTTTTTTGATTTAGTTGAGGTCTCAAGAAGGAAAAGCCCAACTTGTATTGAAGTATTCCTATAGTGGTATGGTGAAAAAACTAACCTTGCTGAACCACTCTTGCGATTTGCTTAGATGTACCGCTGTTGGAGTGCTTTAGAAATATGAGGAGCGAGTCGTACTATGGGGAAACGAGTGGACTTCACTAATCGGAGGATGCTGTACCGGCAGGTCAAGGACTTCCTTCTTGGCCAGATCCAGAAAGGCGTTTATGCACCCGGAGAGGTTATTCCGGCTGAGAGGGAGCTTGCAGACAAGCTGGGAGTCAGCAGATACACTGTCAGGAGAGCTATTCAGGAGCTTGTTGACGAAGGCATCCTCTACAGGGTCCAGGGCAATGGCACCTTTGTTCACGAACGCAAGCGGAGCGCGCATCCAAGAAGCAACAGCATAGGGATTGTACTGCCGCTCTGTGATGCAGAGATGGAGATGCTTCTGCTCAATGGAATGCAAAGGGCTCTGAGAGAGACCAAGTATAGCATGACTCTACTGGTATCGAACAACGACAGTGAGAAGGAACTCGAAGAGATCAGGCATCTGAGGGATGAACAGGTTTCCGGGCTCGTCATCATGCCCAGCCAGGAGCCTCGAGGTGGATTGGCTGCATATGAGCTCAAGAAAGACGGTTTCCCTTTCGTACTTGTAGACAGGAGGGTGCCCGGTTGTGAGACCGACTGTGTGATGTCCGACAACATCCAGGGCGGATCACTTGCTACCGAGTATCTCCTTGACCTAGGCCATGAACGGATAGCCTTTGTCAAGCACGAGAGCGACCAAACGAGCAGCATGAAAGACCGCTTCGTTGGGTACCAGCAGGCGCTCTGCAAGCGAGGCCTTGGTGATGGCCTCATGTTCTCACTTACTCGCGACGGTGGTCCATCCGAGCTCAAGGCGCTTCTGGACGAATACACTGCTATTGTAGCTGTCAACGGCTATGTGGCAGTTGACGTAGTCAAGATGTGCCGAGAGCTGGGGGTCGTCATTCCTGATGACCTGTCCATCGTCAGCTTCGACGACTTGAGCATAACGCGGCTGTTGGATGTACCCTTGACTGCCGTGGCGCAGTACTCTGAGATGATCGGTTACAGAGCGGTGAAGCTGCTCCTAGAGAAGATCGAGATCCAGCAGAGGCTCGAGCCTGGCGAACCTGTGTATTTCACTCAATACTACTATCCCACTAAGCTTGTAGAGAGACAATCCTGTCGGGCGCTCAGATAGACAGGTCTGAGAGGGGTGGCAACGTGAGAAAGCAGACGGTTCAAACAGGTTTGCTTTCGGCGGTGACAGTTTCTTTCCTCTTGGTGTTCGTGTCAATGAACGGCTCTGCCGAGCTGCTGAGCTATCAGACCGTCGTCGACTATGAGACTTATTTGCGTCAACACATTGAGAGCGGCGCGGCCTTCCCCGAATTGGACATCTATGTCAGTCCTGGTGATTACGCTCGAGCAAGTGCTGAGGTCGAAGCAGCCAATTTGGAAGGAGTCGACTGCATCGTAATAGGTGAGGAAGGCTTCGTCGAGTGGGAGGTTGTGGTTCCAGAGGCCGGGCTGTACAACATTGAGATTCAGTATTACCCAATCGAGGGACGAGGCACCGCGATCGAGCGCATGGTGGAGATCAACGGCGAGCTGCCGTTCGAAGGTGCTAGGTACCTGCGATTTTATCGCATCTGGGGAGATGCCGAGGATATCATAGTCGACAATCAGGGCAACGAACTGCGTCCGCTGCAAAAGGAGTACCCGTTTTGGACCAGTCAGGTCTTGTGCGACTCGATGGGTGACTATCTCGAACCGTATAAGTTCTATTTCAAAGAGGGACTGAACACAGTCAGACTGAGTTCGCGAAGGGAACCTGTTGCTATCGGAGCGCTTCGGATTTTCCAGATACAGAGCGCGCCCACGTACGAGGAATACCTGGCTTCGCATCTCGATCTAGGCCACAAACCTGCATCCGGATTCTCCATCAAGCTTCAGGAGCGGGATTCTACGTACCGCTCGAGTTCCACGTTGTCTCCTCAGACGGACTCGGGCGATCCCACTCTTGAGCCATATCACCCAGTCCTTCTTCGACTCAACTCAATTGGCGGGTCCGGCTGGAGCCAGGCGGGCGAGTGGATTCGCTGGGACTTCGAGGTGCCGCAAGACGGGTTTTACATCATCGCTGTCAAGGCCAAGCAGAACCTCCACCGTGGTGCCTACAGCTCAAGGCGTATCACAATCGACGGGGAGTTGCCGTTCCGCGAGCTGCAGGCTATCCGATTCCCATACAGCACTTCGTATCTCATGCATCTGATAGGTCCGCGAGACAGCGACGAACCTTACCTTATCTATCTGACAAAAGGCCATCATTATATCACTATGGAAGCTGTCTTGGGAGACATGGTCGACCTCATTCGCACTGTTGAGAACAGCGTCTACGATCTGAACACCCTCTACCGCAAGATCATAATGATAACTTCGCCTACTCCGGATCCCTTGAGGACCTACCAGCTCGAAGAGAGAATTCCCGGCCTTGTGGAGGAACTGATTCGCCAGGCTGAGATAATAGCTAAGGTAGCTGAAGACCTAGAGGCCTTCACAGGCCAAAAAGGCGGGGCGACGGTAGTCCTGCAGAACTTGGCTCGCCAGCTCAATGATCTTGCCGACAAGACAGAGACTATCCCGTCACGCATAACTGAGTTTAGAGACAATCTCGGTGCTTTGGGCACCTGGTTGCTCGACATTCGGCAGCAGCCTCTCCTAGTGGACTACATCGTGGTCGCTTCTCCGGATCAGACGTTGCCGCCTACCGCTCCAACCGCATTTCAGCAGCTTAGCCATGAGGTAAGGGCTCTGATTGCGTCCTACACGCATGACTATAAAGCTGTTGGCGATGTGCACACCGAAGAAGGCGATGTGACGCCGCTTAAGGTCTGGACCGGAATGGGCAGAGACCAGGCACAGATCCTCAAGCGGATGATCGAAAACGACTTCACTCCAAAGACCGGGATTCCAGTCAACCTCGAACTGGTCAGTATGGGCGTTTTGCTCCCTGCAACTCTAGCTGGACGAGGTCCGGACGTAGCTATGGGAGTATCTACAGCTCAACCCATTAATTTCGCATTCAGAGGCGGTGTGGTCGATCTAGCGCAGTTTCCTGACTTCGATGAGGTGGCGGCTCGATTTCATGAGAGCGCGCTCGTGCCGTTCATGTTTAGAGACAGCGTATATGCAATCCCAGACCAACAGCCGTTCTTGATGATGTTTTACCGCGCTGACGTCCTTGATGAGCTTGGACTTGACGTGCCTCAGACGTGGGACGATATGCTCGAGATAATTCCGGTCCTTCAGAAACGCAACATGCAGATTGGATTGCCGTTCTCTTCGCCTCAGCGTTCCGTGAGCGCGGCGATCGGAGACGTAAGCGCGACTATAGGAAGCTTGTCTGCCAGCGGTGGAGTGGTCACCTTCTTGAGTTTCCTCTATCAAAACGGTGAAGAGCTGTTCAAGGAAGATGGAATCGCTACCAACCTGGACAACGAGGCTGCTGTAGATGCATTTACCCTTTGGACCGAGTTGTATGAGCTATACAAGCTGCCATTGGAATTCGACGCTGCCAACAGGTTCAGGACAGGTGAGATGCCCATTGTTTTGACCAGCTACACTTTTTACAACCAGCTTCAAGTCTTTGCCCCGGAACTTCGCGGCAAGTGGGACTTCACACTGATTCCGGGAACGCGACGCCCGGACGGCACTATTGATCGATCCGTTCCTGTCGGTCCGTCTCCGACAAGTGCGGGCCAGACTGGTACCATAATCCTCAGCGCCTCAAAGCAAGTCGAGGCAGCTTGGGAATTCGTCAAGTGGTGGAGCAGCACCGATGTTCAGGTGGCATTTGGACGTCAGATCGAAAGCCTGCTCGGTCCTGCAGGCCGGTATGCTACTGCTAATATTGAGGCAATGCGCAGGCTGCCGTGGTCTGTTGAGGAGTATTCGAAGCTGAGGGCACAGTGGGAATGGGTTAGAGGCGTGCCGGAGGTGCCCGGCGGTTACATGATCGGGCGCTACCTCGACAACGCGTTTAGACGGGTGGTTTACCACGCAGAGCCTGTTCGCGATACCTTGATCGAGTACAATCGCATGATCAATGAGGAGATCACGCGCAAGAGAGAAGAGTTTGGGCTTCCTACCACTTATGAGGAGCTGGATCCGGCTTATCGCAAACTCTACTGGGTGAAGGAGTAAGGATGGATCGGAAGGAGGCGCACCATGCGACCGGTCATTGCCACTAGTGCAGCGAGCATCCCTGAGCCAAACTGGGCACAGAGGCTGTGGAAAGAGATAAAGGCCAACAAGGCGGCTTACTTCTTCCTGGCACCTTATGCGATTCTGTTCTTTTTGTTCACCGTGCTGCCTGTGCTGATTGCGATCGGCTTGAGCTTCACGCACTACAACATGCTTCAGCCGCCTAAATGGATCGGCTATCAGAATTACTTGAGGCTGTTTCTTTCCGACGATGTCTTCTTGATCGCAGTCAAGAACACGTTTGTGTTTGCGATCATCACAGGGCCGTTGAGCTACTTCGCTTGCTTCGTCTTCGCCTGGCTTATCAACGACCTGCAACCCAGGATTCGAGCAGTATTGACCTTGATGCTGTATGCGCCGTCGATCTCAGGCTCGATGTTCATGATATGGACTGTCATGTTCAGCGGAGATGCTTACGGCTACATAAACGGGACCTTGCTTAAATTCGGCATCATCGACGAACCTATACAGTTCTTGACCGATCCTCAGTGGATGATGCCTGTTGTGATCATCGTAGTCCTGTGGATGAGCCTTGGAACCAGCTTCCTGGCGTTCATTGCAGGATTACAGGGAGTAGACAGCGAGCTGTATGAGGCTGCTGCAGTGGACGGAGTCCGCAACCGTTGGCAGGAGCTGGTCTTCATAACGCTGCCCCAGATGAAGGGTTATCTGATGTTTGGTGCGATCATGTCGATCACAAACTCATTTGCTGCCGCCGCGCAGATCATACCTCTTGTTGGATTTCCAAGTACAGACTACGCAGGCCATACCATAGTGACGCACTTGATCGACTACGGCAATGTTCGTTTTGAGATGGGCTACGCGTCCGCGATTGCTGTCATCTTGTTTGTTGCGATGGTCGGCACGCAGCGTCTTGTTCAGAGGCTTCTGAACAGTCTGGACTCTTAGGAAGGGGATTCGCAGTGATTAGAAGGTTGATCTGGACACACAAGCCGACTCGGTCACTCGGTGGCAATCTGCTCGTCCTGCTGTTCATTTTGGCAGGTGCGTGTTTCTCAGTGCTGCCATTGATCTACGCTGTCTCGAATGCGTTCAAGCCTTTGGATGAGCTGTTTATCTGGCCGCCGCGGTTTTTCGTCAGAAACCCGACTCTCGACAACTTCATTGACTTGCTTGTCTTGATGGCGGGTTCTTGGATCCCATTCTCCAGATATGTTCTCAACACTGTCTTGATATCTGTGCTGGGAACTGCCGGGCATGTAATCTTGGCTTCAATGGCCGCGTATGCACTGTCAAAGCACAAATTCCCCGGAGCAAATCTCTTTTTCTCGATGGTGATCCTGTCTTTGATGTTTGCCAGGCAGGTCACAGCGATCCCAAACTACCTGATCATGTCTCGTCTGGGGTGGGTGGATACTTACCTGGCGATTATTCTCCCGGCCTGGGCGATGAGTCTGGGGCTGTTCTTGATGAAGCAGTTCATGGACGCCATGATCCACGATTCACTGCTTGAGTCTGCCAGGATTGAGGGAGCAAGCGAGTGGGTTTTGTTCTGGCGAGTGGTTATGCCCAATGTTCGGCCGGGCTGGCTCACTTTGATCATCTTGGCGTTTCAGAGCCTGTGGAATGAGACCGGCGGGCAGTTTATCTACAGCGAGCAGTTGAAAACCTTGCCTTATGCGCTCAACCAGATCCTCGCGGCAGGGATAGCACGAGCCGGAGTAGGTGCGGCTGTCGGCGTGGTCTTGATGATCGTGCCCATCACAGTGTTTGTGGTCAATCAGAGCAGAGTTATAGAGACCATGGGTGCAGCAGGCATCAAGTGAGATAGCCCGGAAGGGGAGGGACAGAATTGACGCGGCTAAGAACAACGCTGACCATTGTGATCACTTTGGGTATTCTGGCCAACGCCCTTTGTGCGTCCGCACTGGCCCAAGGCAGCTATACTTATAGTTTCCAACGCGAAGCTGTTCCAGGCCCTGAAGTCTATACTCACAAGCGTGAGGTCTTTGGGCAGACGATCGGTGTTGGCTCGTTTAGAGAACCTGAGGACCTGTTTGTAAGCAGTGACAACCACGTGTACGTTGCTGATACCGGTAACAACAGGATAGTGATCCTTGATGAAGGCCTGAACCTCGTGCGGGTGTTAGACGGGTTCGAGGTCAACGGCGCTATGCAGAGTTTCCGCAGTCCTAGGGGCTTGTTCGTGACAGACGAGGGAGACCTCTATGTTGCAGACTACGGGAATGCTCGAGTTGTAGTCCTAGACAGACAGGGCGAATTTGTCAAGTTCATAGAAAATCCTAGGGACGAGGAACTGATCCCCGAGTCGTTCTTGTTCAAGCCGCTCAAGGTTGTTGTAGACAGATCCCGCAGAGTATACGTGATCGCCGAGGGTGTGCTCGAAGGGTTTATGGAGTTTGACGAGTACGGGGTGTTCAGCGGGTTCATCGGCGCTCCGAGAGTCAGCCCGGACCCTCTGGAGCTTCTATGGCGAAGGATCATGACCGATGAGCAAAAAAAGCGCTCAGTCATGTTTCTCCCTACTGAGTACAGCAACGCTGACATCGACTCCCGCGGGTTTATCTATGCGACTATCGCCGGGACTACCACAGAGAGTGGCCATGTTATCCGCAAGCTGAATCCTTCAGGCGCTGATGTACTTCGAAGGAACGGCTTTACTGCCCCTAGAGGCGACGTCGACGTGATTTTCCAGGAGCAATATCTGACAGCGTCGATCACCGGCCGCTCGTATCTAGTTGATATCGTCGTCCGGGACAACGGGATATACAGTGTCCTCGACCTCAGGCGCGGGAGAGTCTTTACATACGACGATGACGGCCATCTCTTGTACGCGTTTGGTGCGCCGACTGTCGAAAAGGGAGGCCTCAGAGCACCAAGTGCCATTGACACTCTGGGAGACGATCTCCTGATCCTTGACAAAGGGCTCAACGCGATTGCGGTGCTGGAGCCTACTCAATACACCAAGACCATCCACGCTGCCATCGAGCACCTTCAGGCTGGCAGATACGACGAATCCACGGAGATGTGGAGAGAGGCGCTCAGGCTCAATCCCAACTTGGATATTGCTTACAGCGGTGTAGGCAGGTCGTTGCTCAACCAAGGCCAATTTGCCGAAGCAATGCGTATGTATCGCCTTGGCAGCGATAGGAGAGGGTTTTCAAAGGCCTTGAGGCTGTATAGAAGGGACTGGGTCGACGAGAATTTCGCATTGATCTTCACTCTGGCCGTCCTGTTGATAGTTGCAGTTGTGGTCATTCGCGTCATGGTCATACGCAGGAGGTCTGCAAGGCCGCAGGAGTACAGGAGACAGGTTTTCAAGAGAAGCGACCACTGGCTTAAGGCATACCTCGAAGACCTGAAGTATGCGTTTTATGTGATAGTTCATCCATTTGACGGTTTTTGGGATCTGAAGTACGAGAAGCGCGGCAGCATTGCTTCAGCTCTGACAATACTCGTGTGCGTGTCTATAACGTACATTTTGGCTTACCAGTATACAGGCTTCATATTCAACTACAACGATATCAGACGGCTCAATATCTATATGGAACTGATTAGCGTTCTTCTACCGTTCCTTTTGTGGTGTGGAGTGAATCTTGCCCTAACAAGCCTTGCCGAGGGCAAGGGCTCCTTCAGGGACATCTTCATTGCGACCGCATATGGACTCGTGCCTGTGGTGCTGATAAGGATCCCACTTGTTGCACTGAGCAATGTCATCACCTTGGAAGAGGGCGCCTTCTACTATGCCTTAATGGCAATATCGGTCATCTGGTCCGGCTTCCTGGTCTTTGTCGGACTCCAGACCGCCCACGAATACGACTTCAGGACCAACCTGTTTACGTGCGTCTTGACAGGAGTCGGCATGGCAGTAGTCGTCTTCATGTGTCTGCTGTTTGTGAATGTATTGGCTCAGACCTTTGGGTTCGTGAACACCATCTACACAGAAATGACTTTCAGGCTGTAGGGAGGTCACGAGAACCAGTGAAGAACGCATTCTTCAGGAGCTTGTCTCTGACCATATTGGCTCTCGTTCTCTGTTGCACCTCAGCAGTGGCGAACGAGGAGTATCTCTCCAAGTACACGCTGGTGTCAGAAAACGAGTATCTGCAGTTGTACGTGAACGAAGAAACGACAGAAATAGCGGTATTGGATAAGTCAACTAACTACGTCTGGTTCTCCAGTCCGCCAGACCTTTCGATGGAGAGAATCAAGCGCGGCAGTGCCAGGGAAGGCATGAGGGCTTTGCTTTCACTGAGCTACTACACTCCGGACAGGTCGGCGCGAACCCTCAATTCCTATGTGGACAGCGTGCTCAACGAGGAGTTTACTATCACTCCGGTTGACGGAGGCATCCGCATAGACTACCTGCTCGGCAAGAGATGGCCTGATGACGCCTACGTGCCGGCAATGATCAGAAAAGAGAAGTTCGAGGCCGTGCTTGAGAAGGTGGAAGACAAGTTCGACAGAGAGATACTTGAGGAAGACTACACGCTGCTTACTCTAGTAGAGACTGCCGGAGATCCTTACGAGAAAGTCAATGTGTACGGGATAGATCCTCAACGAGTGTTTGGCAACTGGGACCTGATTCCTCTATCGGGGCCCGTCCTCACGAGGTCTTACGGATTGCGTGACACTCCCGAAGAGCGCAAGAAGTACTTGCTTGAGAGGTTGTCAGACACGATCATCCTGTATCGCAACGACATAGACATGAGGAACCTAATCACAGCTGAAGATGTGGAGCACATGAAGAACGCCGAGGTCTATGTTCTCTTGGACGGCACCTATCCTCGGTTTGACAAGGATGAAATACCTCGGATCTTCAGGGAAGCCGGGTATACGCCTGAGGATGTGATCGAGGACCACATCGCGGCTAGGCTCGATCCTCCCATACCTAACCCGGAGGTCTTCACCATTCCTATAATCGTGACGATTGATGGGCCCAATCTGGTTGTAACAATACCTGCCGGCGAGATCGAGTATCCGATAGATGTGGTAACCAAGGACGGCGAGATCGCGACGTTTATGCCCCAATCACTCGATCTGCTGCCGTACTTCGGCGCGGCAGATACTGCAGCCGAGGGGTATATATTCGTTCCCGATCGGTCAGGCGCGCTCATCAGGCTGAACAACCAGAACAAGCTGACCCTGCCCTCATTTCTTGGGAGCGTGTACGGGGTTGACAGGTCAATAGCACCTCAGCAGGAGAGGATCGCCAGGGGCTCTCTGATCCGCTTGCCGGTCTATGGGCTCAAGAATGGAGACAGAGCGTTCTTTAGCATAATCGAGGACGGCCAGGCCTTGGCATATATTCGTGCCGAACTAGCAGGCAAGACTGACTCGTTTAACAAGGTATCTTGCGGTTTCACTCTGACTCCAAGGACAACTATTACGCTTTGGGGAGTCCGCGAAGAAGGGGAGATAACAAGCAGAGACGACCGCCTGGTGGATGTATACCAGACTCGGCCTTACCAAGGGGACATCACTGTCCGCATCGCGTTCCTCTCAGGCGATGAGGCAGGTTATTCAGGCATGGCGAACCTATATCGGTCGTATCTGATCGACCGATATGGCCTCAGTAGAGTTGCCTCAGACAGCACCGTGCCGCTTTACCTGGAGTTGATTGGCGGGATTCACAAACAGGAGGTCGTGCGAGGCGCTCCCAGAGAGGTCATAGATCCCTTGACGAGCTATGCGCAGGCTCAGGAGATAATCAGTGACTTGCTGGAGTCAGGCGTAGAAAACATCAAGGTGCGATACGTTGGCTGGACAAAGGGCGGAGTGCATCACTACTTTGCAGACAAGTTGGAACTCGAGAAGGCGCTAGGTACTAGGGACGAGTTGGATCAGCTGATCGGGTTTGCAAAGGAGCACGGTGTTGAGATCTATCCGGACATCGACTTATTGACCGTCTACAGAAATACGCTGTTTGACGGCTTTAGGTTGGGTAGAGATGCTGCGAGGTATCTCAACAAGGATGCGGTGCACGTCTATGATTACAACATCGCGACATTCCAGCGCATTCCTGAACAGAGGTACGCAGCTGTTTCGCCGAGGCGCCTGGAGCGATTGGTGAGCCAGTTCCTCAAGGGCTTTAGTAACTACGGCTTTGGCGGGGTCTCGCTGCGCAGTATGGGACGAGTCGTGTACTCCGATTTCCGTGAGGGTCTGCAAGAATTGGTAGACAGACAGCAAGCCGCGCAAATGATCCAAGCCGCCATGGATAGTCTGCGTAGCGAAGGGCTCTTACTGATGGTGTCAGGCGGAAACGACATAGCGTTTCCGTATGCCAAGCACATCGTAGGCGCTCCAACAGAAGGCAGCAACATGCATTTCTTTGACGAGAGTGTACCGTTCTACCAAATGGCATTGCACGGTTATATCAATTATGCAGGCGAGCCTCTCAATCCCAACTCCCAATACAGACAGGCGCTGCTGAAGTGTTTGGAGACCGGCTCAGTTCCGTACTACAGGTGGACTTATGCAGATTCGGCGGCTGTGAAGGATACCCTGTTTAACTACCTTTTGTCGACCAACTATACAGGATGGCTGGATGAGGCGGTTGCCCTCTACAAGGAGGTCAGCTCCGTGCTAAACGAGGTATGCGACCAGGCCATAGTCGACCATCGAAAACTCGACGAAGGGATCTACCGCACCACGTACGAGAATGGCCTGACTGTGGTCGTCAACTATACGACTGAGGATTACAGTTTCGACGGGGTCACCGTCGAAGCAGAGAGCTACATAGTGCTGGAGAAGGAGAGAGGACAATGAAGGCACGCGCTAAAGGCAGGCAGGCGTTCTCACTAGCCCAGCAGAAGGCATTAACGGGGTATCTCTTCTCTGCTCCGTTTATCATCGGGTTTATCCTCTTCTTTCTTGCGCCGTTCGTTCAAGCGATTGTGTTTAGCCTGAACAACCTAAAGATCATAACAGGTGGGTACGAACTCGAGTATATTGGCCTCGAGAATTTTAGATACGCTCTGTTTGTTGATCCCGACTTCGTCAGGGTCTTCGCTGAGACAGTGGTCAAGATGCTGGTGGAAGTCCCGTCAATCATCTTCTTTAGCTTCTTCTCGGCGCTGCTTCTCAACCAGCAGTTCAAAGGACGTCTGCTTGCCAGAACGATCTTTTTCTTGCCGGTAGTGATGACGTCCGGAGTCATCCTGACGCTCGAGAGCGGAGACTATATGAGCAATCTGCTGGAGCAGACAAATACCTCTGCTGCAAATGCATTGACCGGGCCGCTCTTGACCGCGTTTCTCATGCAGTTGAAGCTGCCGAGAGAGATGTTGTCGTACGTTGTTACAGTTGTAGAACATATACCGGATGTCATTAGAGCATCCGGCATACAGATACTGATCTTCTTGGCAGGCCTTCAATCAATACCTGAGACCTTGTACGAGGCGTCAAAGGTAGAAGGTGCGACACCATGGCAAACGTTCTGGATGATCACTATGCCGATGATGAGCCCCATGGTCTTTGCCAATGTCATTTACTCAATAATTGATTCGTTCCTTTCATCGTCCAACCAACTGGTCAGGTACATCAGGGATACAGCGTTTGCAGGTGCAGGTTTTGGTATAGGAACAGCTATGGGTGTCATGTACTTCGCAGCAGTGACGATCATTCTTTTGATCGTGGCTCGCATTATGTCCGGTTGGGTTTTCTATCATGAGTAGCTCTTCTGTCTGAAGGAGGAATACCCATGTCTGCATCAGCAGAGAGTCGCGTAGGCAAGGCGCTGTCAACGTCGAGGTTTCGACATGCTTCGCATCGGGTATCCCAGGTCTTGCTTGTGATTTTTAGAGCCGCCTTGATCATCGGGATCTCGTATATCATCCTATTCCCGATTCTGATGAAGGTCTCTTCGTCATTTATGTCGCGCAGAGACCTGGTTGATCAGACTGTGAAATGGATCCCGAAGCGCTTCACATGGGACAACTACAGATTGGCGGTTGAGATGCTGAAATTCCCGACAGTGTTTAGGAACTCCCTGCAGCTGTCGGTGATAGTCAGTATCCTGCAGCTGTGCTCCAGCATACTCGTTGGGTACGGCCTTGCAAGATTCGACTTCAAGGGGAAAAATCTGATCTTTGCCGCAGCAGTCTTTACTCTGGTAGTGCCTCCTCAGATGATCATGGTCCCGCTCTATCTCAACTGGAGGTTCTTTGACCTCTTTGGGCTGCTGCCTGACAAAGGTTACAACCTCTTGGGCACTTACTGGCCCTTCATCCTTACGTCTATCACCGGGACAGGGCTGAGGAACGGCCTGTTCATCCTGGTCATGAGACAGTTCTTCAGGGGCATGCCAAAGGATCTTGAAGAGGCGGCTTATGTTGACGGGGCCAGTCCGCTGATGACGTTCTTCAGAGTCATGCTGCCAAACGTCAAACCTGCCGCAGTGGTTGTGTTTCTGTTTGCATTTGTCTGGCAGTGGAACGACTCTTTCTTGACAACGCTGTATCTCGACTCGAATTTCTTGCCGGTGGCACTGGCCAACTTGTCTCGCACCCTTGCAAAGGAGTTGGAGATGAACCATCCTCAGTACTTCTCACTCGTCGTCAACGCAGGAAGCTTGATGATGATACTGCCGGTGCTAATACTCTACGCTTTTCTCCAGCGGTACTTCGTAGAGAGCATAGAGCGCACGGGGCTTATCGGTTAGTCCGGGCGAGTCGTTTATGTCTTATTTTGTGAATGGTATGCAGGAATTCGCGGGACCATGGTGAATTTATAGTCATACGGAGAAAGTTCCATACCACTGAGACCTATTAGTTGTCGTTTTGGCTGATCAGACAGACTGTGATTCTCGAAACATCATGACCTGGTAAGCCTATGTGACCTGCATAGACCCACTTTCGCGGTGGTTGTCATTGGTTGAACCTAGACTGGTGGAGGTGATGGGCCTTATCCAGGTATTTCGGGCGTGGTACGGTGAAAGCCATGTTATTAATGATCAAGGAGGAGGAAGCTAGATGAAGAACGCCCTGAGAATCATCTCTGTTGCGGTCATGTTGTCTATGTTGTTCGGGTCAGTGGCTCTGGCTGCCACTGGAGGATTCGACCTTGGCGGCAAGACCATTACTGTGGTGGCTGGAGTCGACAAGCTCGAGGGACTGCGGAAAGAGGGAAGAGTGGCTGAAGCTGAGCAGCTGTTCAACTGCAAACTCGAGTCTTTGGTCTTGCCAGTCGACACGATCGTTGAGACTATGGTCACACGACTCATAAGCGGGGACTCTGAGTATGACGTATGGGGCATTGACAATGACAACTTCTTTGATCTAGTTGGAAGAGACGCTCTCCTTCCGATCAATGCGGTTCTTGGCGACGCTTACTTCGACGAAGCCCGCAAGTACGCCGAACCAGCGATCAGGCACTTCAGCGTTGGTGGCAACATCTATGTCTTGAGTAGCTTCGAGACTCTGCCTAATGGTGCTACGACGTGGTTTGCGTTTAACAAGGACATCATAGAGGCAGAAGGCCTACCGGATCCGTACGACTTGTATGAGGCTGGCGAGTGGAACTGGGAAAACTGGCGCAACATGATGGTAGCCGCCACAAAGGACCTTGATGGCGACGGCACACCTGACCAGTATGGTGTCCAGGGATTGGCGGTATGGGCTTACATTGTCTGCAGCAACGGCACAAACCTCTTTGTCCCAGGCCCGGATGGCAAGCTGAAGTACAACTGGAACAGCGAGAATGTCCTTGAGGCTATCCAGTTTGGCCGTCAGCTCGGGTATATCGACCAGGTCGCCGCATCCAGCGGATTTGACCAGGGTACAGTCCTCTTTGCATATCAGGCTACCTGGCAGTTGGATGGGCTCAAGACTTCGGGGATGAATTACGGTCTGATCCCGTTCCCGAAGGGCCCAAGAGCTGAGGGGCACACCATGTATACCGGGTTCTGCGGCGGTCTCGCTCTGCCCGCTAACTCTGCTGAGCCTCATGCTATAGCAGCTGTCATGGACTATCTGTTCTATCCTGAGGACTTCGAGACCTACCTGAATGAGAGAAACCAGACCATGATCAACGATTACTGCCCGGATCGTCGGTCCGCGAGGATCTTTGCTGAGTTCCTCCCAGAGTTCAACAAGACTGGACAGATCCTCAACTACTCCTTGACCGCAGACGAAGTCTGGGATGCCTACGTCGCAGCAATGCAAGGCGAGAAGACCCCTGCCGAGGCAATGAATGAGGTTGCCGCTCAGGGTCAGGCCTATCTTGATGAGCTGTTGGGTCAGTAGTATAGGTAGTGTAGAATGATCGGCTATCTCATACGTGAGTAGCCGATGACTGCCAGCCCCTCCCTGAGTGCCAATGCAGCAGTCGGGGAGGGGCTTCCATATGTCTGGAGAATGAGTTCAAAGCGAGGTAATCTCAGATGAAGAAGCCCTACTGCCGTTACAAGGATAGGACCGTACCTATTGAGGACAGAGTCAGCGACCTCTTGAGCCGCATGACCCTGAGGGAAAAGGTCCGGCAGATGGACATGTATGTAGGTTCGAGTTTTGTCAAGCTGCGCGACGGCACTTCTGTGGTGACTGATGACGCTGAGATTCTGTGGGACAAGGTAGCTGAGGCGATTGGCTCCGAAGGGATCGGGTGCATTCACGACCTCTACGCCACTGCCAAGATCAACAACGAGATCCAGCGATATGCGATCGAGAAGACGCGGCTTGGTATTCCCATATTGTTTAGCGAGGAAGGGCTGCATGGCTTGTGTCGGCCAGGCTGCACGATCTTTCCTCAGAGTATCGCGTTGGCATCGACATGGCGGCCCGAGATCGTAGAAGAGGTAGGCAGGGCAATTGCGAGGGAGACCCGGAGCTTCAATATACACGAGATATTCGGGCCAGTGCTTGACCTTGCAAGGGACCCGCGCTGGGGGCGTATGGAGGAGACCTTCGGAGAAGACACTTACTTGAGCAGCCAGATGGCTGTTGCTATGGTGAGAGGGCTTCAGGGCAAGCGGCTTAGTGATCCGGACAGTGTAGTCGCAGAACCAAAGCACTTCGCAGGCTACGGAGTCCCTACAGGCGGGCTCAACTGCGCACCCGCTCTCATTGGAAAAAGAGAGTTGTTTATGTACCACCTTCCGATCTTTGAGGCAGCGATAGTAGAGGGTGGAGCTATCAATGTCATGTGTTCCTATAACTCTATCGACGGGATACCGTGTTCGTGCGACCACGAGTTGCTTACCACAGTGCTGCGGGATCAGTGGCAGATGCGAGGCTTCGTTAGAGCGGACCTCGGAGCACTGGGGAATCTCTATCATTGGCACAGAGTAGCCGAGTCTCGAGAAGAGGCGATCAGGCAATCAATAGAAGCAGGCCTGGACATGCAGTACTATGACTACCCGCATGAGTTCTTCCAAAATGCGTTGATCAAAATGGTAGAAACGGGTAGGATGAAAGAGGAGACCATAGATCGAGCAGTCGCTCGAATCCTGAGAGTCAAGTTCATGTTAGGGCTCTTTGACAATCCGTGCATTGATCCGAAGTTATCAAGATCAGTAGTGCGCTGCGAACAACACAGGCAGGTCGCTCTGCAAGCGGCGCGGGACGCCATTTGTCTCCTGAAGAACGACCACGGACTCTTGCCGCTACCCAAGGATATTGGCTCAGTAGCTGTGATCGGGCCAAATGCTGCTGAGGCGAGACTCGGCGACTACACTCCTAGGGTCGAAGGGTTCGAGCCTGTCACTGTCCTTGATGGGATTCGCAGCATAGTCTCTCCTCAGACGAGGGTTGACTACGTCAAGGGCACGTCGATCGCTCCGGTAGACTTGAGGCCGCTGCCTTCGGCCTGGTTGCAAACTCCGGAGGGCGATAAAGGCCTGAAGGCAGAGTACTACGACAACCCCAGCGGCAGCGGCGACCCTGTTTTGGTCCGGATTGACCAGGAAATCAACTTCAACTGGATCGTAGCAAAGCCATGCGCGGAGGTTGGCCCGAGCGACTTCTTCGTCAGGTGGACCGGCACGATGACCCCGCAGTATAGCTTCGATGGGTACTTGGGCATCGGGACGTTTGACAGCATGCGGGTATGGGTGGATCAGGCGTTATTGCTTGACAGCCGCAAGCCGGGTGCAGAGGGCAGCCCCGACTCGGGTGTGGAGGGTGTGCGACGGGTCCCGTTTAGGTTTGAGGCAGGCAGATCGTACGCCATCAAGATAGAGTACTGCAAGGACGCAGGCGGCGCGCGTGTCGTCTTTGGGTGGAGCAGCGAGCAGGATCAGATCGATGAGGCGGTGAAGTGTGCCAAAAACGCGGATGTCGCCATCGTAGTCCTGGGCGACTCCAGTGAGACGAGTGGGGAGGGGCTTGACAGGGTGGACCTCGGCCTGCCTGGAAAGCAACTTGACCTGCTCAAAGCGGTATACGAAACAGGCACTCCGGTTGTGCTGGTGTTGCTCAATGGCAGGGCATTGACGCTCAACTGGGAGGCAGCTCATATTCCAGCGATCATTGAAGCGTGGTTCTGCGGAGAGCAGGGCGGGACTGCCATTGCAGAGACGCTGTTTGGAGATATAAATCCTGCAGGGCGATTGCCAGTCTCCTTCCCCAAGGCTGTAGGCCAGCTCCCGGTCTACTATAATCGTCAACCGGGCGGTAGGCATACCTATGTGGAGATGGACTGGGAGCCTTTGTTTCCGTTTGGATATGGCTTGAGCTACACTCGCTTCAGCTACGCCAATCTTAGAGTTGTTCCTCAAAGGATTAGGCTGGGCGACTGTGTGGACGTTCATGTAGATATTACGAATACTGGCGACAGAGACGGAGAGGAGGTTGTTCAGCTCTACATAAGGGATCTATGGAGTTCGGTCGTTAGGCCGCACAAGGAACTCAGAAGGTTCAGGCGAGTGGCCATTTCGGCTGGCCAAACGGTGACTGTTTCATTTACGCTCGATGTGAGAGACTTCAGGCTCATGGACAGAGAATACGAATGGGTGGTCGAGCCGGGTACCTTTGAGATAATGGTCGGCCCTCATTCTGGTGCCTTGGACCTCAAGGCCCATCTGGAGATATACTGACGACCAAAAAGGACTACAGACGATGGAGGGTGGCTATGCGACGCGTTATACCGCTTAACTTCGGCTGGAGGTACGCTGACTCCTTTTGCGAAGACTATCTCAAGGAGAATGCAGACGAGACAGGTTTTGTAGAGGTCGACCTGCCTCATACCAACAGAGAACTGCCTTACAACTACTTCGACGAGTCTGAGTTTCAATTCATATCCTGCTATCGCAAACATTTCGACATTCCCTTGGAGTACAAAGGCAAGCGCATCTTTGTCGACTTCGAGGGCGTGATGTGTTATGCAGAGGTTTATGTCAACGGCGTCTATGCGGGAGAGCACAAGGGCGGGTACACTCCATTCTCCATTGACATTACTGACAAAGTGCGCTTTGGAGAAAACAACGTCTTGTCCGTCAAGGTGGACTCAACCGAACGTCCGGATATCCCGCCATTTGGTAACGTGGTTGACTATCTGACTTACGGAGGAATATACCGTGAGGTCAGCCTGCGGGTAGTCAATCCGGTATACATAGCCAACGCGTTCTTTGCCCCATCAGACGTGCTTCAGACAGACAAGGAGATACGCGCTAAGGTATTCGTATCCAACCCCGAGCAGAAGGCGGGCGAAACCGTTGTCTGCGTAGCGCTCAAAGACGGCGATACCGTCATCTCGGAGCAGAGGAAGACCCTGCAGCTTACTGGAGACGACAAGGTTATGGTTGAGATCGTCCTCTCCGGCATTCGTGATGTAGAGCTGTGGGATCTCGACAACCCAAGGCTTTATACGTGTGAAGCGTATCTTGTTGACAGCAATATCTCAGACTGTGCCGCAGATTGTGCCGGGTGTGACAGAGGCGTCGACAAGGGTGTGCTCGATCGGTTTTCAGCAAGGATTGGATTCCGCGAAGCACGTGTCGAGCCTGACGGCTTCTATCTCAACGGCAATAAGATCCAACTGCGCGGACTCAACAGGCATCAGTCTTATCCGTATGTAGGCTACGCTATGCCTGAGCGAGTCCAGAGGCGGGACGCTGACATACTCAAGTACGAGCTCGGCCTCAACTTGGTGCGGACATCGCACTATCCGCAGTCAGTGCACTTCCTCGACAGGTGTGATGAGATTGGGTTGCTTGTCTTCGAAGAGATTCCGGGCTGGCAACACATAGGAGATGCCGAATGGAAAAAGGTCGCATGCCAAAGCCTCAGAGAGATGATAGAGAGGGATTGGAACCACCCGTCGATTTTCCTGTGGGGCGTTCGCATTAATGAATCAGGCGATGACCATGACTTCTACACCGAGACCAACAGGATAGCGCGTGAGCTAGATCCCACCAGACAGACCGGAGGCGTGCGCTGGCGCGAGCGCAGTGAGTTCCTGGAAGACGTCTACACGATGAACGACTTCATCCACAGCGGCGGCGAAGCTGTCCTCAGAGACCCGTCCAGGGTAACGGGCCTGCCCGAGCCTGTCCCGTATATGGTGACTGAGTTCAACGGCCATATGTACCCGACCAAGCGCTTTGACCAGGAAGAGCGGCTGGTTGAACACGCAATGCGACATATCAGGGTACAGAATGCCGCTGCGATGGATCCGGGGATCTCAGGAGCGATCGGCTGGTGTGCCTTTGACTACAACACTCACAGTGAGTTTGGCTCAGGAGACCGCATCTGCTACCACGGTGTCATGGACATGTTTAGGATACCGAAGTTCGCAGCATACGCTTATGGCAGTCAGAAGGATCCAAGCCAGGGCGTTGTGTTGGAGGCGGCTACTCTGTGGGCTCGCGGTGAGCGATCCATCGGCGGAGTTATCCCTCTAGTGATCTTCACAAACTGCGACTATGTGGATCTAGTCCTCAACGGAGTTGTTGCAGGGCGCTACTACCCCGCCAGAGACGAATACCCTGGATTGCCGCATCCACCTGTGGTCATAAAGGAAAGCCCTGAGCAGTTTGGAGTTTGGGGATTCAGGTGGCCCGATGGAGAGATCGTGGGTTATATCAATGGCAAGCCGGTTGCCAAGAAGGCCTATGCCGGTCAGCCTGTCGCTACCAGACTCGAGGCAATTGCTGACGACGATGTCTTGACTTTGGGCGAGACATATGATGCCACAAGAGTGGTGTTCAGAGTAGTTGACCAGGTGGGCAACCTGACTCCGTATATCAATGAGTCAATAAAGCTCGATATAACCGGCCCGGGGCGGATAATCGGGCCCAGTGAGCCGACCCTCATCGGAGGATGCATTGGAGTCTATGTGCGCACTACTGGCCAGTCCGGTGAGATTCGGTTGACCGGGCGTTCGAGTCGGTTTGCCCCTGCAGAGGTTGCCATTCGAGTGCAGTAGTCGCACACCAGACGCTAGATTCCAAGGGAGATGAGTCCAGATGAGCGATGCTGACAAGGAAGCCCAGGAAGGCGTAGTAGAGCGCGGCAAGCACAATTACAGCGCTGAGGACCGCTACGTTAGGCCGGACGACCCCACCCTATTGGAGCGGTTGGAGTGGTTCAAAGATCAGAAGCTGGGTTTGATGATACACTGGGGCCCCTATTCGCAGCTGGGTGTCGTTGAGTCGTGGGCGCTGAGTGATGCAGATGCGGACTGGTCGCGGGTCGGATATGACTGGTTTGACGACCCGGAGGAGTTCAAGCGTCAGTACTTCAATCTGAACACCACGTTCAATCCCATCCGGTTCCAGCCGGAGGTATGGGCGGACCTGGCTGCGGATAGCGGGTTCAGGTACTTGATATTCACGACCAAGCACCATGACGGCTTTTGTATGTGGGACACGAAACAGACCGACTACAAGATCACGGGCCCTGACTGTCCGTTTCGCACCCACAAGTACGCCGATGTCTGCAAACACCTGTTTGATGCATTTCGCAGCAGGGGGCTCGCAATCGCGTGCTATTTCTCAAAGGCGGACTGGCACACTCCGTATTACTGGGCTCCAGGGATGAAGCGCAGTAAGCCATCCTGGAGAGGGCCGTCCTATGATCCAGCGGAATATCCGGAGCTTTGGGAGAAGTTTGTGCGGTTCACTCATGCCCAGATCATGGAGTTGATGTCAGAGTACGGGCGGATCGATATTCTGTGGCTCGATGCAGGGTGGGTGCGGCCGGAGACCGGGCAGGATATCCGGCTCAGAGAGGTGGTCGAAAAAGCGCGACAGTTGCAGCCTTGGCTGATATGCGCAGATCGGACCGTTGGAGGGCCGTATGAGAATTATGTGACGCCTGAGCAAACGATTCCGGAACGCCCAATGAGCATCCCGTGGGAAAGCTGCATTACTATGGGCACGTCGTTTTCGTTTGCCTATGAGGACACGTACAAGTCTCTCAGGGAGTTGGTCTGTATTTTGACTGAGGTCGTGGCAAAGGGCGGCAACCTCGCCTTAAACGTCGGCCCTCAGCCTGACGGCAGGCTGCCTCGGGGGGCCGTGCGGTGTATGAAGGAGCTAGGCGATTGGCTCAAGTCGTACGGAGAGGCGATCTACGGCACTAGGCCCTGCGCGCCGTACTTCAAGAGCAATTGCGCGTTCACGAGCAAAGACGACTTGATCTACTGCATCTACCTCTATCCAAAGGAGCCGAGCACAGTGCCTGACAGTGTGGTCATTCCTTATGCTGGGCCTGTGAGTGCAGTCGACTTGGTCTCAGGCCAAGAAGGGCTTGAGTTCGAGCGTACAGATGGCGGACTGCGAGTGGCTTTGCCTGAGAGCGATCTGGCTGCAAGCGATTTGGTGGCTCACGTGTTTAGGCTGAGAAAGGCCATATAGGCGCAGATCGATGTGGGCCCGTGCAGACCACGCGGGCCTGCATTCAGCGCGGGTGAGCGATCATTTTCGAGATGCCTTGGCGGAGGGAAGCACATGGACGATTCTATCCGCGCAGCTGTGAACGTCGTGCCTTCAGAGCGGCAGATCAACTGGCAGAGGACGGAGTTCTACGGCTTCATCCATTTTGGCATAAACACATTTACCGATCGCGAGTGGGGAACAGGAAAAGAAGACCCCAAGCTGTTCAACCCGACTGAGCTGGATGCAGATCAGTGGGTCAGGACGTTCAAGGCAGCCGGGATGAGAGGCCTTATCCTGACCTGCAAACACCACGATGGGTTCTGCCTTTGGCCGAGCAAATACACGGACTACTCTGTCGCGGCTAGTGACTGGCGCGGCGGCAAAGGCGACCTGGTGCGCGAGGTGTCCGATGCCTGTAGGCGAGGCGGCATCAAGTTTGGGATCTACCTCTCGCCGTGGGACAGGCATGAGAGGACTTACGGAGACTCTGAGGCCTACAACCGCTTTTATCTCGCGCAACTCAAGGAGCTCTTGACTTCCTACGGAGAGATATTCAGCGTGTGGCTTGACGGTGCCTGTGGAGAGGGGCCTGACGGCAGGAAGCAGGTCTACGACTGGGACGCGTACCATCGGCTTGTCAGAGAGCTTCAGCCGGGTGCGGTCATCTCAGTATGCGGTCCGGATGTCAGGTGGTGCGGAAACGAGGCCGGGCACTGCAGGGAGTCAGAGTGGAGTGTAGTGCCGGCTGTTCTCAGGAAGGCCGAGTTGACCCAGGAGAAGTCTCAAAAGGTCGACGACGGCACGTTTGCACGGCGGATCAACACTGAGGATGCAGACTTGGGCAGCCGCGAGGCCATACGCGGTGTGAAGGAGCTGGCCTGGTACCCGGCTGAGGTCAACACATCTATCCGGCCGGGCTGGTTTTACCATCCCGCTGAGGACGACCAGGTCAGAACTGTGGATGAGCTCTTGAAGATCTACTACGGCTCAGTCGGGGGCAACGCGTGTCTCCTCCTAAATGTGCCTCCTGACCGCCGTGGGCTTATACACGAACGTGACGCGGCTGTCCTGGAGGAACTAGGCAGAGTCATCCGAGACACATTTGCAGAAAATCTAGCAGACAATGCAAAGGCATGGGCGTCTGATACACTCGATTTCAACCATCGAGTTGAGAATATCCTCGACGGCAACCCGGACACCTACTGGCGCCCGTCTGAAGGGAATGAGACCTGCTCGATCGAAATCGATCTCGTGCGGCCAGTCGTGTTTGACCGGGTCGTCCTTTGTGAGCATATCAGATCAGGGCAACGGATCGAGAGTTTCTCAGTTGATTACTGGACTGATGACGGTTGGGTCGAATGCTACCGCGGCACAGTAGTAGGCTACAAGCGGATTTGCTGCTTCGAGCGCGTAAAGGCTCAGAGGCTCAGGATCAGGATCACTGGATCACGCTACTACCCAACACTGTCCGAAGTGGGGGTTTATCTCGAGAGGCGTTGAGTCTGCTGTTGCGCTCATTCTGGCGCTCTTGATCCGGTAGAGCGTTTAGACAGATTTAACGTTGTTTTAATGTACGACAAATTGTCCCTAAAGGTTCTCCTGTTACACTGTAGTCAAGATGACGGTAAAGGAGAATCGCCATGGAAATGCTTGATCAGATCGAGAGACTTAGGGAAAAGGCAAATGTCACCTATGAAGAGGCCAAGAATGCTCTTGAGGCTGCCAATGGAGACCTGTTGGACGCGTTGATCCTTCTGGAGAGACAGGGCAAGGTGCAGCCGCCTAGTGGTGACGGCTACTACAGCAGCGCCAGAGACAGGGAAGGCGCAGGGCAGAGCCACAGCGGGCCAGAGTCAATTCAGAGCTCACGAGGAGAGGGGCTTGGCGATGTCTTTGACAGGATTGGCAAGTTCCTTGTTGGGCTAGTTGACAAGGGCAACAGGATCAACCTCGAGGTGTTCAAAGATGGCGGCAGCAAGGTCAGGTGTCCGTTGACCGTACTAGTGCTGCTGTTGATATTCGCACCGTGGATTGTCATCCCATTGGTTGTGATTGGATTGGTGCTTAATTATAAGTTCCAGTTCAACGAATCCAATGCGTCCAACGGAGCTGATGCGTCTGACAGGGCATAGCGCAAGCCAGTAGGTGTTTACAGCGCTGCTGTGGGTCTATGACAGCGTCCGGAGGGAGTGGCAACTCGTCTTGAGCGCGAGGATTCTTGTCGTAGACGACGAGCCGAAGTTCGCTCGATTTCTTGAAATGGAACTGACGTATGAGGGCTATGAGGTCGCCAAGGCATTCGATGGGCGTGTCGGCCTTCAACTGGCGGAGACTGGCGAGTTCGACTTGGTTCTCCTTGATATCATGCTGCCCGGGCTAAACGGCATGGAAGTGCTCAGGAGGATACGTCGAGTAAGCCAGGTCCCGGTCATCATGCTGACAGCGAGGGACAGCGTGATCGACAAGGTCTCCGGGCTCGACCAAGGGGCTGATGACTACATAACCAAGCCGTTTGCTATCGAAGAGCTCCTGGCACGCATACGGACAGCCTTGAGGAAGACCGCTGCCAGATCAGCTCCCCAGAACGCGCTCGTTCTCTCGGCAGGAGATGTTCGACTCGACGTGCAAAGGCGCATTGTGACTGTGAGAGAAACTCCCGTGGAGTTGACCAAGCGCGAGTTTGACTTGCTGCAATACATGCTGGAGCATAAGGGCGTCGTGTTGAGCCGCGAGTTGCTGCTTGAGGATGTGTGGGGGTTTGACTTCGAGGGGCAGACAAATGTCGTCGACGTGTATATCCGTTTCCTGCGGTCGAAGATCGATGAGGTGTTTGGCATCAAACTAATACATACTGTTCGCGGCGTTGGGTATGTGATACGCGATGAGAACTGATGATCGCGGCCGCTCGGCTCGCAGCGTGCGCATCACGCCCCGTATATCGGTTGCGCGAAGGCTCAATATGAGTCTCTGGATTCGCCTAATAAGCGTCTTTCTGCTGCTTGATATCGCCCTGTTCGCGGTCACTGCGGTTGCCACCATGATCTATGCAGAGCGGACCGCTGCAGATATGGCAGCGCTGATCGAAGGTTCTATCAGCCTACCAGGGGATTCAGCAGAGATTCGGACTGGTTCGGGTGTGCGCATCGTTCAGCTGGACCGGAACCCTGAAGGCTGGCACCCTCCCGGCTTTATCAGGCCTGTGTTCCCTGATTCGACCAAACGCGCGGCTCGCAAGTATGAGTTCGCAGAAGAAGTTACCCAGGCACACTGGCGGCATATCGAGCACCTGACCTTCAGAATCGAGGATATCTACAATGGCTCCCCGTACGCGGTCGTAGTCGAGCTTGAGCCTGTACTCAGATTTGCCAAAGCCCTCATGCTGACTCTCCTAATAGTCCAGATCTACGCCGCTATACGCAGTTTTCGAAGCAGCGGCCGGATCATTCATCGCACCTTGCGCCCAATCGTCGAGCTCGCCGAGAGGGCCCAGAGCATTGATACGGACAGGGGGCCTTTCACTCCTGAGGAGGTGCAGGCTCTTACAGGCAAGCTAAACCGAATCAACGCAGCAAGGCTTGACACCCGAATTGAGGTCGACGGCGCCAAAGATGAGCTCAAGGGCCTGGCCTCAGCCATTAACAACATGCTCGACCGCATCAATGAGTCATACAAGGCGCAGGCACGCTTTGTGTCCGACGCTTCGCACGAGCTTAGGACTCCCATAGCTGCCATTCAAGGGTATATCAACCTCTTGGATAGATGGGGCAAGCACGACGAACAGGCTCTACAGGAGTCCATAGACGCCATAAAGCATGAAGCTGCAAACATGAAAGATCTCGTGGAGCAGCTTCTCTTCTTGGCACGCGCCGACAACGACGTTGCCGACCTTACAATGGAAACGTTTGATCTCGCCGAACTGGCCTCGAGTGTCTGTCAGGAGACGCAGCTGATAGACCAGAGCCATGTATTGGAGTCTCGTCTGTCGTCGGTATACGTGCACGCGGATCCCAAACTGATCAAACAGGCACTTCGCATTTTGGTTGATAACGCAATCAAGTACACCCCTGCAGGAGGGAAGATCGTCATCTCTGTACAAAGACGCGGGCCTAGGGCTTGGATCACTGTTCAGGACGACGGCATTGGCATTCCGCCGGACGCGGTTCCTCGCATCTTTGACAGGTTTTATCGCGCAGATGTGTCTCGGGCCAGAGAGACAGGAGGAACGGGCCTCGGACTGGCGATCGCCAAGTGGATCGCTGATCGTCATGGCGGACACGTCGAAGTGTTGAGCCGTGAAGGCATCGGCACTCGTTTTTCAATCGTCTTGCCCGCGACTATGCAGCAGCCCGCAGTCTCCTCTCAGACGACAGCCAGCCTCTGAAATACATGAACTTGATAGGTAGTCGACACCTGGATTCTTGGGCAATCCAATGAAGTCGGACCAAATCTAACCGGTTCGATGCTCACCAAGAGTCTACAATTGCACCGTCCGTATAGAGTCATCCGATGTGAGTCTCTTCAGAGTTCTCAACCCCAGTGTAACATAGGCAGCCTTTGGGCGGTTAGGTCGTCTGCGGCATGCTTGTTTTTAGCTTGCCATTAGGCAGATTTCAACAACCCCGCGAATACAATTTAGAGAGGAAGGATACAGCCTTAGCTTAGGTTGGACGATTTCGATTGGAGTTGGATGATGGCGTCCCGAGTATGCTAATAGCTCAAGCTAAACGCATTATGGAGGTCAGAGCCATGAAATCAAAGAGTATCATCACCTTGACTCTTGTGGTACTCTTGGCGCTTCTCCTGAGTTTCAGCACGTTGGCAGCGGACGCATATCCAAAGTACACTAGGAAGCCCACCACGATAACTATGTGGGTGTGGACGAGCAACGAGAACTACTCGATCAATGAGTGGCTCGATGAGGAGACGTTTGTTGAGCTCCCTGGCGGACAGAATCCAGGTAAGCTCCTGCTAGAGGCTCATGAAATGGTTGACACTGCCTTTCACTTGCCGATCATGTCTAACGTTGCGAGCAGCATCAGTCAGCGAATGCAGGACTACCTGAATGGCAAGATAGACAGATTTGTAGACATCCTCGCACTTTGGGACAAGGATACCATCGAGTACATAAGAGAGTTTGAGTATGACAACGTAGTCTATGGGCGACTGCCGTAATTATATATGAAAGGGGCTGTGTTGGCCCCTTCCTGTTTACATCAGCTGATTGGCGTCGCTACTTTGGGAGGAGAGGGGTGATGCAGCCAATAGGACAGAGAGCGCATGCTGCTACGATGCTGGGATGCTAGGCTTTCACATGGACCGCCAAATACCAAGTGGTAAGGAGTGACGAGTCAATGAAGAGGATTCTAGTGGGGATTCTTATACTCCTATTGCTCAGCTCCTGTGCATCGGCTACAGACTACTATCCTGAGTACACCGGTGAGCCGGTCACGTTGACAATGTGGGCTTGGACCAGCAATGAGAACTACTCGATTGAGGAGTTCGAGAAGGTGTACCCAAATATCAAAGTCATATGGGAAGACTTCGGAGTCCACTACGACAAGGCTCAGACTGCTCTGGCAGCAGGTTCAGGGCTGCCAGACGTATTGATGATCGAGTACTCCTTTGCGCCTCAGTTTATGGACCTTGGTGCATTTCAGCCGATCAACAAGTGGCTCGACGAAGAGACGTTTGTCAAACTCTACGGCGAGGCCTCTCTTGGTCTCTGCTCTATGGATGGCGAGATATACGGAACCCCTCAGGATAGCGGTGCCAACGCTCTCTTCTATAGAAAGGATATCTTTGACAAGTACGGTTTGAAGGTCCCTACCACCTGGGACGAATATGCAGAACAGGCTAGAAAACTAAAGGCGGCTGCTCCCGACCTCGAGTTTGCAGCACCCCCGATCGGTTATGCATTGGTGTGGGTAGGCATGATCTGGGGAGCAGGCGGGAAGCTGTTTGACTATCACGACGGCAATTGGTACATAGACTTCACCAACCCTATTGCAGAGGAGTTCTTTGAGTTCTGGGGTGAGTTGTTCGACGAGGGAATTCTCGACCTTCAGATGTGGTGGAATCCTGACTGGTATTCTTCACTCAACGAAGGCAAGACTGCAACAGTTATCGTGGGCTCATGGTTCGGCGAATGGCTCAGGTACAATGCCCCAGAGTCTGCAGGACAGTGGAGAGTCGCTGTGCCTCCGTTCATCAGGAAGGGTGAGGAGCACAACGGCATGATAGGCGGCTCCGGCTTCTACGTCACTTCCCATTGCAAGAACCCTGAGGCTGCTGCCATATTCGTCAACTGGCTCAACTCGCATCCTGACTCGCTCAGGTGTCTGCACAGGTACAGCAATCTGCCGATTATGGTCTCCACAAGGTATGAAGAGATTCTCGACGAGATAGCCGGGCCGGACGAGTTTTTTGGCGGCCAGAATATAGTTGAAGAGCTCTGGCATGCTCATGAGCTCGTAAACACGACCTTTGTTGCTCTACCGATTTGGTCCAATATGGACAGCGCTCTGAGCCTGCTTCTGCAGGATTATGTCGACGGCAAGATCCAGAGATTTGCAGATATCCTCCCGGTGTGGGAAAAGCAGGTTATTGAGACCATGGAGGAGTTTGGCTACACCAACCTCATAGTTGGAGAGCTTCCATAACCAAGAGAGTCATAACCCCTCTTGCGGCTGGGCTGAGGCTGGATACCGCGGTATCTGGTCTCAGCCCATGGATACAGCCTGACCACATGGAGCGACGACAAATCCAGTTTAGAGGTGCTGACGCTATGACCTCAGTGACAAAAAAGAAGCTAATGACGACGTTAAAGGCTTATCTCTTTTTGGCACCCTTTCTCGCTCTGTTTATCCTCATGGTCATATACCCGATAGGGTTGGGTGCGAAGCTCTCTTTGTATGGACAGAGAGGCGCAAGAATGTGGTATGTCGGCTTTGACAACTACTTTCGCATATTTCAGGACAAGAAGTTCTGGGAAGCGTTCAAGATCCCCGCATTCCTCTTGTTTGTTCAAGTGCCACTGATGCTGCTCCTTGCGACTATTGTGTCACTCATGTTTGAGACCCGTAAGCGAAGCGGGTCTGTTTTCCGCTTTATCTACTACTTGCCTTACTGTATTCCGGGGATCGTGGCCGGCATCGTATGGTCCTACATCTTTTCCGACTCGATGTCGCCTCTAAAGCCGCTGCTTCAGTTTTTTGGCTATCAGGGTGAAAAACTGCTGACGCGGCCCAACGTCCCGCTGATACTTCTGATCATCATCTTGTGGGAGTTCACCGGTTACACAGCATTTGTCATCTATTCCTCTCTGATCTCCATCCCAAGGGAGTATTCGGAGGCTGCTCAGTTGGATGGCGCCGGGTTTTGGCAGATCGCGTTTAAGATCAAGATCCCCCTGTTGAAGGACGTGCTAATCACCCTGTTTATTTTCAACGCAATAGGAGCAATCCAGGTGTTCAACGAGCCATGGATGCTTGGAGGCCTAGTAGTGCTGCCCAACAACTACACGCCTGCCATGTACATCTATTCTTCGGCTTTTTCACAAGGCCGGTTTACATATGCGGCAGCCATGGGAATGATCTTAGCGTGTGTGACCTTTGTGTTTTCTCTGTGGGTACTCAGAACTGCGGCTAAACAGCTCCTAGGGAGCAAGTCCTAGGCCGGGGGTGTGAGCCTAGAGGAGGGGTTGGAGTGAGCAAGCGAGTCATGGTCGGAATAGGTGTAACTGCTATCTTGGTTGCTCTGGCTGTGTATTTCATATTCCCGTTCTACTGGCTCGTAATTGGAATAACTAAGGACGTCGGACAGCTATTCCAGAAGTCTCTGCTTCCTGGAGTTCCAAGCCACCTGCGCGAGAACATCCAGAGAGTCTTTGCATACGAGAACGGTGTGTTCTTCAAGTGGCTAGGAAACTCGTTTCTGTACGCCACAGTGGGATCTGTAACAGGTGTGACAGTCGCGGCTTTGGCCGGGTTTGCCTTCCGCAGATACGACTTTTTCTTGAAAAAGCCGCTGTTCATATTGATCTTGGGTTTCTCAATGGTTCCGGGATATGCCACCACATTGCCGCTGTTCATGATGTTTAGGGACCTACGTCTCATCGATACGCGCTGGGCTGTGCTTTTGCCGGCCTTTGTCAACGTGTTTGGTGTGTATATGATGGTAGCCTATTTCAACCAAATAACCGACGACATGTTCGACGCTGCTGAAATCGATGGGGCCAACGACTTCACTATCTTCCTCCGAATAGCTTTTCCGAACATAGTGCCCGGGTTCATTACCTTGGTGCTGTTGTCCTTTGTAGGTTCTTGGAACAACTTCTTCTTGCCGCTAGTCGTGTTGAACAGCAGAGCAAAGATGCCTCTTATCTTGGGAATTACCACTATTACAGACCCGCAGGGATTCCCGGTGTACAACTTGACTCTGACTGCAAGCTTTTTCACCATATTGCCGCTGCTCATCATGTTTACCGCTCTCCAGAGATATTTTAGGCCGCAGCTGTATGTGCGGTAGTGCAGTCGCAGCAGCAGGAGTGTTCCTTGGCAGCAGGAAATCTGGCCATTGATGTAAAATCAGGTTATCTATACGCTTAGGTGTGTACTGATGGGAGGATTTGTACCACAGGAGGGCACCGATGCCAACCATAAGAGATGTAGCAAAAAGAGCAGGAGTCTCGGTAGCAACAGTCTCAGCAGTGATCAATGCCGATTCGGGTGTTAATGTCAGCGAAGAGAAGAGGCGGAGCGTTGAGAAAGCTATCGAGGAGCTGAACTACAGACCCAACAGGATCGCTCAGGCACTGTCCAAGAGGCAAACCAAGACCATAGCGTATGTGGTGCCTACGATCAGCAACGAGTTTTTCTCTCAGATGGCTCACTTTATCGAGGACAGGGCGTTTGAGCGTGAGTACGGCGTATATCTATGCAATACGCACAGCAATCTCGAACGCGTCGATCTGTATATGGACATATTGATCGAGAACCAAGTGGCCGGTGTAGTGACGACGCTGACCTGGGATATCATCGAACAAGGTTTCATCGACGGTATTAGAGCAGAGGGAATTCCCATCGTAGGCCTTGCAGGGGCGAGAGTAGTAGACGGTTTGGATACAGTTACAATAGACGACGTGATGGTTGGCAGAGTTGCTGTCACGCACCTAATAGACCGCGGCCATCGAAAGATCGGCTTTATCGGTATCAAGGATAGCCGGACTACGGGCGAGCGGCTTGCAGGCTACTTGGAGGCATTGCGCGAATCTGGGATAGAGGTCAGTGATGACTACATAGGGCTTGGGACCGGCTTCTCTCGTGAGGACGGCTATCAGCTGGCTGGCGCTCTATACAGTAGGTGCCCTGAAATGACCGCGGTATTTGTCTACAACGACGTTATGGCTGCAGGGGCGATCGACAGATTTCGCGATATGGGAGTGAGGATACCCGACGAGATGGCTGTAGTCGGCTGTGACAACAGTATCTCGGATTACACAAGGCCCAAGCTTACCACCCTCGACTTCTCAAAAGAAAAAATGGTCGAGGACGCGATGGACTTGCTGTTTAGACGGATTGCCAAGGAGAAGTCCCCCTACAACCAGATCAAGGTTGTGCCTCAGTTGATAGTCAAGGAGTCTTCGTGACAAACAGGAAAGGCCGATAAGGGCAAGCGTGGGACTGATACCCGTTGCGTAACAACGGCGGTCTAATCGGTTAGAAAATCGAAGGCTCCGCTAGGGAACAGGCGCTTAGCTCCGGAGACCTGGTTGACCGAAGATGCAGCCAGAGTGACCCGGGGTGATGTAGGAGCATCGACAGCCAAGTGGAGGTGTGTTTGTAGTGAGTACTCAGGCGAACCTCTATGTTGACACCAACTACAAGCTGTCCAAGGTGGACAGCAGGCTTTTTGGTTCGTTTGTCGAGCATCTTGGGAGAGCGATCTACACCGGCATATACGAGCCTGACCATCCTCTTGCAGACCAGGACGGATTTCGACAAGACGTCATTCAGCTTGTCCGCGACCTTGACATCCCGGTTATCCGGTATCCCGGAGGGAACTTCGTGTCCGGATATCGTTTCGAGGATGGTATCGGGCCGAGAGACCTGAGGCCCACCAAGTTGGACCTTGCTTGGCGTTCTGTAGAGACAAACGAGGTTGGCTTGAACGAGTTTGTCATCTGGACACGCAAGGTAGGGGCGGAGACTATGCTTGCAGTGAACCTGGGGACCCGCGGCATAGATGCAGCCAGGAATCTCGTGGAGTACGCCAACCATCCTGAAGGCAGCTATTGGAGTGACCTGCGCAGAGAGCACGGCTTCGACGAGCCTCACGCAATAAAGCTGTGGTGCCTGGGCAATGAAATGGATGGGCCGTGGCAGATTGGCCACAAGACGGCAGAGGAGTACGGTAGATTGGCAGCCGAAGCTGCAAAGGCAATGAGACTCGTAGATCCGTCCATCGAATTGGTGGTATGCGGAAGCTCGCACAGGGATATGCCGACATATCCGGACTGGGAAGCCACGGTGTTGGCCCACACGTACGACTTCGTCGACTACATCTCCATGCACCAGTATCTCGGGAACAGAGAGAATGACTTGGGATACTACCTAGCCCAGACCGAAGGCGTGGATGAGTTCATCAAGTCGGTGATAGCTACGTGTGACTTCATAAAGGCGAAGAAGAGGACTAGTAAGGTCATGAATATATCGTTTGACGAGTGGAATGTATGGTACCACTCAAACGAGCAGGACAAGAAGGTCGACCCATGGCAGAAGGCTCCTCCGCTTCTCGAGGACGTCTACAACTTCGCGGACTCCCTTGTAGTGGGCTTGTTCTTGATTACGCTCTTGAGACATGCAGACAGGGTCAAGATCGCATGTCTGGCTCAGCTGGTCAACGTCATTGCTCCTGTGATGACTCGAAAACGCGGCGGAGCTTGGAAGCAGACGATCTACTACCCCTTCCAGCACGCCTCGAAGTACGGTAGAGGCACTGTCCTGCAGACTTTGATTGAGGCGCCAGTATACGATGCGCGTGAATTCAGAGATGTCAAGCTTGTCGATGCAGTCGCAGTCCTCTCAGACAACGAACGTGAGCTTACCATCTTTGCAGTCAATAGAGGCCAGGAAAACGCGATCACGCTTGAGTGCAGCTTCGGAGCAACATCAGGGTTTGAGCTGGTAGAGCACATAGTATTGGAGAGTGATGACGTCTACGCGGTCAATACCGAGGATCAGCCGGACAACGTGAAGCCACACACAGAAGGCAAGTCGGTCTCTCGAGGCGGCAAGATCCTGGCAGAGTTGCCGGCACTGTCGTGGCATGTCATCCGGATGCGCCGATGAGTAGGACGATTTTCAAGCACCACCAGGAGACCATAGACCGGGTGGCGGACGAGTTCAGGGCAAAGAGCGATGTCCTCGCAGTGATTGTAGGCGGATCGGTGGCTCACGGTTTTGCGACCGAGACATCGGACGTGGACGTCATGCTCCTTGTTGACCCGCAGGAGTATGAGTCCAGGCTGCGTACAGAGAATCTTACATATGTCAACCATGAGATCTGCACGTACCAAGGCGGTTATGTTGACGGCAAGTATATCACTACAGACTTCTTGAGGCAGGTCGCTGAAAAGGGCAGCGAACCTGCCCGATTTGCGTTTAAGGACGCGTTTGTGGTCTTTAGCCGCATAGAGGGGCTCGAAGGCTTGTTGGCTGCAGCGAGTAGATACCCAGTTGAGCTCAAGGAGGAAAAGATACGGAAGTTCTACGCTCAATTCGAGGCGTGGAGATGGTTTATTGGCGAGGCCAAGAAGATCGGTGACTCGTATCTGTTGACCACCGCGGTGGCCAACTACACGCTGTTTGCAGGACGGCTGATACTGGCCCACAATGAAGAGCTTTACCCTTACCACAAGTGGTTTATCAGGGTGCTGGGACAGGTGAAGGATAAGCCGGAGGGCCTGATCCGGCAGATCAATCTGGTTTTGCAGCACAAGGACGACAGAGACATCGACACACTCTATTCGATGATCACCGAGTTCCGTGACTGGGGCTGTGACAAGCATGAATGGGCAAACAGGTTTCTGTTGGATACAGAGCTCAGCTGGATGCGCGATGCTGCGTCGGTCGCAGACCTGTGATGAACGCCAACGACAGAAGGCAAGGAGGCGAGATGCGTGTCTGTTACGAGGGAGGCCGCCATCGTCTTTGCACTGATGTGTGTGTTTGTGCCTTGTTTGCTGTTGGGAGCTCACGCGGTAGCCCTGGCGCAGAGCATCCCCAAAAAGGAGGCTTGGTACCCGGTTTGGGATATGCTTGGGGACTTGACTGCTCATGACCCGGCTATTGCGGAGGAGGATGGGGTATGGTGGGTGTTTCACACAGGAGCAGGCCTGCAGGTGAAGCGTTCAGATGACGGTCGTATCTGGACTCAGGATCAGCCTATATTCCAGGAACCCCTGCTATGGTGGAAGGACTACGCAGCCAACATGAACTACAACGACGTCTGGGCGCCGGATATTAGCTGGTATAACGGCAAGTGGTGGCTATACTACTCCGTATCCGTATTTGGCAAGAACACCTCGGCCATTGGCCTTGCCTCAACTACGAGTATAGCCTCTGGTGAATGGAAAGACGAAGGCGTAGTTGTGCATTCCAACCTGTTGACTCCGTACAACGCGATCGACCCAAATCTGCTTTTTGATGCTGAAGGCAAGCCGTGGCTGGTATTTGGCTCCTGGTTCAGTGGCATTCAGGTAGTACGTCTCGACGAGAACACTATGAAACCTGCTCTTTGTCTCGGTGGATCATTGCTGCGTCAATGTGCGGAGCGACTACAAAATAGCGGTCGGCCGCTCCAAGAACGTAGAGGGGCCGTATGTTGACAAGAACGGCATAGACATGATGGACGGCGGTGGCACGATCATCGATGCAGGTAATACCAGGCATAACAGAGTTGGCGGCCAGGACGTCTACGAGAACAAGTTGCTGATCCGACACGCCTACGACCGGGCAATACGGGGTGCACATGTCCTCCTCATTAGTGACCTGCAGTGGGACGATGAGGGATGGCCTGTTGTGTGTGAGAGTGAGATCAACGGTTACTACCAGATCCAGAACAAGGCCAACGGTAAGTTCCTGACAACAGCCTATGGCAACACGGCGGTTGGCGCCAAGGCGGTCTTGGAGGCCGACCCCAAGGGAGCCCCGTTTGACTGGCAGATCTACAGAAAAGAAGAGGACTACTACAGAATCCAAAGCAGAAGCAATTTCAACTACCTCGAGGTTGCAGCAGGAAGCACAGATATAGGAGCAGCTATACAGCTGGGCAGTTACGAGAACCGTGATCAGAGGCTGTGGAAACTCGTGCAGCAGGACAACGGGTGCTTCAGCATAGTGAACAAGAACAGCGGGCTTGTGCTCGAAGCGTCCGATGACCCAGACAGCGGCAGGTGTTCAGTGATTCAGGGAGCAGACAGGGGAGACGACAGCTAGCTTCGGCGGCTAGTTTTTGTCAAGAGATGAGAGCTTCGAACCAGGCTGAACGAGCCTTAGGGAGGTGTGAGCCGTGAGGATTAGGCCTTTTGTCGGTCTGTCAATGTTCATTGCTGTACTGGCCTCGCTAAGTCTGGCGCATTGTGCATTTGCCGCAGAGATGGGGGCTCCGACGCATTCTGCTGTGTTGACTGTTGACACAAGCAACCCGGGCATAGAGATCAGCCAGATGCTGTACGGAGTCTTTTATGAGGACATCAACTACGCTGCAGACGGCGGGCTTTACGCTGAGCTGGTTAGGAATCGATCGTTTGAGTTTTTGCGCAGGCTGGAGGGATGGGGCCGGTTGCTCAAGCAGGATAACGGGACTATCGTGATAGAAAACCAAAATCCGCTCAATGAGAACAACAGGTACTACGCGAAGCTCGTATCCGACGGAAGTGGAAAAGAACTGGGCCTGATCAATTCCGGCTACGGCGGAATCGCCGTGTCCGAAGGCAAATGCTACGATTTCAGCGTCTATGCGAGGTGCGAGGACGGTTTTGACGGGCGACTCCTAGTGACTTTGGAAAGCCTTCAAGGCGAGGTTTACGGAAACACCGTGATTTCTGGCATTACTGATGAGTGGCAGAAGTACACTGCAGAGATCTTGTCTGCGGAGACAGACAAGGCAGCCCGGCTGGTGGTGAGAGTCGAGGGAGAAGGCTGTGTCTGTTTGGACATGATCTCGCTTTTCCCAAGAGACACCTGGATGGGGCGTGACAACGGGCTCAGGCCAGACCTCGTGGAGATGCTGGTAGATCTCAAACCCGCTTTTCTCCGGTTCCCAGGCGGGTGCATCGTCGAGGGACATAGCATCATAAACGCATATCGTTGGAAGGACACAATCGGCGATGTTGCAGAGAGAAAGGTGAACAGCAATCTGTGGGGGTACTACCAGTCGTACGGACTAGGATTTTATGAGTACTTCCTCCTGTGCGAGGATCTTGGAGCAGAGCCTGTGCCAATCGTGAATGCCGGCATATCTTGTCAAGTCAGGGGCGCGGAGTATGTGCCAATGCACCAGTTGGACGAATGGGTCCAAGACGCGCTCGACCTGATAGAGTTCGCGAACGGCCCTGTCGACAGCACTTGGGGAGCTGTGCGTGCAGCTCTGGGGCACCCGGAACCGTTCAACCTCAAGTACCTAGGGATAGGCAATGAAAACTGGGGCCCGGAATACCACAAGAGGTATGAAGTGTTTCACAGAGCTATCAAAGACAAGTACCCGGACATCAAGTTGATAGCAGGCCCCGGCGTATCATATGAAGGCTCGAGCTATGAGGCTGACAAAGCGTGGGCCGAAGCCACAGGAGTTGACATCTTTGACGAGCACATGTACTGCCCTCCACAGTGGTTTTTCAACAACGCAGACCGATATGATGACTATGCACGGGGAGATATGAAGATTTTTGTAGGCGAGTACGCTGCTCACGGCCCAGGCAGGCGAAACAACCTCGAGGCAGCGCTGGCAGAGGCCGCCTTCATGACAGGCCTCGAGAGGAACTCCGACATAGTGCACATGGCCGCGTACGCACCGCTGTTCAACAAGGTCGGCTCCAGTCAGTGGGTGCCTGACTTGATCTGGTTTGACAACACCAGGGTATACGGCACGCCGAGCTACTACGTTCAAAAGATGTTCAGCACAAACCTGGGCGATCGGATACTGCCTCATGAGTATGAGACAGATGAGGCTGTGCCAGAACAGGAGCCGATCTCGGGAAGAGTTGGACTTGGGGCCTGGCGAACCAGGGTTGAGTATGATTTCATACGAGTGACTGCTGGCGACAGTGTGCTCCTATACGATGATTTCGACGATGAGCTTGTCGGCTGGGAGAGCAGGCGCGGGCTGTGGGAGCTTTCGAACGGGATGCTCAAGCAGACGGTCATAGACGACGATTGCACTATTTTGGCAGGCAGCCGCGATTGGAGCAACTATACGATTGAGGTCCGTGCACGAAAGATCTCCGGGGCAGAGGGCATGTTGATCCCTTTTGGAGTCAAGGACAGCAACAACTACTACTGGTGGAACCTCGGCGGCTGGGGTAATACGCAGACAGCCATTGAAAAGGCAGTTGCAGGCCAGAAGACGATCATTGGCGGCGGAACAACCCTGCGCATTGAGGCCGGTATCTGGTATGACATAAGAATAGAGGTATCCGGCAGGACAATCCGCTGCTACTTGAACGGCGAACTGATCCACGATGTAGTGGACGAGGACGACACCACTCAACTGTACCTAGTGTGCAGCTATGACGAAGGTGACAATGACGTGATAATCAAGGCAGTCAATAGGTCGAGTGTGTCACGCACAGTCGAGGTCAGGCTGGCCGGCAGCTTCAAGCCTTCGGGCAAAGGCACTGCAGAAGTGCTGACGTCCGATGATCTTGACGACGAGAACTCCTTTGTCAGGCCGTTTAACATAGCTCCGGTAGTAACGGAATTAACAGAGCTTTGCAGTAAGTTCGAGTATACGTTTAAACCGTACTCTGTCACTGTCTTGAGAATAAAGGGGACTTGATCTTTACGCCGACTTCCATGGTTAAAGAGGCCACGTGCAGGCAGGTGGTTAAGCCCGCCAACAGACTAGGCCTGCCTGAGCAGAGGAGCGGTGAGCCTTTGGGGTAGGCGCTTTGTGTGCCTACCCCTTTAGGCCTGTAGTTGCAATGCCTTGTATGAAGTACTTCTGGAAAGCCGCGTATACCAAGATCACAGGAATGAGCGCACAGACTGACGCAGCCATTATTAGCCCGTATTCGACTCCGTACTGAGTGTAGAATTTCCTAATCCCGAGCTGAATCGTCTTGTTTTTGTCCGATGTCAAATAGATCAAGGGCCCGAGGAAGTCGTTCCAGACGAACTTGAACTGAAAGATCGCAAGTGTTGACAAAGCGGGCTTGGCTAGAGGGAGTATAATGCGCGAGTAAATCCCAAACTCGCTAAGCCCGTCTATGCGGGCACACTCGCACAACTCGTCTGGGATGGTCATGAAAAACTGCCTCAAAAGGAACACGCCAAACGGCGAGAAGGACTGCAAGACGACCAATGCCCACAGAGAATCGCTCAGGCCCAGATTTTTCATAAGGATGAACTGGGGGATCATGATCACCTGAAATGGGACCGCCATGGTCATGATGTAGACGAGAAACATAGTATTGCGTTCGGGAAACGGGATCTTGGCAAACGCGTAAGCGGCCAGGCTGCTAGTCACCAGCGAATTGAACGTGACCACAAGAGTCAGCCATATCGTGTTTTTGTAGTAGGTGAGGAAGTCGATCTTCTGCCAGATCTCTACGTAGTTTTTCCACCGGATGTTTTTTGGAATCCAGTCAATGGGATACGAGAAAACCTCGTAGCCGGGTTTGAGCGATGACGAAAGCATCCACAAAAACGGCATGATGAAGGCCGCAGCGCCCAAGACTAGCAGCGCGTACACCAGAGCCCTCTTGATGAGGTCTTTGATCCTAATGGCCTTGGGTTCCGAGGGCAGCGCTCCACGGACCGTCATGTTATGGGTACTCATAGCAACCACTCCTAAGCCTGAAGTCTTGAGGCGCTTTACATCATGGTGTAATGAACCCACTTTTTCTCCATTCGAAACTGGACGATTGTCACAATGAGGACCAGGGCAAACAACACTGTAGCTATGGCAGAGGCATACCCAAACCTGAAGAGCAGGAACGCCTGGTAGTAGATGTAGTAGACGAGCACGTTGGTCGCCCTACCAGGCCCGCCGTCTGTCATGATCACGATTTGGTCAAACACCTTGAATGAGTTGATCACCAAGAGAATGCTGACGAGGAAGGTCGTTGGGCTGAGCATGGGTAGTGTGATGTAACGGAACTTCTGCCATGAATTCGCGCCGTCGATTGTCGCCGCCTCGTACAGCTGCTCGGGTATTCCCTGTAGGCCGGCAAGAAATATGACTGTGTAGTAGCCAACCTGCTTCCAGACGCTCATAAGTATGACTGCGGGCATCGCCCACTTGACTGAGGCGGTCCATCCCGGAGGGTTGTCAATCCCAATGGAGCGCAAGAAGCTATTGATTGGCCCCATAGTTGGGTGATAGAGCATGTTCCATACTACAGCGACTGCTATGATCGAGGATATCTCGGGGAAGAAGTATATGGTCCTGAAAAACTTGATCCCTCTAACCCTCTGGTTGAGCAGGGCTGCAAGGAACAGCGCGAATACGATTGTCAAAGGCACTGAGACCGCAGAGTAGTATATGGTGTTCTTGAGTGAGATCTTGAATCCACTGTCCCTAGCTAGCCGCATGAAGTTCCTCAGGCCGACAAACTTCGCAGGATTTGCGAAGTCCCAGTCCAAGAACGACAGTCCAAAGGCTGCAACTATCGGGATCAGGGTGAGAGTCACAAACCCCAGTGTGTTTGGGAGCAGAAACGCATAGGCAGTGAGGCGTCTTGCCTGCCGCAGGCTCCTCGACTTTCTCTTGGCGATATTTGCTGTACTCATGCTGACGCCGCCTTTCCTGTTTCATGAGGGGAGCCCTATGGGTTTTCACCCATAGGGCGCCTATGCACACGGAGACGTGTAACTGACAAAGGCCTTACCACCACTCTTCCTTGATCTCCTTGGCGCGCTCGGCCATGTTCTTAAGCCCGGCATCGAGCGAGATCTGGCCTGTCATTATCATGCTGTGCTCCTCGCTCAGCATTTTGTCGATAGCATTTGAATACACGCTGGGCGGCAGCTCTACAGTGGTCTCGGCAGTCATGAGTGCTTCGGCCCCACCCTCGGGGAAGCCGGGTGCAGAGGTGTAGATCTCGAGCACTTCAGGTGTTCTAAGCGCAGGCAGGACTCCTCTGGACGCAAAGATCTTGGCGCCCTTCTCACCGCCGAAGTAGCTAACCAATTTCCATGCAGCGTCTTTTTTCTTTGACTTGGAGTTGATGGCGAGAGTTGTCAGGCCTTCGACAGTTGAGCCGGGATTTGTGCCGGGCCAGTGTGGCGACTTGGCTATGCCCCAATTCACATCGTGCTCATCGATCAAGAGCGAGCCTATGAACCAAGTGCCCATCCAGAGCATCCCAACTCTTCCACTTTCGAACAAGCCGCGATAGTGAGTGTTGGAGGTGCGAATCTCTGCGAAGCTCATGACCGACTTGTCCTCGTTTTGCATGGCCAATGCCAGTTCATACGCAGGCCTGAGGAATTCGTAGTCGCCGTCTACCAGTGTCAGATCGGTGGTTAGGAGTATAGGACACTGGATCTGGCTTCTCCAGGAGTGGAAGTAGGCTCCATAAATCTTCTCATTGCCCTCACCGCTGGTGAGCTTCTTAGCGACTTCGCGGAACTCCGGCCATGTCATCTCATTGGAAGGGTAAGGCACTCCCGCCCTATCAAAGATGTCTTTGTTGTAGTACAAGACATAAATGTCGCTCCTGTACGGGAAGCCCATGAGTTGTCCTTCGTGCATGACGTACTCAATCGCTGATCCATATTGCGATAGATCAACGCCGTCCGCTTCGATGTAGGAGTTGAGTGGAGTGAGGTAGTTGCGGTGGAGGTAGTTGGAGTAGCTTGCGAAGTCCTTTACTGCAAACACGTCGACTTCTTCACCGGCAGCAAGCATGACGGTCATCTTGTCAGGATACTCCGCAGCAGCAATGTCAATAACTTCAACCTTGATGTCTGGATACTCAGCCTCGAAATCGTCGATGACCAACTGATACTCAGGCGACATGCTGAAGTCCCACACGGCAAACCTGATAGTTGTCTGCTGTGCACCGACATGGAGAGTGAACAAAGACAGAACGACCAATAGACACACGGGCAACACAAGGCTCAACCGCTTTTTCACTTGCCTATTCCTCCCTTGTCAATTTGGTGCTATTGTCATTCTAGGGCCTTGTTGGTATGAGTGGAATGTCCTTGAGTCGGATAATTTGTCTTTGGGCGAGTGGACAGCCCTGCGGAATGGGGTAGTTTTTTCAGATTCCTAATACTTTCGTCAGAATGCCTTTCCAGAGTACTCAGTAGGGGTGATTCCCACGATCTTTTTGAACACCCGGCTGAAGTAGTACGCGTTTTGATAGCCGAGCATCTCCGATACCTCATAGACCTTGTAGTCCGTCTCCCTCAGTAGCCTTTTTGCCTCGTTGATCTTCACCCTTGTCACGTAGTCAGTGAAGCATACTCCTGCCGACTGTCGAAAGATAGTGCTGAGGTATCCGGGACTGATGTTGATAGATGAGGCCACTTGCTCCAAAGTGATTCGCTCCATATAGTGATCAAGTATGTACCGCTTGGCCCTCGCGACTACGCGGTTCATCTTGGGCTGGTCGTCCCCTGCGACCACTCTGCATATCCTCTGTTCCAATCCAATCAACCAGTTGATGATCTGAGCCAGGGTTCCCAGGCCAAGGATGGTTTCGTAGAGGCTCAGATCTCCAAATATCTCCCTCAGTTTTTCCTCGCCGATCTCCGGTGAACCGCTGATAGAATACGCTATCTGAAAGCAGATGTCGTAGGCTTGCTTTCTTGATACGTTGGGCTTGTTGAGCAGCGAGATAATCGACTCAAAGACCTTGCCGATCATCTGAACGTCGTGAAGCTCAAGTGCTTCGGTCAGATCATCTCGCAGAGCGGATACGTCGATTTGGTCTGGGTCTTCGTAGTCCCTCGGCAGATCCCTGAACAGGAGAACAGGCTGATCTCCGGTGTAGTAGCTCTGCTGAGCTGCCCTGCAGGCATTGAAGTATGCTGAAGCAAGATCTGAGTACCTGCAGCATGGGTCGCTGATTCCCACTGAGACCTCGATGCCGAAATATTGATCCAGGACTTGCGTCAATCTTTCGCCCAAGGCCGTTGCCTTGTCTCTGAAGGCGGCTTCGTCCGTTTGTTCAGGGATTGCGAAGACAACGACGAATTCGCCATGGCTCCACGAGAACGTATATCCGTCATATACGTCGTTGACTATCTCATCGATTGTGCTGCGGATTACCGCTTCAAATGATGTGATCTCATCTTCTTCGTACTTGTCGAGGACAGATAGGTTGTTGATTCGAACGGCCGCGCACGTGAGCCTGCCGCTCAGTTTGAGCCCGAGGTGTTTTGCCTGTTCGAGTAGTGTGGATTCAGCCAGCCCGGGTTTAGCAATGATCTGCCTGAAAAAACTCTCTCGGAATAAGTGGATGTTCTTGCCTATGTTTTCGTGCAGTGGCTTCTGAGCCAGAGTCCCTCCGCGCTCGGCTATGATCTTTTCCCGAGCTGCAGCCAGCGCATGCTCAAGGGCCTCTGATTCAAGATCCAGCTTAATAAGGTATTCCTCAGCTCCAAGTTTCATTGCCTGTTTGACCAAGTGGAATTCGTCGTACCCACTGAGCACGATATATTTCGGGTGGCGCCCTGCTTGGGACGCGAGACGCATCATTTCCAGGCCGTCCAGCACGGGCATTTTCACGTCGGTAATTACGATATCCGGGTTGTGTTCGATGATCAGATCCAGTCCCTGGCGACCGTTTGCAGCCTCGCCAACGATCTCGTAACCGAGGTCCTCCCACCGCAGCATAGACTGAAGCCCAAGCCTCACCAAGGGTTCGTCATCAATGATCGCTACCTTAGTGTTCGGCATGTGTATCACCTCGCTTCTCTGTTGCTGGCCCTCCAGTTTCTGCAGCAGCTGCAGTAAGGTCGGAAGGCTGGCTGCTCTCTAGCGGTACCTCTATGAGCACCTCTGTATACTCGCCGACACTGCTCCTGATAGTGAGGCCGTACTCTTGGCCGTACGCCAGTTTGATGCGCTCGTTGACGTTTCTTATGCCAATCCCCGAAAGCCCACGAGCCTTTTGTTTAGGCGGCGCATTTAGTGCTGCTTCGATTTCTGCTTTGGTCATGCCCACTCCGTCGTCTTTCACACTAATCACTAGACGGCCGCCCCGCTCGGATACTGTTATGGCTATCCGGCCGGAGTCGCGCTTGGGCTCGATGCCGTGAAAAATGGAGTTTTCGACAATGGGCTGAAGGGTGAACTTAATGATACGACAGCTCAAAAGCTCCGGCCTTTCCACGTTGCACTCCAGTTGTATTCGGCCGCGATAACGCATGTTTTGGATGTAGATGTAGTCATTCAGGAGCGAGATCTCCTCTTCAAGAGTGATGGTTTCAGACGCAGTCTTGGAGAGATACATGAGAAGCCTTCCAAGAGCCGTAACCATCCGCTTGATCCCGTCCGCTTTTTGGATGGACGCCATCACTTTCAACGAATTTAGGGTGTTGTAGAGAAAATGAGGGTTTACTTGGTGTTGGAGCACCTGCAATTCAAGCCTGCGTTTCTCCCGTTCGTCCTCTATGACCTGATTCAAGAGGTCTTTGATGTTGTCTGCCATCTGGTTTACAGCTCTGCCGAGCGTGCCTAGTTCATCGTCGCCCTCAATCGACGGATCTCTCTCAAAATCCCCGGAAGCTATTGCCTTGGTGCGGTGCAGTATGTTGGTCAACGGCTGAGTCAGATTGCTCGATAAATAGATCGTCAAGAGAGTCACAAATACGAAGCTCAAGAGGAGGATAACTACAGTGATTCTGAGCAGGAATCCTTTTTGTTTATTGAGTTCTGCCGACGACAGGACCTGTACTATGCTCCATCCAGTTGACTCAGACCTGGCGAAAGTGATGTGCCTTTGCTCGTCGTTGATTTTGGCACTTGTGTTGCCTTGCAGGGTGTCCTGGCGGATCACGTAGTCGATATAATCAAGATCGGCCAGGTCGTGCCCGATGCATGCAGGGTTGCTGTGGTAGACTGCACGTCCATGCGGGTCTACTACCATAAGTGTTTCGTCAGGCCGCGGCTTGAGCCCCCTAAACAAGTCGGATATGAGGCTGATCCTAAAGCCGATGATGTGCCAGCCTATCTCCCGGTTGTTGATGGAGTGGAAGACAGGCCTGACAAGCGGCAGGATGTACCTCTCATATACATCTCTTGACGGGTTTTCGACTATTCCGTACCATCCTTTCTTGCCTTTTAGAGACATACCGTACTTGAACCAGTCAGTCTGCTCGAGTTGGGCAAGGTCCAGCAGAGTTCCCTGAGGTTGGCCTGCCCGTAAGTCCACGCCGTTGTGCCCGTGTATGAAGACTGAGTAGACGTACGTTCCGACCGGCGAGTTGAACCGCAGCTGGTAGTCCTTTAGCTCAAGAAATGCGTCAATGTCAGCGTCGTATCCGCTTTCGAGCTCTGAGTAGTCTTTTGTGAGGACCCTGTCGAGGTTCTTGTTCATGAATAGCCAGTCCGACAACTGTGCCGCGTGCTCAAGCTGCTTCTCTATGATTGTGACTGTGTAGGCTAGATTGCTGACAGAAGTACCTATCATGTTTTTCTCAAGTGTCTGGTGCGAGTTTCTATAGTAGTAGTAGCTGATCACGGCTGAAGGGACGATTGCGAGCGCGAGAAAACAGATGATCAGCTTGCTCTTGAGCGTCTTGAGGGGGCGCAGTTTGGCCAATGAGATCACCCCAGGCTCAGACTAGCGAGTACGCGCGCAAAAGGCAGAGGAGCCCTCTTTGCGGGGCTCCCTGCGGAGATAGCCCTAGAGTTGGACGGAAATCTCACTGTCTGCAAATCGATATGGTGTGATCTTGATTCCATCCTCGGTAATCTCAGTGTTTGCTCCGGCAGCCGCCTGTACGCGGTCGACCCCTCTTAGCAGCACACTCCACGGCTTGCCAGTGCCTGTCGCTTGGATGTTTAGCTTGGCGTCCTGTCGCTTTGCTATCACTCTTAGCTTGGGCTCACCGTCCATTGCGTAGACTGTTGTCGATGTGCTCTCACCGTCACCAAGCTCAAACAGATGCAGGGTAACCCCGTCGTCGTAGTCATAGTCGGGTCTTGTGTCTACGTTTCCTACAGCGACGATGGACCCTGGGCGGGCCATCAACGGCAGGCTCATGTATCCGTGTTGTTCCGTGACCCATCTGCCTCCCTCCACCTTTTCGCCTGTCACAAAATGCGTCCAGGTGCCAGCGGGCAAGTAGTATGTGACCATCCCATCGGGCCTCATTATCGGAGCGACGAGCAGTGAATCACCCAGCATGTATTGTCTATCGAGGTAATCGCAGGCAGGGTCCTCTGTGAACTCCATTACCATTGGTCTCATGACCGGGATGCCCCTGTCGTGAGCTTCAACTGCAAGTCTGTAAATATAGGGCATCAGGCTGCATTTAAGGTTCGTGAAGTACCTGAGGACGTCGATTGCTTCTTGGTCGAACATCCAGGGAACCCTGTACGAGCTGTTGCCGTGGAGCCTGCTGTGCGATGACAGCAAGCCGAACGCGATCCACCTCTTGTACAGGTCTGCAGTGGCCGTATCCTCAAACCCGCCTATGTCGTGGCTCCAAAACGCAAACCCCGACATGCAGAGAGACAGTCCGCCGCGCAGGCTTTCTGCCATGGACTCGTAGGTTGCTCGGCAGTCTCCGCCCCAGTGGACGGGGAACTGCTGCGAGCCTACTGTAGCGGAGCGGGCGAACACAACAGCGTTTCCTTTGCCGTATGCGTGCTCGAGTTCTTCGAACACGACCTTGTTGTACAGATAGGTGTAGTAGTTGTGCATTTTCTCCGGATCGGACCGGTCGTAGTACACCACGTCAGTAGGGATGCGCTCTCCAAAGTCAGTCTTGAAACAGTCGACACTCATATCTATCAGCGCCCGCAGTTTGCTAGCGTACCACTCGCAAGCTGCCGGATTGGTGAAGTCAACTATCGCCATTCCAGGTTGCCACAGATCCCACTGCCAGACATCACCGTTTGGTCGCCTGAGCAAGTAACCTTTTGCCTTTCCTTCATCAAACAGCTTCGACCTTTGAGCGATGTATGGGTTGATCCACACGCAGATTTTGAGGCCTTTTTCTTTGAGGCGTTTTAGCATGTCAGCAGGATTGGGGAACGTCCTTTCATCCCACTCGAAGTCGCACCAGTGGTATTCCTTCATCCAGAAACAGTCAAAGTGGAACACGTGTAGTGGGATCTCGCGCTCTGCCATTCCGTTGACAAAACTCATGACTGTATCTTCATCGTAGTCCGTGACAAACGAGGTCGTGAGCCAGAGCCCGTACGACCAGGGAGGTGGAAGAGCAGGCCTGCCCGTCAGGGCAGTGTATTTCTCCAGAACTTCTTTTATGGTAGGGCCGTTGATGACGAAGTAATCCAGAGATTCACCTGCGACACTAAATTGGACCTTCTGTACGCGCTCTGTTGCAACCTCGAACGAAACCTTCTCCGGATGGTTGACAAGGACCCCGTATCCTTTGTTTGTGACATAGAACGGGATGTTCTTGTATGCTTGCTCGCTACCTGTGCCTCCGTCTCTATTCCAGATCTCTACCTCTTGGCCGTTTTTCACAAAATGCGTGAATCGCTCACCAAAGCCATATACACACTCGCCGACACCAAGGGATAACTGCTCCTTCATGTAGGTACGGCCGTCATCTGCCTTGACATACCCCATCGACTTGAAATCACTGCTAGTGATGCACTCGTCTTCGTCATAGAACCCGACAAACCATTCGGACTTGCTGACTCTTACCGATAGATTGCCGCTTTTTAGTTCGATGAAGTCCTCGCTGTCACTGATCTTGACATCTGCGTCCTGCTTGTTGATCGCAAATGATGGGCCTCTGTCGAATGCACCCCTAAAGTGGGCGACCTGGACACGTATGACATCATTCATAGGTGAGGAGAGCTTGATCGTGAAGAGTGGGCCTTCAAGGGTCTGACCTCTGTGATGAACGCGTTGGTAAGGTGCGTAGATGGTTACTGAGTCGCTTTCAACCTGGGTGTCGTACACTTGCGCGGGGTGAAACAGGGTAAAGCCATCTTTGATTCTCCAGAGACCGTCAGTGAATTTCATGATCTTGCCTCCTAGATCGCTTGGCTTGGGTAAGCTGTTGGTCTAGGATTGCATTCACCATTACCCGGTTCGTTTTCAATATATCACCTACCAGACGCAGGTGTAAAGCCAGGGAGGCCACAGATCCACTTCCCGTTTCTCGTGGGGCCGCGAGTGTTTTCTACTGTCATCGCTGTCAGGCATCGGTGTGAGCTAATCGCGAAGGAACATCGGTGTCAGTGCGCAAATACAACAGGATAGAGGTATTCTAGAAGACTCTGGGACAATTTGGCACAGCGCTTCTTCGTGGGATTCCAGAACTTACCGGTGACACTAGGCATAGGAGGGTGATCGATGGGTAGGCGAGTATTGGTTACATATGCAACCAAATATGGTGCGACAGCAGGGATTGCTGAGAGGATTGGGCAAGTGCTCCGTGGGGAGGGTCTGCAAACTGATGTGATCCCGGTGGAACGGGTGCGCGACCTGGCTCTGTATGAGGGGGTTGTCCTCGGTAGTCCGCTATATATGGGTAGGTGGCGCAAAGATGCAACTAGGTTCCTAGCAGACAAGCAGGGTGAGTTGGCTACGAAGCCGCTGTGGCTGTTTTCTAGCGGTTTGACAGGTGAGAACGATACAGACGCCACAGACGAGTCAGGCCTGCCACAGGCAGTGAGATCAATCGCAGACCGGCTAGGGCCTAGAGGTATCATCTATTTTGACGGACGGATAGATCCGAGGAAGCTGAATGTCTTGGAGAGGCTGGTTATGAGAGTTGTCAAGGCCCCCGTTGGTGACTTCCGGGACTTCGGAGCGATCACGGAGTGGGCGAGGAGTATAGCTCGTGATCTGAAGGGAGGCAACTAGCAAGCATGAAGACACGATTGTCGATCGATGATGTGCTCGAGCTAGATGAAAGCCAGCGGAGGTCATTGCGGCTGCTTTGGACGCCTCGTCCCTGCGACATTGCTGTAGCTTTGGTCTGCAGGGATGTCGAAAACGACGTATATGAGCCCGTCGTATTCGCTGTTGGTGAGATATCTATCACTCCACACGGCATGATCTTGGGCAACCTCGCCTCAGAGGCTCTCTTTGCCATCACTCCACCTGATTTTCACGAAGACGAGGATTCAGCTGCTCCTTCTGACCAAGACGACGCTATTGAGACTCAGTTGCCGTTCGCAGGCGGTTCGTTTTCTAAGGAGGAATGCCTTCCTCTGCTAGACATAGGCCAGATGCTCAGGATACTGGTACAGCATCATTCCAGCTACAGAATTCGCCTTGATATTGCTCCCGAGCGCTTGACGTGCACTGTCGACGGTGAAGAGTGCGGTCCTGAAGAGCTCTGCGACGCACTCTGGGAGGCAGTTCGGATGCTGCTTTGACTTTGTAGAGAACTTCCAGGCACGACCAAGATATCAGTATGAAGAACTGCATTACCTCCACGTGTATCATGCCTAATAGGTCACGCCGTCCATTGGCCTCATCAACATGGCGGAGTTGAGAGAGGTCGGAGCCCAAATACGTTAGGGGGTATGATGCGTGAGGAGGTCAAGTATCGTCAGTGTGTTGGTCGTGCTTGCCATCCTCAGTGCCGCGTCAACTATGGCCAACCAAAACATTTGGATCGAGTGGATGAAGGAAGAACTGAAGCTTCCCGAGTACGCGAATATGAGCCTTGTCTCCATAGTCTACGGAGACGACCTCAGGGAGAAGAGCTACAACGAGGCGATCGGACTCTTTAGGTCGTATCCCGACCTCAGAGGAATCATCGCACCTACGACTGTCGGAATCGCGGCGGCTGAGAGCGAGTGGCACCGGAATCATCTTTATCTCGCACAGGCTGAACGAGGTTTTTGAAATATCGGACAGGATCACCATACTCCGTGACGGCCGGTACATCTCCTCGCACCTGACACACGAGATAACGGAGCAGCAAGCTATCCAAGGCATGGTTGGACGAGACGTCGCTAATCTATACGTCAGAGATCCCATCGAACTCGGAGAAGAGGTCTTGCGCGTTGAGGGCTTGACGAGATACGGGGAGTTCAGAGACGTCTCCTTTAGTGTTCATCGCGGGGAGATCATAGGCTTGGCCGGGTTGGTTGGAGCCGGCCGTACAGAGGTGGCCAACACTATCTTTGGGATTAGCAGGCCTGATAGAGGTTCTATCCTGGTAGAGGGGAGGCCTGTATCCATAGGCAGCCCGAGTCGCAGGCATCAGTGTTGATAGGATCAGGTTCTTTGTGTACGCGGCAACAGGCTGTCTGTACGGTATGTCTGCGGTTCTTTGGGTCTCGAGATATGCTTCTGCGCAGAGTGATTCTGCCATTGGATTTGAGTTGTCGACCGTCGCAGCGGTGGTCATAGGCGGGGTAAGCACGTTCGGCGGCAGCGGCAGGATAACAGGTGTTGCTTAGAGCACTCCTGCTCAGCATAATCGAGAATGCGCTAAACGTGACAGAGGATCAGCCGATTGGCCGCGTTGACACTCGAGGCACAGCCCGCGGGTTGGACCAGCAGTCTTTGTAGGAGTCGCAGAGTGCAGGTTGCCCGCCTAGACAGGCACCAGAGCCGCTGTTATTCGTTCTTGCAGGCTGCGTCCTCCTTGTACGCGACTATCAGAGAAGGGTTGGACGCAATACTGCGGTATTCGAAAACCGTCTCTACTCGCCGGAACCCTGCTTCTCTCAGCACTCGGCGTTCTGTATGCATGGAGAACGGAATGTCTATGTGATAGAGCTTGTTCTCATCAAGCAGTCCGTCTTCCTTGAGTCTCATGTAATTATCCAGGAGTCTGTATTCCTCGTCTGGAGTGACTATGTAGTCAGCAACGACGAAACGCCCCGTCGGCTTGAGGCATCTATAGACTCTCTCGTAGAGCTGTAGTTTGTCCGCGTATAGCCAGTGGTGCATGGTTTGCGCGGCGACCGCGTAGTCGAAGGCCTCCTCGCCGAAGTCATAGTCGAAGTATGACGCGTGAATGATCGTGATCTGATCCATCACTTCAGCATATTTCTGTTCCAGCCGATCGAGCATCTCCTTGCAGAGATCGATGCATACGAACCTTGCATTGGGCACACGCCTGAGAATGTATTCGATCTCCATCCCGGTCCCGCAGCCTAGATCAAGAATGGTAACAGGCTCTGAAGTCACATCAAACTGCTCGGCCAGCTGGGCTTGTTCAGCCTCGTATGTAGGAGACTCCTTCATATGGTCTTCATACCCATCTATCCTCGCTGAGAAGAACTTATCCATCGTCTCCGGTTTGTATGAACTTGACAAGGACACTCACTCTCCTGCACTCTGCTTTGACTCCATTGTACCTGTGGATGCATGAGACGGCTAGAGCAATACTGCTTCAGAATGGGTCGATGTGTAGTCTCCTTTGCTTGCCGCTCGCAGGGTCGATGTGTGGTCTCCTTTGCTTGCCGCTCGCTTCGGCGTCCTGCCTTCGCTCGCTGTGGAAGGTCCAGCTCTCCGTCCTCCTGACTCCGAGCTGGACCTACAGTCGCTTCGGAGACCACACATCGCCCCAGACCTGTTATCGACCGCGGTCCGTGCTACTTGCTTGCTTCCTAGCCGATCGACACCACTTGCTGCGGATGCTCCGATTCGCCGCCGTCCATGGCTCCGAGTCGGCTCTACAATCGCTTCGGAGACCACACATCGCCCCAGAAACATTAGCAACGCTAATCTGCTCTGCGTAAGCGCAGAACCATAGAGAGGATAGAGAAGCAGGAAAAGGGGTTTTTGTTTCTAAGATATCAAATTGACACATCTAGACATTGCTCGAGGGATAGATTCACACCAAATCAACATGAAAAGGTGAGTGCGTTCATGAGTCGCGTGAAGGTGAACAAGGATGGGATCTTCGTTGACAATCAGGCCACGGTAATACTGTGCGGTTCGCTGTTTTACTACCGCATTCCCCACCATCTGTGGGAAGATCGCATGCGCAAGATCAAGAGAGCCGGTTACAACTGCATCGATGTCTACTTCCCGTGGAACTTCCATGAACTAAAGGAAGGCGAGTGGGACTTCACCGGTGATCGAGATGTCGAACGCTTCTTGCAGCTGGCGCGGCAATACGAGCTATACGTGGTGGCCCGGCCCGGTCCCTACATCTGCGGTGAATGGGATGGCGGGGGGCTGCCTTCTTATTTATACACAAAGGGCATCAAGGTCCGAGATAATGACGAGAGGTTTTTGGATTATGTAGATCAGTGGTTCCGGCGCATCGTCCCTATTATCGCCAAGTACCAACTCGATCAAGAGGGGACTGTGTTGGTGTTCCAGGTCGAGAACGAGTTGGACTTCTACAAACGCTGTGAAGATCCAAAGGGTTACATAGAGCGTTTGAGGGAGATGGCTGAGAGATACGGGATAACTGTCCCGATATTTGCGTGCGTCGGCAACTTCGATATAGGCCGCGCTACGGGTTATGCTGAAGGCGTGATGCCGACAATCAATATCTACCCGGATCTTGCGACCCCGAAGCTGGAAGCGCGGAGCATTCATTACTACAAGTACATGCAAGAGCGGAACTACCCGCTGATGGTTACGGAAACCAGCCGTGAGCACCATCTGCTGCGCCGGATGATGCTAAACGGCGTGAAACTGCTCGGGCCTTTCAACCAGGTTGGCGGCACGTGCTTTGGCTTTACTAACGCCATTAACAACTGGGGCAGGCCTCTGTCGTTTCTGACCAGTGACTACAACTTCGGCGGATTGATAAACGGACAAGGTGAAGTGAGCGAGGAGTTCTACGAAGCCCGGCTGCTGTCGAACTTCATTCATTTTTTCAAGGAAAAGCTGGGACAAGGCCGGGTTGTAGAGAAAGAAATCGAGTTCATTGGCAAGGAAGATGTCAAGAGCTATCCGTATATCCTAGAGCTGCACGATGGGGGCTATGTAACAACTGCAACCAATTACGCCAACGAATTGGAGTCGATAAAGGTCAAGATAGACGGTGAAACCTATCCGAGGAATTGCGACATCCAGTTGAAGCGCCTCAAAGCACCCTTTCTCTTGTGGAACACGCCACTAAACTTCCTGGGCATTGATGCTGAGATAGAGTTTAGCTCTTTGGAGTTGTCTCAGCACTTCAAGTTGGGCGACCGACATATCTTGGTTACTTACACAGATCATATTGGCGAGATGCAATTGAGGATACAGCAGGAAGCTGTAGAGTCAATCCGATGTGATGGGAAATACGAGTTGGAGGATGAACGGCTGGTCGTCAACCTCCATGCCGGACAAAGCTGTCATATCAACACTGACCGTTTCAACTTGACGATTTGCGCACTGACACCCAAAGAAGCAGCGTTGGTGGAAAGAGTGACCGAGGACGAAATAGTCCTGATGCGAGATGGACCCGTCAAAGGCGCCTTGCTCCTCAAGCCGGCGGTTACTCGCTACCATGCAATACCGCTAACCCAGTTCTGTGAGATGAACTACGTGAGAACAAGCGAAGTCAAGCATATAGAGCAATACGGCCGCTATCGCGGTTATGCAAACTATCACTTCGAGTTCGCAGGCAGAGACGACATTGTCGGCATGCTCGTCAATGAGGTTAGTGATGTTTGCAGCGTCTACCTGAACGACGCCTATCTGGGCACCAGCGTGACATGCAACAATCATTACTACCTCCCGCTCGATGGTAAGAGTTTAGAAAAGGATAACAACCTGTTGATTAGGACAGAGGTCTGGGGCCACACCAACTTCCATGATGAGGCGCTGCCTTCTTTGCATCTCGACTCACTAAAAGGGCTGGCAGGCGTCACTTTGATCAAACATAAACAAGAACTCGGCGGTTCGTGGTCGGATGGCGACAAGACGCTGACGGTCCGCCTTCCCTATGAGAAGCTGGCCGAAGCATCCGCCTTCTTAAGGCTGGAGTTGAACCATTGGGTTGCAGTCAAGGTCAATGGCGAAACTGTCGGATACTTCAACCAGTTGCACAACGTGGTCGACATCAACGCGCATATAGCCAAGGGTGACAATGTCATTGAAATATCCTCAAGAGAGCCCAATGCAGTATCGCACCTTTGGCTGCTTTTTGGCGAACGCGCGGATTTGGTTGGCGTCAACTTCATTGAGGAAGCGGACTTCGAGGCTCTGTTGAATGCACCAGAGCAAGTCCCAGTGGACCTGCCATTCGCCATTAGGCCAGGAGAGCTGGCAGCACTGACTGTGGAGTTGCCGCATCTCGCTAACAGGAACGCTTACCTGTATCCAAAGGGCAAGAACCTGAAGCTGACAGCCTTTTACAACGGCCGCTTGGTAAGCCGGGTGTGGTTGGACAGCCCCAACAGGCCGTTTATGGTCGGTGGAAATCCAAACATGGTCTATCTGCCGAGTCATCCGGTAAAGGGTGACAACCGAGTTGTCTTGTTTGTCGAAGCGGTTAACAAAGACGAAGAAGCGGTTTTGGACAGCGTGACTGTCACCGTCTTGAATGACTGATACAGCTATTTCAATCAGGGCGAGGAGGAGCTATGTTGACGCGCAATAGGATATTGGCAGAGACACCGCCGATGGGGTGGAATAGCTGGGACTGTTACGGAGCAAGCGTCAGAGAACAAGAGGTCTTGGCGAACGCTCAGTATATGGCGGCTAATCTGAAGGAGTACGGCTGGGAATATGTCGTGGTTGACATTCAATGGTACGAACCGGGCGCCTACTCGTCGCGATACCGTCCTTTTGTTCCGCTGGAGATGGACGAGTATTCCCGCCTCATTCCAGCGGTGAACCGCTTTCCGTCTGCCAAGGATGGCAGGGGGTTTAGGCCTTTGGCAGACAAAGTGCATAGTCTAGGCTTGAAGTTTGGGATTCACATCATGAGAGGCATACCTCGTCAGGCTGTTCATCAGAATACGCCGATTTTGGGGACTGACGCACGAGCAAGAGACATTGCTCACCCGAACTCGATCTGCCCGTGGAACACAGATATGTACGGCGTCAATCCCCAGGCCAAGGGCGCACAGGAGTACTACAACTCCTTGTTCAACCTCTACGCAGAGTGGGGAGTCGATTTCGTAAAGGTCGATGATATTGCCGCTTCTCGCCTATACGGAATGCACAAAGAAGAGATAAAGATGATTCGCCATGCGATTGATCAATGCGGCAGAGAGATGGTCCTAAGCCTCTCGCCCGGACCGGCACCACTTGACGAAGCCGAGTTCCTCGGTGAGCATGCCAATATGTGGCGCATGACGGACGACTTCTGGGATAAGTGGGATATGCTCTATCGGATGTTTGAGTATTGCGAGAAGTGGTACCCTTATGTCAAACCCGGCAATTGGCCAGACTGCGATATGCTGCCGATAGGCCGTATAGGCATTCGATCAGTAGATGGTGGAGCGGGCGACCGTTTCACCCGCTTCACGAGAGATGAGCAGTTGACCATGCTATCCCTGTGGGCGATATTCCGATCGCCTTTGATGGTCGGATGCGAACTGAATGACAATGATGAGTTCACCCGTTTATTGCTGACGAATCGTGATTTGTTGGATATGCATCGATATTCATATGCAAACCGGCAACTGTCACGAAAGGGCGATCTGGTAGTGTGGACAGCCAAGGGGCCGACAGGCGAGACGTATGTAGCGCAGTTCAATTTGACAGAGGAAGAACAGTCAATGACAACTCGGTTGAGAGAGCTGTCATTGGATGAAGAAGTCGCATACGAGGCTCTTGATATTTGGACAAAAGAGACTCACGAGATCACAACCGCTATTGCTTCGGTGGTACCAAAGCACGGTGTCAAGCTGTATCGATTGCGACAGATGGACAGGGTTTCTTGACGGTCGGCTGGTTTGGGGCGCAGCTTTTCGCGTGAAATGAGCAGCTGGGAGGTTAGGATGAATGAAGTGCACAAGGCTTAACATGCTCTTGATCTTAGCTCCTCTCGTTGGTCTGGTGGCTTGTGCGACAACCGCAGGGTCTGCCTACTCAACCGAACCCGGCAGCGTGGAACATGACTACGAATATGTCATAAGCAGCCCTGCAGACACAAAGAACACGTTTACTAGTGAGCCGATGCGCACGCACATCAAGACGATTGATGGAGTAAACGTTGTCTACCAGTATGACCAACCGGTGCCGTCCTTTGACACTTGGGAAACAAGAGAAGAAGGCCGAAATCACATGAGCCTAAACGGAGAGTGGTACTTCACCACAGACCCCGAGGACAGGGGAGTCGAGGAGCAATGGTATTCCCCGCTGTATGACCACAGTTCATGGGAAAAGCGTCCCGTACCTAGCTGTTGGGACTTGTACGACTATAGCCCCTATAATGTCTGGGGCGAAGGGTATCCATTTTACGACGGGTATGCTTGGTATGTGCGAACATTCGAACTCGATGATTCCTGGTTGGATCAGTATGTGAAGCTGAATTTCTTGGCAGTGAATTACCGGTGCTGGGTCTATATCAACGGCCAATATGTAGAGGCGCATGAAAGCGGTAACACGAGTTTTTCTATGGACATAACAAAGTACCTGAAGAAAGGCAAAAACACTGTAGCCGTTCGTGTTTACCGCCGGCCGGATTTTGAGAATTACTTCGACTTGGCAGATGCCAAACGAGTTGTTGACCTCAACGGCCTCCCTCATGCACCCGTAGACTACTGGCCGTATGCCGGCATTACGAGGGATGTTTACTTGGAAGGCACAGATAAGATCACCGTCAGCAAAATCTTGACGAATGCAAAGAATCAATCGTTGGATCTGTACGCCGTCATATATAACACGGATGATCGAGAGCGCGAGGTTACTGTGGAGTTTGACCCGGGAAGCGGCACGGGTGGGAGTGCAGCGCATCAAAGCATAACAGTTGAGCCCAAGAGCGCTCGCGTAGTGAAACAGACAATCGCCATTCCGGCCGCCAAGGAATGGAGCTACGTAGCGCCAAGCCTCTATAGGGCGTTTGTCAGGTTGTACGAGGAAGGCACCCTCATTGACTCATTGTCTGTCGTCTATGGAATGCGTGAGTTCAAGGTAGATGGAACGAAGGTACTGCTCAACAACCAACAAGTATTTCTAAAAGGTACAAATTGGCACGAGGAAACACAAAAAAGCGGCAGGTCAATGACAAAGGACGAGTATGATGTTGAACTGGGCCTGGTCAAAGAGATGAACATGAACTTCATCCGCAATAGTCACTACAACCGGCATCCATATGCGTACGAATACGCGGACCGCCATGGAATAATGGTGATGGATGAGACTGAAAACATGTGGTTGGATCAAGCGGCTGTCAGAAACCAGTATCGCAATTACGGGTTGTCTCGCGCCGCGGTAATGATGACCACATGGAACAACTTGAACCACCCGTCAGTCGTCATCTGGAGCTTGTGCAACGAGGTCTCCTATGGAGGAGATTACAACTCGTGGATCAAAGAGATGTACGACATAACAAAGGCGATTGACGTTCAGCAGCGGCCGATCTCCTGGGCCGCACGAGATACCAACGACCCCGCGTTTCATTATGCAGACATAATCGGGTTCAACGAGTATGCCGGGTTTTTCTGGGGGACGAATGAGGACTTGACTGGAGTGCTGAAGGGCATTCACAGGAAGTTCCCTAACAAACCCATTTTGATAACCGAAAACGGGTCGTGGTCATCCTTCGGTACGCTCGGTTCGCCGACTCAGACAGGTTCGGAGCACTGGCAGGCAGCCAACTTCCGCTCTCACTACAACCAAACGGTTGCTCATAAAGACTTCATGGTAGGGTACACATTCTGGGTGCTAAAAGACTACAAGACTCGTGCCGGTTACAACTTTGATTCGATAGGCATTTCGACTATGGGAACAGTCCCATGGGGTTTCACCGAGGAGTTTAGGGACAATGCATCAAGGATAGGCCTGGATCCACACAAAGTGGTGTATTATGCCATTCAACGAGCGAAGATCCCTTATGAGTACGTTGTAGATGACTGAAGTACTGACGAATGCAAGATGCAAGCCACTGATCGACGGTAAACTGCGGCATTGATAACGTTATCAATGATATCTGATTGCTCGGAGTATCTCTGTTTCCGGGAGTAGCTTTTTTTAGTTTTTCAGTCGGTTTATCTCAAAATGTTTTGACATTGCTAAGCGGTTTGATTATAATAATGACATACATATACTCAATAGACATACTTACTCAGACTACTCATGGGGGTTTTACATAAACCGCTTTGTAGACGGTGGAGAAGTCCTGCGATTGATAACGTTACCAAGAAGACGTTAGTATCGTGTGCGTTTCTCCATCTTTTGAATATAGGCCTTCGTTTCGCGATTTGTGCGTGAATATCAGTAGACAAAACGCTTGAGTGTTCATACAAGCAGACGAGAAAGACCTGTAGCTAGTAGTAAGTTCGGGACAAGGGGCATCGGACAGGACTTCTGAACTCCTGACTTCTTGGAACGTTTCCTTACAGAAGGGAGAAATACGAACTTGCGTAGCAGCTCAGGTGCGATAAATAGAGAACTGACAAAGAAAGGCCTTATCCTGCGGTTATTGCTGAGTATAACTGTCTTCTTGTTTGTGGTGTCTCTGACAGCCGCTGCGTCTGCGCGCGAGTCAATCGACATGGCTGCTGTCGGCCTCCTGCCGTATCGATTCTACCTGGACCAACACAGAGATGCTGATCGACCTGATGAAGTCATTCGGATTGACCTGTTGGACTTTGAGATCTCGGGCGATATGCATGTGCTTGTAGAGGGCGACACCGTTGTTACCGGCGAACGTGGCGCGATTACCTGGGCCTTCTCTGTCGAGAAGGAGGGCCTTTACAGTCTAGAAATTGAGTACTTGACGCCTGAGGGGAAGAGCTCTTCAGTCCAGCGGGAAATACGTTTGGACGGCGAGATTCCTTTTGAAGGAGCTCACCAGATCCTGTTCTCACGCATATGGGTCGACGAAGGGCCAATCATCAAGAAGCGCGACAACGAAATACGCCCCAATCAGGTCGAGGCGTTTGAGTGGCAGACAGGTTTTGTCAGCGACTCACAGAAGTACATTCCCGGCCCGTTTGAGTTTTACCTGTCGGAAGGCACTCATAAGCTGACTCTTGTTTCGGTCCGTGAACCTCTTCAGATCCGGAAGCTCGAGTTCAAACAAGCGCCAAAGATCCCCACATATGAGGAATACATTGCTGATAAGCTGCAGAAATACGATGTCTATGCTGGTCCGAATATCAAGTTCCAAGCAGAACGAACCGACGGAGAAGGCAATCACACAGTAGCGATACAGAAGTCTTCTCCGACCCTGCACGCGGTGTCCAACTTCAGCAGCTCCCGCTTGGAGCCCAGCCACCCTTACAACATACGCCTGAACACGATAGGAGGCTGGAACTGGCGGGTCATAGGCGATTGGATCAGCTGGGATGTATACGTCGAAGAAGAAGGGCTGTACCAACTGAATTTCAGCGTGCTTCAGAACACCAAGCGCGGAGTGTTTTCTTCAAGGCAGCTGCGAGTCAACGGCGAGGTGCCCTTCCAAGAAGCCTATGCTTTGGAGTTCAAGTACAACACTGGCTTTGAGATGTACACGGTGGGTAATGAAGCCGGTCCCTATTTGATCCACCTCAAGAAGGGCATAAATACAATCGAGCTGCAATCAACACTCGGACGGATGGGGCCGATCATCCAAGAGGTCAAGGAAAGCGTAACAATACTAAATGACCTTTACAGACAGATAACACAGATCACCGGACTGACTCCGGAGAAGTACATAGATTATCAGCTCGAACGCAAACTGCCTCACATGCTGTCTACGTTTGAAAAAGAGCATCAGCGGCTGGAGCGCCTGGTCAAAGAGATTGAGCAGATTGCCGGGGACAGAAGCGACCAGACGGCTGTTCTCAACCAAATGGCTGTCCAGTTGGGCGAGTTCGTCAGAAATCCGAGGAAAGTGATCCGTCAGATTCGAATGATGCAGGGCAATATCTCTGCAATGAGTACTTGGATCTTGCAGGCGAGTGAACAGCCCCTTGAGATCGACTACTTTATCCTGTCTTCACCTGAGAACGATCTGCCAGATGTAAGGCCGGGTACACTGGAGAGATTGCGTTTCTCTGCTGTGCGGTTTTTCTCTACGTTCTTTGTTGACTACAACATCTTTCAAGCGGACTCGGTTGACGACTCGGACACTATAGAAGTGTGGATTCAAAGCGGCCGCGATCAAGTTCAGATACTGCGCAACCTGATTGACAATACGTTCACACCTGTGACGGGGATTAATGTGAACTTAAAACTTGTTCCCCAAGGCGTTGTACTGCCAGCGACTTTGGCAGGTGAAGGCCCTGACGTTGCATTGGGATTGGCCGGCGATACCACCGTCAACTTCGCGATGCGGGATGCTGCCTATGATTTGTCGCAGTTTGACGACTTCGAAGCAGTCGCAAGTCGATTTTCCCCCAGTGCTTTTGACACTGTGAAATACCAAGGCGGAGTATACGGCCTGCCGGAAACGCAGAGCTTCTTCATGTTGTTTTACAGAAAAGACGTTCTGACAGAATTGGGATTGGGTGTTCCCGAGACGTGGGAAGACGTATACGAAATGATCCCCTACCTGGAAATGAACAACTACGAGTTTTATGTGCCCAATACCCTGCAGATGTATGCCACGCTTCTCTACCAGATGGGAGGGAAGGTGTATCTTGGCGACGGCAATGACCTGGGAATTGAGAGCGGCCTCAGCTCAAAGGAGGCTATGGAGGCATTTGAGAAGTGGACTGACTTCTTTACTGCCTACAAATTGCCAGTAGAAGCCGATTTCCCAAACCGCTTTAGGACGGGCGAGATGCCAATCGGCATTGCTGATTATACGATACACAATACGTTGTCAGTGTTTGCTCCAGAAATCAGCGGCCTTTGGGGTTTTGGTGTCTTGCCGGGGGTCAGGCAACCAGATGGATCGATCAACAACACGTCTGTATCTGCGGTGAGCAACTGCATGATGCTGAAAGACGCCAAGAACAAAGAGGCCAGTTGGGAGTTTATGAAATGGTGGACAAGTGTAGACACGCAAGTCAGTTACGGCCGGGCACTGGAAGCCATCATGGGGGCTGCCGCACGTTACAACACTGCGAATCTCGAGGCGGTTGCCAGGCTGCCCTGGGACTCCAAGAGCTACGATCAGCTGAGTGAGCAGTTCAGCAACCTTTGTACGATTCCCGAAGTGCCTGGAGGCTATATCACTGCTCGTCACGTTGACTACGCATTGCGGGCTGTTTTGAACGAAGGGCAAAACCCTCGTGAAGCCCTGTATGAAAACGTCAAAGTGATCAATGAGGAACTTACGATTAAGCGCCTCGAGTTTGGGTTATCCACGCGTCCGGGGAGGGGCAACTGAACATGGCAAGCAGCATGCAGCAGGCAAACAGATCATTGAGAGCGCCTTTTAGAGAAAGGCTCGAGGATTTGTGGAAAGAGATCAAGCGCAACAGAACGAAGTATGTCATGGTTGCCCCGTTCATGATCTCGTTCTTTCTGTTCGTGTTCTTGCCTGTTGTCTCTTCGATCATCTTGAGTTTTACGGACTTCAATATGCTTCAGACGCCCAATTTTGTGGGATATCGAAACTACGTCAAGCTCTTGCTGAACGATGAGGTATTCGCGATAGCCATAAGAAACACACTCTTGATTGCTTTCATAACAGGGCCCTTGAGCTATCTCATGTGTTTTATGCTGGCTTGGCTGATCAATGAACTGAGCAGGCCGCTGCGTGTGTTCCTTACGGTTGTGTTTTATGCACCGTCTATTTCTGGAAATGCGTATTTGATTTGGAAATTGATCTTCTCTTCAGACTTGTATGGGTATGCAAACTCGAAGCTGATTGATTGGGGATTCATTCAAGAACCTATCCTGTGGTTGCAAGACCCGAAATACATCATCTGGATTGTGATCCTCGTACAGTTGTGGCTGAGCCTGGGCGTTAGTTTCTTGGCCTTTATAGCAGGCCTGCAAAACGTTGACCGCACTCTGTACGAGGCTGGAGCCATTGATGGAATCAAAAACCGATGGCAGGAATTGTGGTATATCACCTTGCCGTCGATGAGGCCCCAGTTGTTGTTTGGTGCGGTTATGCAGATCACTTCCTCGTTTTCTGTCGGCGAGGTATCGATGCAGTTGGCCGGGTTCCCGTCTGTGTCTTATGCGGGAAGAACGGTGCTGACTCACATGATCGACTACGGTACTGTGCGGTTTGAGATGGGATATGCATCTGCAACTGCGACACTGCTGTTCTTGGCTATGATCTTTACGAACCTTGTCGTTCAGCAATTAATTCGAAAGGTAGGACAGTAATGGCCAAAGGGAGAAAGCTGCAAATCAGATTTGGGTCACGGCTAAACCGTTCCATTTATGGGGACATCATATTGTTCTCGTTTTTGGCCTTGCTCGGGTCGTTTAGCGCTTGGCCCATGGTGTTTGTTGTCAACAACGCCTTTAAGCCGCTGAATGAAATACTGCTTTTCCCGCCGCGGCTGTTTGTCAGGAACCCTACCCTAAACAACTTCAGAGACTTGGTCAGCCTGATGAGCAATTCGTGGGTTCCGCTTTCCCGCTATGTGTTTAACACGCTACTCATTACTTTTCTCGGTACACTGGGAAGCGTGTTTATCAGTTCGTTGGCAGCTTATCCTCTGGCTAAGTTCCGCTTCCCCGGATCGAGACTTATGTCGAGGATGATTGTCTACTCCCTCATGTTTAGTACGGCAGTAACCGGAATACCCAGTTATCTCATCATATCCAGGTTGGGATTGCTTGATAGCTATGGAGCAATACTGTTTCCGACATTTGGGACGACATTGGGCCTGTACTTGATGCAGAACTTCATGGGACAGGTCCCCAATGACTTGATCGAATCAGCGACAATAGACGGTGCGGGTGATTTCAGAATATATTGGTCGATCATGATGCCGTTGGCGAGGCCGGCTTGGTTGACACTGGTGATCCTCCAGTTCCAGGGACTCTGGGGCGCGACGGGCGGTACCTACATCTACAGTGAGAAGCTCAAACCATTGAGTTATGCCCTCTCGCAGATCGTCGGTGGCGGGGTCGCGCGGACAGGTGTAGCCGCAGCAGTTGCTCTATTCATGCTGATTGTTCCTCTGACTGTCTTTGTCATTTCTCAAAGCAATGTCATAGAGACCATGGCGACTTCCGGCATCAAGGAGTAAGGGGGGGGAGATGTCGGTGCAACGAGGTTTCTCAATCGCCCTGTGCCTCATGATTGGCCTCATCTTCATAGCTGCTGAAGCAGGTGCAAACGCAGAGCTGCCTCGTTCTTACAACTACAATCTCTGGCAAGAGACAGTGCCTAGCGCGCCTGCGTATCGCTTAAAGAAGGAGATAAACGTTGGCACAATTCCGGGTGTGTATAACTTCGGGGAGCTGGCCGACATTCATGTAGGCAAAGAACGGATTTATATCGTCGACCGAATCGGCAGCCAAGTCATAATCACGGATTACGACTTCAACTTCGTCTCGCGAATCACTTTGCTCAAGAACGAGGAAAACCGCATTATGACTGAGGGCGGAAACCAAATGCGGTTGACGCTGCCCGAAGGAGCGTTTGAAGCCGAGAACGGTGATTTGTACATAGCAGACTCCGGGTACAGAGATCCAAAGACCGGAGAAGCGCGTATCGTCGTCTTCTCTGAAACAATCGATTCTCGTGGTAACCCATTCTATTACGCAAAGAACATAATCAAGAAGCCGGACAATTTCGTAGGCCGAACTCAGTTTATCCCGTCGAAGCTAGTAGTCGACAATGCCTATCGTATTTACGCTGTTGTGCAGGGTGGAAGCGAGGGCATAGTCGTCTTGAACGCTGACGGTTCGTTTTCTCACTACTTCGGAACCAACCGGATTCGGTTCAGTCCTATAGAGTATTTCTGGAAAAGCTTGGCATCCGAAGAACAACTGGAGAAAATGGCGTTGACTTTTGCACCGCCATTCAACAGCGTCGACATAGATGAAAACGGCTTTATCTATACAACTAATTCAGATCCGCGGTCGATTGACAAGGTCGCTCGGTTCAACCCGAGTGGTGACAATATCATCCGCAAAATGGGCTACTTGCCGCCCATTGGCGATGTGCCTGACTACCTAACCGGAGACGAATCAGAAATCATCAGTGTGACCGTAAACGACCACGGAATGTACGCGATCTTGGATTCAGGAAAGGGCCGCGTATTCGTCTACAACTTCGACGGCGAGTTGCTGTTTGTTATCGGCAACCAAGGTCTGGCGAGGGGGGAGTTCATCAGCCCAGGCGACGTGTCCTGGCTGAACGACGACATAGTAGTTACTGACAAGAAAAAGGGAACCATTACGATCTATACCCCAACAGAATTCGGTCAGTTGGTCATTGATGCAACAAAGGAGTACTACGTTGGCAATTGGGATAGCGCGGGAGAGAAGTGGCTGCAGGCTCTGAAGTACAACGCGAACTACGACATCGCCTATGTTGGTTATGGGAAAATGCTCTACATGCAAGATAGGTACGAAGAAGCTCTGGAGTATTTCAGACTCGGGAATAACCGCACGTACTACTCGATGGCTTACAAGAAGTACCGCTCTGAACGATTGAGCGAGAACTTCGGCCTGTTCATACTGCCGCTGCTGATACTGTTTGGAGCCGTTGTTTTTGCCGAGTACAAATACCACAAGAGGGCAGGAGTACAATGAAACAGTTCCTGGAGAAGCTAAGCTACACAAAACACGTGATCGTCAATCCATTTGACGGCTATTACGAAATCAAGTTTCGTAATAAGGGCGATGCGCTGATTGCCACCTTGTTTTTCTTGATCAACAGCGTATTGGCAGTTGTTTCTACTCAGTATAACGGCTTTGTCATAAACACGTTCAACATCAAGAACATGAACAGCCTTCTGATCATGTTTTACAGCTTGTTTCCGTACCTGATATTCGTTGTTGGCAATTATTCAACTACAACCTTGTTTGACGGTAAGGGAACCATGCGGGAGATCTACATCGTCGTCGGATATGCTCTTTTTCCCTATATCGTCAGCCAAGTGATCGGCGTAATCTTTAGCCAGTTCATCACCATGGAAGAAGTGCCGATTTACCGTTTGATCGTTTTCGCAGGCTCAGCGTGGTTTGCTTTCTTGGTATTCTCTGGGTTGATTGTCGTTCACGAATACGGTGTTCTGAAAAACATCGCCACGCTGCTCTGCACGGTCCTTGCTGTTTCGATCATATTGTTTCTTTGTCTCCTGACATATTCGCTGATCCAGGAAGTCCTCGCTTTTGTCCAACTGTTCATAACAGAAGCGATTGTGAGAATCGAAGGATGGTCGTCATGAGAGACAGGTCGCGTTCAGCCATGAAATCGGCATCTAACATGCTTCAAAGGGCGCTAGCTTGGGTGCCTGAAAACAGGTACAAGGCAGTGCTTCTTGTCCTTGTCCTTGTCATTGCAGCCTTTGGATTGATGCGGTTGGGCGCGTCTGGATTGAGCGTCCAAGTGGTTGAGGCCGAAAGGAGCTACCTGGAAACACCTATCGAGCCCATAGACAAGAACATCGGCGAAGTTCTTGTTTGCGAGAATGAGACAAAGGCGATGTATGTAGATACCAAGACCACAAACATCCGCATTGTCGACAAGAAAACGGGGGCTATATGGGAGACCCTGGCCACGGGGGCTGCTGTTGCCGGTTCGGATGGGACTATTAGCGAGTCATATGGCAAGTTTGTTTCGCCGTTCGAAATAGACTACGTCAACGACAACGGCGTTCGTGGTACGATGAACGCCTACAACTACAGCATCAAAGACATGCAGTTCACAATCAACAGGTTGGAAAATGGGGTCCAGATCACCTATGAACTGCAGGACAAAGCGATCCGTGTTTTTGAGCACTTGCCCAGGCGGATCTATTTCGACCGGTACGAGGAGGTCATTGGTTCCAGACTCGACAAGGCGCTTGAGGAAGGGTTGATTACACAAACCGAGTACAACAATTTCAAGATGTTTTGGGATGCCTTCTATAGCAAGAATTTGGAAGGCGGGTTTTATGTCTATTCTGTTGGGTCCCTTCCGCCGACCTCTTCAATTCGCCTAATGATCAAAGTACTGAACCTTATTGGCTACGATGCAGAGGAACTGATCTACGACAACCTGCAGTTTGGCGAGTCAACGAACTTCACACTGAGAACTGTCTTTACAGTCACGATTGAGACAATGCTGGACGGCGACGACGTAGTAGTCAAAGTGCCGACTGCTTATGTGAGGAGCAATAATGACTATGACCATATTCAGTCTGTTTCGGTATACCCCTATTTTGGAAATGTGCACGCGGGCGTAGTCCCAAGGGAGGAGCCCGGGTTTATCTTTGTGCCGGACGGCTCCGGGGCACTGATTTCACTAAACGCTTACAACCAAAACCAGACAGCCTACAACAAGCCTGTCTACAGCAACGATGCTTATGACGAGTACTACTACCCGAAAGACTATCAACAAGACATAGACATGCCCGTGTTTGGCATGTATGTCAATCAGGAGGATTACTGGAAAGGATTTCTAGCGATTATCGAGAACGGCGCTGAATTGGCGCACATCAGAGCCAGCTCGGCAAACAGGTCCAGCAGAGGGTCTGCCAATCAAGTAAACGCAGCTTTTGATATCGTTCAAACCTCTGACGTGAAGCTCTTTGGCTACTACGCAACAGACACGACATCTCATTTGACGAAGTCTGTAAGATACGACTACAACGCAGTGGTGCGTTACAAATTGCTGGTGGCCGATAGGTTGGAGTACTATGATTTGGTCAAGACCTTCAGGGAATACTTGATTGACCGCTATGACCTAGCAGCCAAGTTCGGAAGCTATGAACCCAAGGTGTTTATCGATCTGATCGGGACCGTGAACGTCAAGAAGCACTTCCTTGGGATACCGTATCAGTCTTACGTTTCGATGACGACTTATCGAGAAGCGATCGAGTTGTTGAGAGAGCTGGAAGGCATCAAGAAAGTGGTGAATTACCGCGGGGCTGTTAATCGTGGAATCAACCAATCGCTCCTCAGCAGGATCGAGTTCGAAAGGGCAAATGGCAGTGTCGCAGAGCTGGAGGAGCTGAAGCGATACGTCAGTGAACAGCACGATGAGTTCTTCGTTCACATCAATCTGTTGAAGACCTACACAAACAAGAACGGCTTCAAACCGAAGATGGGTATGTACGCCCTAGACAGCAAGCCGCTTCGTTTGACGCTGTTCAACCCCTCAAACAAGCGGTTTGAACGCAACGCGTCTTACTATCAGATTTTGAGCCCGACTTACCTGTCAAGTGTGGTTGAGCGGTTCATTGAGCAAAACAAGGTGTTCGACGCCCTAAGCATAGGTGACTTGGGCAGCACATACATGGTCGACTATCGCAAACAGAACGTCGTGACGCCAATTGAGGCTCAAGTCATAGAAAGAAAAAACCTAGAACGATTGTCTGATTACAGGCTGATGTTGAACGATCCCTTTATCAAGAACATCTGCTACGCAGACTACGTTCAAAACGTCTATCGCACAAGCAGCGACTACATAATGTTTGCGGCTAGCATACCTTTCAAGCAGCTTGTGTTCAACGGCATTGTTGAGTATTCGACAGAGGACATCAACCTCAATACTGACAAACCGCCCAGATACTACATCCTGCAAGCTTTGGAACTAGGGGGACATCCCAAGTTCACTCTAAGCTACAAGGATCCTTCGCTACTGAAGGACACGGAGTTCAAGTACCTGTATTCAACAGGACTAGACACTTGGGAGAGCGAGATCAGGTCGATATATAGCGAAATATCTGCAGCCTATCAGAGAATTGGAACTAATGAAATAGTTCACCACAAGATGCTGGCGCCGAATGTATTTCAAACGACCTACAAGAACGGGGTCAAAGTACTGGTGAATTACAACTACTACGATGTGGAAGTTGACGGATACGAGCTCGAGGCCTTGGACTATGAGATCGTGTTGAAAGGAGCACAGTGATGGCATTGACGCACAAGCAGTCTCGGCGGTTGAACGGTTTCATATTCGTTTTGCCGTGGCTAATCGGCTTTTTCCTCTTTTTCTTGATCCCCATTGTCAATACGTTCATCTTTAGCTTCAACATCGTCGGGGTTGCTGACCAAGGCGGACGTACTTTGGAGTTTATAGGTGTCAAGAACTATGTTGACCTGTTTAGGGTCGAATTGGCGAGTGACAATCAGACCCAGATCTATCGGATGTTCTACGAGGAGTTTACAAGAATTGTTGTCAACACCCCGCTCATTGTCATCTTTAGTCTGTTTGCAGCAATCCTGCTGAACATGCAGTTCAAGGGGCGGGATGTTGTTCGAGTGATCTTCTTTCTCCCGATCGTTCTGGGCCTGGACGTCGTGTTGAACCTGATGCTGATGTCCACTGGAGCGACTTATATGGATGCGCAGGCCCAAAGCGGTGCTTTCTTGCAGGCGGATCTGGTCGAACGAGTGCTGTTAAGCTCGGGGTTGCCCACTGGCTTCGTCGGATTTCTGTCGGATTCTGTTGGCAGAGTTTTCGAGCTAGTGGCGAAGTCCGGCGTCCAGATTCTCACATACCTGGCTGGCCTGCAATCGATCGACAAGTCCTTGTACGAAGTGGCGGACATCGAAGGAGCCAATAGGTACGAAACCTTCTGGAAGATCACGTTGCCCATGGTTTCGCCTGTGATGATGTTTGTCACCATATACACACTTGTCGATATGTTCCTAGCCTCGTCATTGACGAACGAGATCTATACCTTTACGATCCTTGAGAACAAGATCGGAATAGGCTCTGCGCTCTCAGTCGTCTATCTCGTTTTCGTATTGCTGATCGTCGGCATAGTCTCACTCCTATTCTCTCGGGTGGTGTATAAGAATGTTTGATCTTGATTCTAGCCCGTACAAGTACAACATAAGGCCAAAGACAGAGAGTCTGTCCTACAAAAACCTGCGCCTGTATATCTTGCAGCAACGAGTCTTTAGCATTGTCAGCAAGATCGTCCTGTTTGTGTTGGTTTTTGGATTGTCGTTTGTGATCCTCTATCCGTTCTTGAAGTTATTGCCCTTGGTGTTCAACAACTTGGAGGATGTAGGCACACCGGATGTCATATGGATACCGCGACGTTTTTCGGTGCAGTCTTTCCGAGTAGCTGCACACCTCTTGTTCAATGCCGACAACCTCGTAATGGTCAAGTCTCTGCTCTACGCCCTCTCGATCGCTGCCATTCAAACAGCAGTGAGTGCGATGGCGGGTTATTCACTTGCCCGAGTGGATTTCAAGGGTCGGCAACTCGTCTTTGCATTAGTCATCCTGACATTTGTCATTCCGCCTCAGGCAACGCTGATTTCTCAGTATTTGCGGTTTAAGGATTTTGACGTGTTCGGCATCATGAAACTGATTTACGGCAGGTCCGTTGATCTGATCAACAAGCCGATTTCCTTGTACTTGCTTGCTGCCTTTGGGTTTGGCCTAAAGCAAAGCCTGTTTGTGTTCATCTTTAGGCAGTTCTTTTACGGCATGCCGACTGAATTGGAGGAGGCGGCTCTAATAGACGGATGTGGGTTTTATGGCACTTTCTTTAGAGTCATGCTTCCCAATGCAGTTCCGGCTATCATGACAGTTTTGATCTTTGCGTTTGTCTGGAATTATGGGGACAACTACTACGTCAACTACTTCCATCCGGACGGCCCGTACTTGAGTATAATGCTCGATCGCACGTTCCAAGAGACTCAGTTTGACTTTGTGAAGAGCCTGTCTTGGAACAGGTTTGATATTCTGACCTTCAACACGTTTACGTTTGATGCAATAAAGCAGGCAGCCTTGATCATTTACTTGATCCCTCTGTTGATTTTGTACTTCGTCGTTCAGCGACGGTTTGTCGAAACCTTTGAGCGTTCCGGCATTGTCGGATAGGTTGGCAGTCGTATCCATATCCGCGTCTTGACTAGCACCGAATGCAGAGGGGGGATGGTTGGTTCTTTGACTTCCAGTGATTAGGGACACAGCGAAGCAACTGAAACTAATCAAGGAGGTAAAGAGTTAATGCGCAAGAGGTTGTTAGTGGCTTTTCTCGTTCTTTCCTTGTTTCTGAGCTTCTGGAATGTTGCACTGGCGGAAGCTCAAGGACTCAGGAAGATCCGTGTTGCGCTTTGGTGGATTGCAGGAGATGACCCGACATACATCGATCCTGCAACAGGCGAGCACCCTGACACAATGCCGACTGCTCTGAGGGAAGCAAGACTGAAGGCCCTCGAAACAGTCAAAGAGAAGCTCGGAGTAGAGCTGGAGTTCGTCCAGTATTCTCTGGACCTGCAGCAGCAGATCCTACAGACTGTGCTGGCAGGAGACCCTGTTGGTGAGATTGTCGGAATGTGGGGAGGCTCCCAAGGCACTGTCCTAAACCAGAACGTCCTGCAGGACCTGACACCGTATCTCGACGCCTTTGGTGATGAGGAATTCTGGATGGTTGGGCCAATGAACTTGTATGGGAAGGTGCTCGGATTTGCCTTGTATCCGATGGCTGGCTTCCCCGTTTGGCCGCTGGTATACAATATCAACTACCTGAAAGAGTGCACCACCCTGGAGGACGGCTACGCTGATGAGAATGGAAACATCATCCTGCCAGCGCAGCTGTGGCAAGAGGGACGTTGGGATTGGCCGACCTTCAAGGATTACCTGTCAAAAGTCAAAGCCTACTACTACGATCAGGGAAGAATCGGCGGAACCCGTGGCCGGGTCATTCATGCCTATGAAGAGGACTACCGTCAGGCGTACAACTACCTCTTGGCTGCCAACGGTGAGTTCGTCGTCCGTCCCGACGGCACGCTTGGGGTAAACAGCGAAGCATCCATCGAGACGATCGAGTTCCTCCAAGACCTGATGCGCGAAGAGATCATGTGGTCGGAAACTTACGACGACGGCTATACGCCAGGTTGGACATGGAACGGAAACAACTTCTCCTCGGGTGAGACGGTCTTCACGTCCATGCCTTTCTGGCTGATGGATTCGGCTGTTTCCAGCCTGACCGAGAGAGGCGAAGAGATGGGGATGGTCCCATGGCCGGTTGGTCCTAAGGTAAAAGCCAATCCTGATCGATACCAGTATCACGTGCCGTTCTTCGGCGGCGATACCCTGGGTATTCCGAAGGGCATCGATGCAGAAACAGCGCAGTTGGCTATCAAGGCATGGGCGATGTACAATGCTGAGACCTTCAAGAACCTGGGTCACGCCAACACGCAGGATTATCTCGACTCACAGGCCAGACTCACGGCGATCAAGTACTTCCCTGTCGCAGACGAACTGTACGGTGAGTCCTTGGTGGCTGCGTACTCTGACTGGATGAGCAACTTCATGTTTGACTCAGGTGAGATGCTCGGGGTCATTGCTCCGCTGCACGACACCATAGCACAGCTGATCGCGAATCCTTCTAGCAACGCACGGGCGAGAATAGAAGAAGAGATGCCTAAGTACGAGCAGGCGATTTCGGGGCTGCGGAAGACGTTGGAAGGCGACGCAATCGTGGACAACCAGGCGCCGATTGTCAGCCTACTCGAGGGCAAGGAGTTAGTCTTTGAAGTTGGTGCGGACTTGACAGCCGTCGATTGGGGCACATACTTCGACGCCTATGACATCGGCCAGGACAAGGCGTTCTCGATATACGACGTTGTGTTTGATTACGGCAACATCGACAACACCGATGCCAACAACACGTCAAAATTGGTGCTGAACGCGACAGACAGCTTCGGCAACTCGACTACCCCCGAATTTACGGTTGTTTTCTACAACCCGAACGAGAAGGTCGAGCCTGTTATTGAGTTGTTGGCGACCGATGAGATCACGTTTAACCTCGACCAAGACATCAGTTCAGTCAACTGGGCTGATTACGTCAACGCTTACGACAAGATCGTCTTGAGCGATGGAACGGTCCTTGAGGATTCAACCTTTGACCTGAACAGCAGGCTGGAGACAGACGTGTCGCAACTCGACGTGTCTTATCCGGGATTCTATCCCGTCACGTTCAGCGTCAAGGACTACGCAGGAAACGAGGCAACACTCGAGATCGAAGTTGAAGTTGTAGTGCCCGAAAACTACTAGAAGGTAGAGTGCGGGCTCCCTTGGGAGCCCGCACTGCCGCTAGATGCGGAAGAGGGGACTATAGCCTGTGTGTCGAGGTTACTCGTAAAACTGCTCGTACTTCGCCCGACGCTCGTTTATTATCGCCTGTCCGCCGGAGTTCAGGTAGTCCTGGAACCCTCTGTCCCACACTGCATCGAAGTCCTCAGGTTTGGCAACTACGGCCTGAGCCAACAGAGTGTCCCGCTTCTCCTTGAGTGCAGGACCCATGCCTTGCTCAGCCACAATATCGCCTACCTGGACGTTCTTCTCGTAGCGCGCGTCTCTGTTGGTCAGCATGTATGCCTTCTCGATGAACCTCTTGTCAACACCGGCGTATCCGAGGGCTAGAGACCTGCTGGTAAGCTCCGGATCGCCGAGTTCGAGCCCATTGATAGTAATGGTGTAGTCGATGTTGTTGGGTGAGTTCATTATCTTATCACCAGTGGCGGCAATGGTCTTTATTGTGCCGTCCTCGAGCACCTCGTGGGTCACGCCCTCTTGGCCGATCTGCAGGAATCTGCGGTTCTCGAACTTAGTGATCCAGTTGAGATACAGCAACGAGGCAAGAGGCTCGTCATTGGTTGACGGGAAGAATACCTTCCTGTCAATGGGAGCCGGGAGGTACTTCCTGTAGAGGCCTGCGTCGTTCTGGAACGGGTCGACTGCGATAAACACAGCGTCTTCGCCAACCATCCTGCGCAAAGTGTTGTGAATGCCCTCTTCGCCATCGCGGTACGGGTAGTCCCAGTTGTGCTGGAAGGCGCCTACATAGCCGGCTTTTATCAAGTTGTCCTCAGTCCTGTCGCCAGCGCCGTACAGCGGGAAGTCCTTCCAGATAAGGCCCGCGTTGTACCACTCGTTGAGTTTCCTGACACCTTCCTTGTAGCCGGGGAGCAGCAAGTGCCTGTCGTCAAAACCATAGACGTATATATCCTTGTCAGTGATGTCGTTGGGCACAAAGGAGGTCAGCAGGTAGTTGTTGCGCCAGCCCACATCAAAGCTTGTGGAGTACGGAATCATCTTGTCAGCGTCTTTGCCGAGCAACAGCTCTGCATTGTCTCTGAAGGCGTACAGCATCTGCTCGAACTCCTCCAGCGTGGTCGGCTCGGGAATGCCGAGCTTATTCAGCCAGTCCTCGCGGACGAATGTGTTGATTCGTGTGTTGTGAGCGAGCCTGGCCTCGATAGCCCACACTGTGCCTGTAATGGGGTCTTGATTCCAGTAGAGGTTTTGCTCTCCCAACCAGTCCCACAGGTCGGGTATCAGGTCTTTGTATTTCTCGAGGTAAGGAGCCATATCGAGCACTCCGCCCATATTGGCGTATGTCTGAATCGTTGGGTAGTCGTAGGTGACGCAGATGTCGGGGGCGTCTCCTGCAGCCAACAGGTTGTTGAGCACCTCTACCTCAGTCCAGCGAGGCACCGGGACGAACTCGACAACGACATTGTGGTCGCGCAGCATGCCCTCTTTGATAAAGTCCGTGTAGAAGTTGTCCTCCGGGGGAGAGCCTCCAGGGTTGCTGCGGTCGTACACTTCGACTGTGATGTACCTGGTCTCAACAAATCTGCCATTGACGATTTCCGGATCAGCCGCAGACGAAAGGATGCCGAACGAGCTGACTGCCAGTAGAGTGACGATGATGAGGCTACCGACCAGACGTAGACGAGTCGTGTTCATACGTTTTCCTCCTTATTATCTGGTTTGATGTGAGGCACGCCGTGCCTAAAGGCGCAACTTATTCCTTGACGGCACCTAAGGTTGCACCTGCTATGAAATACTTCTGCAGCCACGGATATACAAGCAATATTGGCACAGTGGCAAACACTACAGTTGCTGCCTGGATCGTGTCACTCAGCCCCGGAGTCGTGAAGCCTTCCTGCGTAGCAACATCAATGCTGGTTATGCTCTTGATGATGTTATACAGGAGCAACTGAATCGGGTAGTACTTCCTATTATTCCCCATATACATCAACGCATCCGAAAACCCGTTCCACCGCCCGACAGCATAAAAGAGTGAGAGAGTCGCAATCACAGGCTTTGAGAGTGGAAGATAGATGCTAACGAGTATGCGGATGGGCCCGGCACCGTCTATCTCAGCAGACTCGCGCAGGCTCTCAGGGATTCCATAGAAGTAGCTGCGCATGATGATCATGTTGAACACACTCAGGCAGTTTGGGATTATGAGTGCAACCGGCTTGCCGAGCATCCCCAGATCTTTGAGCAAGAGATAGTGAGGAATCGTGCCTGCGTTAAAATACATGGTCAATATGATCAATGTGTTGAAAAAGCGGCGTCCGATGAGTCTGTCATAGGTGAGCGGATAAGCGCAGATGATTGTCATGAACATGGACACGAACGTGCAGATGACTGTAAGTATTGCAGTCCAAATAAGCGACCACGTGTATGTCGAATCACCGAGCACAAAGCGATAGGACGTCAAGTTCAGGCCTTTGGGCCAGAGCAGGACTTCGTTGCGGATTATTGCTTCCGAAGAACTAAGAGAGCGCGCAACGATGTTGAGCATTGGCAGAAGACAGATGAGAATCAACAAGAAGCAGACAAAGGCAATGATCCAATCACCGATTCGTGTGCTTTTTGACCTGATCATGCTGCATGCCCTCTCCTTTGTAGTGTTGTGAACGCTCTACCAGATGCCGCGTTCGCCGAACCTCTTGGCTAGAGAGTCTGCTGCGAACAGGAAGATGACGCATACCACCGACTGGAAAAGGCCTACTGCCGTCGTCAACGAGAACTGCAGGCCGCGGATGCCGTTGGTATAAACGAAAGTGGCGATAACATTGGAGACGCTCTTGACCAAAGGATTGCCGAGAGCATACGGCCTGTCGAACTCGCTGCTCAGAATGCGTCCAAGATTCAGGATCAACAGCGTAACTATGGTCGGCCTCAAGCCGGGCAGTGTTATGTGCCATATCATCCTAAAGCGGCCGGCTCCGTCTACTGCCGCAGCCTCGTACAGTTGTGGATCGATACTCGTCAGAGCGGCCAAGTATATGATGGTGTTCCAACCCACGCTTTGCCATACTCCCAGAAGCACGTAGGTCCATACCCAGTGAGTGGGACTGTTGAGAAACGGAACCGAATCAAAACCCAAGCGATTTAACACGATGTTTATTAGACCTGATGTGGGAGCAAGGAGATGCAGCGCCATGCCGTAAATGATGATCCAGGAGAGGAAGTGCGGCATGTATGCAACTGTTTGAGTGATGCGTTTGAACCGCTTGAACGGCAGTTCGTTGAGGAGTAGAGCCAGAATGATTGGAGCGGGAAAGCCGACGAGCAGATCAAGAAGGTTCAGCATGACAGTGTTGCGCAGTGCGTATAGGAAGTCGCGATTGGAGAATGCCTTGATGAAATACTCGAAACCGTGGTTGTCCGCCCATGGCATTTCCCAAACACTCTTGATGATGCTGTATTTCTTGAACGCAATCAGGATATAGGTCATTGGAATGTAACGAAAAACAACAAAGAAGGCAATCGGCAGAATGAGCAGGAGGTAAAGGGTCCAGTGCTTTTTTAGGTAGTTGATTATTCGCTTGCGATTGCGAAGTGATGACTTCAACACAGCTGTCTTCATTGCTGCACCTTCCTCTTCAGGCTCTCAACTAAAGCCGGGTTTGGGTCGTGTGTATCTGAACAGGCCATCTCAGATTGGCGGCGTTCACAGACCTCAAGGTGTAGGCTGGATCTTGCTGTGTTGTCCTTACTAATCTGTATGCAATTTTGTCTATCTTATTGACAAAATGACCCTGATCTGGACCTGATGCAGATCACAATAGCCGAGAGAGACATCTTCTTGGCGGATGATCCAGTCACACAGCAACAATCCTATCAGGGGTATCAAGCCAATCTGACCGAGTCTGAAGAAAGGTGGAACGAGTTTATCCAGTACGAGCTCACTCCAGAGCAGAGAGACAGGGCAGCCGAGTATGAGGCTGCGAGAGCCAAATGGCTCGAGGTCAGCAACCGTATCGTGTCTATGGCAATGTCAGGGGATCCTGAGCTTAGAGCTGAAGCCCAGAGACTGGCACTCAGCGACGGTAGGGCCCTGTTCGGAGAGATGAGGGGCCACGTGAATGCTCTTGAGGAGATGCTGGGTAGCGATCAAGAGATGCTGAGGGCGGATTCGCACAAACTAGCTCAGAACATATCAAGGATTCTAGCATGGGGCATAGCGATTGCACTAGCTGTTCAACTCTTGTTTTCGTTCTTCGTCACGAGGTCGGTTACCATACCTATTCGGCGAATGGTCGAGGCTCTTAGGGACATATCCGAAGGCGAGGGAGACTTGACAAGGCACCTCAGTGTGGCCTCTAAGGATGAACTTGGCGAGATGGCCAAGTGGTTCAACGTTTTTGTGGACAAACTGGCAGCTGTTATTCGCGAAGTAGCTATAGCAGGAACAGAAGTCGAGGAAGGGGCTTCGCAGCTGGCGGATGTTGCGAATGAGCAAGCCGACTCCACAAACCAGATCGTCACAGCTATAGCAGAGATTGCCACTGGTATCAACGAACAGAACCGAGGGAGATCAACAACTAGAGAATCTGTTCAGCAACTAGTCTCTGCTATCGATCAGGTCGCTCGAGGGGCTCAGGAACAGGCTGCGGAGGTCGAAAAGACTTCGACTTTGGCAGATATAATGGCCAAGGACGTCCAAGAGGCGGCTGATGCCGTACGGAGCATAGGTGAGGAGAGCAGGGCCAACCGAGACCGCGCACTTAGGGGTACCGAGGCAGTGGGTACGGTCGTCAGTGGGATGCGCAGCATAAAGGATGGCGTTGACCAAGCTTTGACGAGTGTGGCTGAACTTGAGTCGGGATCCAGGCAGATAGAGGAGATCCTATCTGTCATCAACGACATAGCGGATCAGACCAACCTACTGGCACTCAATGCAGCTATCGAAGCGGCACGAGCAGGTGAGGCGGGCAAGGGCTTTGCTGTTGTGGCTGATGAGGTCCGCAGACTGGCTGAGCGCTCGACTCAGTCGACCAGCGAGATTGCAGCTATCATCGAAGGACTGGGGCAGTCAATCAACCAGACTGTACATGCGGTTGAGAGCAACGGCCGCTTGGTCGACGAGGGCGTCAACTTAGCGGTAGGCGCAGAGAAGATCCTAAAGGAGATCGCGAGCGGTGCCGACACGGTTGATGCGTCGGTCAACGACTTGGAGACCCTCATAGAGAGGCTGAGCCAGAGGAGCAAGGCGGTCAGTGATGCGATGGCCAACGCAGCAGCAATCACAGAGGAGAGCAGTGCGGCTGCAGAGGAAATGGCGGCTAATGCAGATGATATCATGCGGCTGATCGATGAGATCGCCAATGTCAGCGACCAGATTGCGGCGAGGTCCGATGAGGTAGCTTCGTCGGCACAACAGCAGAGCGCAGCAATTGAGGAGGTATCGAGCTCAGCATCTACTCTGGCAGGAGCAGCTACGAAACTGGCGGGCCTGGTCGGCCAGTTCAAGGTCGCGTAATCGGCGTTCATATGACGTTTATGCCGTTTATGTTGAAATAGAAAGGCGAGGGGTTGGTCGCCCCTCGCTTTCATGTACAATTGCTAAGACTCTGTTGGCGACTAGAAAGTCAAACCTACAGATATACCGAACTTCATGCCTCCTGAGTCGCTCAGGTTGCCGGCAGCCTTGGCGCCCACGTAGAACCCCTCAGTGAACACATAGCCGACTCCGATGTCGTAGACGCTGCGAGCAGAGAGGTTCCCTGTCTGGAAAGCGTAGTCGAAGCTGCCTGATACGAACAGCTGGTCGCTCAGTGTGGCCTTTCCTGACAGCCCGATCGTGGGAGCGTAGTCAGTGCTACCCGAACTGGTCACGGCGAGAACACCTGCTGACGCTCTCAAGGTACCCTGGTCAGTCTTGGATATGTCATAGCCCACAGATGCCTTGAACTGTGACTCGCCGCCTCCGAAAGGCCAATAGCTGCCCCAGGCAGACACCTTGTCGGTCAGGTACAGTCCTCCCTCAATCGCCCAGTTTGAGTCCACCCACGATACTGCGACTTCTCCTCCGGATGCTGCGGATGCAGAGAACACAGCTGTAAACAAGAACAGGGTAGATAGGAACACTAACAGAACGGTTCGCTTCATACTGACTCCTCCTTGAGTATAGATAAATGAGCGTAGGTTGTACTGAAGTATCTTGGAGATGGATGTTAGTAGGCTGCAAAAGCCATAACATATATCTTCGCTCATAGTTCTCCAAACCCTCCCATAGGCTCCTGTATAGTCGATCTTTAGTCTCCTTCGCATGTCGTCCACTTCCGCCGCGCCAGGAGGCCTGATCGATGGTCTCCTCCGCACGAGTCGAGATACTACTAGTGCACATTGAACCATCTCCATTGACGGAGTGACGGAGGACTCGGCGCCTGGGGATCATGAGGGAACCACAAGTCGGCAGCTTTTTGTGATATGATGTCGTATAGTAGGCTCTAGCTGTCATATAGCAGCTACTTGGTGCGAGACTTAGGTCGATTCTACGCGAGTCATCCTTGCGATACCGTAATTAGAGGTGATAGATTTAGATGCATCTGAGTGCCGTTATCTACGATTTTGACTACACCCTGGTTGATTCTTCGGTAGGTGTAGTTAAGTCCATTAGCTATGCATTGACACGCGGCGGTTTTCCAGTGCCGTCCCCAGAGCAGATCAAGCAGACCATAGGGTTGTCACTTCCCGGAGCGTTTGACCAACTCATTGATCAGGAGCTCACTGAGGAGCAGATCGATGCCTTGGTTACGAACTTCATCGCTCGTGCGGATGAAGTCATGGCTCCCGGGACTAAGCTGTTCCCCGGGGTGAAGGAGGCTATCCTGGCTTTTCACGAGGCCGGGATTCATCAGGGAGTTGTTTCCAATAAGCTCCGCCGCAGGATCGTCGAAGTCCTCAAGAGAGATGGCATAGACCATTGCTTCAGTGTGATCGTTGGAGCAGGCGACGTGCCTGCCCATAAGCCCGATCCCACTGCATTACTCAAGGCAGTCGAGTGCATTGGGTGTTCGAGAGATTCTGTCGTTTATGTCGGTGATCACCTAGTGGATGCTCAGGCGGCTACAGCTGCCGAGCTGCCGTTTGTTGCGGTCCTCACAGGATTTACAAGCAGGGAGCAATTCCAAGCATACAAGCCGCTAGCGATCATTGACAGCGTAGCCCGACTCCCTGAAGTGCTGGGATCCGGAGCGGCCGAGTCACGGGCCTTGGCGTAAGCGGCATCAATTCGGCGACACTGAGAAGTACAGAAGGGATGGAGAACCAACGGGCAATCTGCGAGATTAGCAGGTCGCCCGTTGTTGTTCATGAAGGTCAAACACCTGGATTGCCCTTGGCAATATGCCTTTGATGTGTGAGATCAGGAGGCCGTAGTTGGTTATTGGCACTCCGGCAGAGCGCGCGACTCTGAGCCTGTTGAGCATCTGCCTCCTGTTAACCATACACCCACCACAGTGAATGATAAGGGCATAGCTGCTAAGATCATCAGGAAAGCCGCCGCCTGAGCAGAAGTCAAACTGCAGATTGCCCACGCGTTGCTGCAGCCACCTCGGTATCTTTACCCTGGCGATGTCCTCTGCTATCGGGTGGTGCGTACAGGCCTCGGCGATCAAAACCTTGTCACCCGGTTTCAGCGAATCCACCGCCTTGATACCAGCCTTGAGTTGGTCAAGGTCTCCGCGATGGCGAGCAAACAGGATCGAAAAGGAAGTAAGCGGAACCTCATCTGGAACAACCTTCGCTACCTCGCTAAACACCTGGGAGTCTGTTACAACCAAGGCAGGAGGCGACTTGAGGTTGTTCAGAGCGTCTCGTAGCCGGGCCGGCTGAACGACCAGAGCAAGTGCATCGTGGTCCAGTGTGTCGCGTATGGTCTGCACTTGAGGAAGTATCAGCCTCGACTTAGGCGCCTCTTCGTCTATTGGGCATACTAGTATGACCGTGTCTCCTGGCTCTATTAGGTCGCCTATGATCGATACTTCAGATCGGTTTTGCGATGCCTGCTCCGCCACAGCCTTTATGGCCTCAATCAGCTCATCGACTCCGCCTCTGTTCTTGGCACTGACTGCGCAAACCGTGGTGTTCTTGTCTAGACTTGCGCTTAGGGTTTGCGATGTCTTGACCAGCGCTTTTCTCGATTCCGGGCTGTCAAGTTTGTTTACCGCGACCAACAGTGGCAGTTTGCGATCACGAGCCAGTTCGATGACTCTTTTTTCGTCATCGTCTATGACCGGCTCGGGAGGATCGTGATCAGACGCCTCTGTCACCAAGACGACTAGGTCGGCTTTGTCAAGCACAGCGTATGAGCGCTTTGTGCGCTCCTTTCCAAGTGCGCCCGTGTCGTCGATCCCGGCCGTGTCTATGAGAACGACAGGGCCAAAGGGCTGCAATTCCATTGCCTTGTACACAGGATCGGTAGTCGTGCCCGGTGTACTTGAAACGAGCGATATGTCTTGGTTTGCGATCGCGTTGATGAGGCTCGATTTGCCGACGTTTCTCCGGCCTACTATGGCGATGTGGTATCTATTGCTTCTTGGAGTCGTATTCATGAGTTGCAACACCCTCTTAGAAGTACAGGTCTCTCTCTCCTGACTCGAGACGCTTGAGTCTATCGATTGTCTCAGCGCGAACTCTATCCGACTGGATCTCACCCAGTGCGGATTTGAGAGCTGATTCGCTCGCGGTCCGCAGCTCGTCGTCCGCATAGTCGAGCAGATACTCCTTGAATGTGATTATCGCGTTGGGAAGGCAGACGTTCTGGATCTCTCCGGTCTTGGCAAGTGCCATAAACCTGTCTCCAGTGCGGCCCTGCCTGTAGCACGCTGTGCAGTAGCTCGGAATGTACCCGGACTTGCACAGGCTTAGAAGAACCTCATCAGGAGTCCTGCGGTCGTCTACAGAGAATTGGTCGTACTCGTCGCTCCTGCGGTAGCCTCCAACGCTAGTCCTCGACCCTGCACTTATCTGTGAGATTCCGTAGTGTATTAGCTCATCTCTGAAGTCTGGACGCTCCCTTGTGCTCAGGATTATCCCCGTGTATGGCACTGCAAGCCTTATGACTGCCACGAGTTTTTTGAAGTCATCGTCACTTACGAGATAGGGGTAGTCCGAAAGGTTTACGCCAGCGGCTTCCCTCAATCTCGGCACAGAAATCGTGTGAGGCCCGACTCCAAAGGTTTCTTCGAGATGCCGCGCGTGGTAGAGCAGTGCCAGCGTCTCCAGTTTCCAGTCATAGAGGCCGTACAGGACTCCCAGGCCCACATCGTCCAGTCCTGCGCTCATGGCTCGGTCCATAGCATACAGGTGCCAGTCATAATCACTCTTTGGCCCTGACGGGTGCATGAACTCGTACGTCGGACGATGATAAGTCTCTTGAAACAGCACGTATGTGCCTATCCCTGCCTGCTTGAGGCGCCTGTAGCTGTCTTCGTCACATGCTGCTATATTTACGTTGACTCTACGGATCTCGCCGTTTTTTGCCTTGACAGAGTAAATCGTGTCTATGACTTCGAGCACGTAGTCGAGCGGGCAGTTGACCGGGTCTTCTCCTGCTTCTACAGCTAGCCTCTTGTGGCCCATCCGCTCCAGTGCCTCTACCTCGGCACGGACATCGTCCAGGCTGAGGCGATGCCTGTGAGTCTTGTTCGAGTGTTGATAGCCGCAATAACGGCAGTTGTTGACGCAGTAGTTGCTGATATACAGAGGGGCAAACAGGACCACCCGCTTGCCGTATATCTCCTGCTTGACAGCTGCTGCAGCGTCCAAGATCTGAGACACCAGTCCCGGGTCGGAAACCTGGATCAGCGCAGCCGCTTCTTCGGGCTCAAGCCCGCGTGCCTGGCGTGCTTTGTTGAGTATAGATTCGATCTGGCCAGAGCTTAGCCGCTGACTATCCTCGAGCATCTGCTCAAGAGTTGCTTTGTCGATAAATCCCATATCCAGTTTGTTCATTGCTTTGCCTCCCATGTCTGAGCGCCGGGTAGCTGCTTGTTTCTGAGGTATCTCGGTGAGTGCCCGTACCCGGTTGCAATACTGCGGCCGCAGGATCGAACTCGTAACCTCATGCAGTCTGCGGATTGCTTTGGGTCCTCGTCTACACTCGTCTTTCCGGGATAAAGCGTGTACATCCGTCGATACTTGGTCGGTGTCACGTTGGGCATCATCACGTTTGCTCCCCAGCGAAGAGCCAGTTCACGCCCATGCAAATCAAGCGTGTCCAAGGCCGTTGTTGCCGGAATCATAACGTCGGGCATCAGCACTCGGAGAATAGCCATTTCTCTGAGCACCAAGTCAAGCGTTCCGCCGTTGGAGTTAGCCAAAGGAGTACAAGGATTTGGAACAAAGGGGCCAATGCCTGCCATGTCAACCTCGAGCTGTTTCATCAAGAGCAGGTCGCCTGCAATGTCATCGACCGTCTGTCCCGGGAGACCGACCATGTTGCCTGCTCCGATCTGAAACCCGGCTTCTCTGAGCATGTGCAAGTGATCGATCCGTTCGTCCAATGAGTGGCCCGGGTGCAAGTACGCGTAGAGGACCGGGTTGGAGGTCTCATGACGCAACAGATAGCGATCCGCACCAGCAGCCGCCCAGGATCTATACGCAGCCTTATCGCGCTGTCCGAGTGATAGAGTCACTGCCACATCTAGGCGCGACTTGATCGTCTCGATGAGGCGTGCGATGTCGCTGACTGAGTAGTACAGGTCCTCTCCCGATTGCAGCACTATGGTCTTGAAGCCGAGCGAAGCCGCTTTTTCGGCTGCATCGACTATCTCCGAGAGGCCCATGCGGTATCTGGGCTGGCCGATATTTGAGCGCCTCAAACCGCAGTACAGGCAGTCTTGCCGACAGTAGTTCGAGAACTCAATTATCCCGCGGAGGTGTACGTCGCTGCCGAACACCTTGAGGCACGTGGTCTCCGCCCTCGTCCTCAACACCCTGATCTCGCTCTCGTCTGTGGTCGTCAACAGGCCTATGATCTCGGCCCGATCCAGGATCATGACTTGCTCAGGGCGGTCCGAACGCTGACGCCCTCGATGTTGCCGAGCTTGCCGGTCATCGCTCCTATTTCATCTGTTGAACCATCGACGATCAAAGCGATTATCGATACGCCTCTTTCTTTGTACGGCAGGCCCATGCGGCCGGCGATGATGCCTCCGAATTCGCTGAGTATCTGATTGACCTTCGGAGCTGCCGCATGCCTATCCTCAATCACTATGCCAACTACTCCAACACGCTTATCCACAGCACTCACCCCACAAAAAAACTCCACCCTCGGACTCGAGGATGGAGTTGTTCGTTCGAAAAGCATGACTCGTCGTCAGCCAGGTAGTACATCAGCTAAGTAGTACAGGCAGTACGACAACTACTAACTTCTGCTTCCCCTCGACGTCAGGACCTCTACCCATCCCTTCGTCCCAGGTGACGATTAGGTATGTCCCTTCCTAACAGCGTAGTCCTTGCGGTGCTCGCTCACAGTCGCTCCGAGCTCAAGGGCCTCTGCCGTTTAGGGCAGGAGATTGTGCAACGATTCACAATCGTCAAGTCGATTATACAGGCAGCGAGTGGAAACGTCAACCCGAGCAGCCCCGATGTTTCCACTTGCCCGTATCAAATCCACACCTAGGCAGCCTACCGATGGAAGTTTAAAGACTGATTCCATCGAACAGCCAAGTGTGGTAAGATGTACTTGATAGCTTTATTGCTAAATAGGCGCTTGCCGCAAGTGGTCAAGTTTTCCTGATCCTGCAGGGGCCGAGAAAAGTGCAGGCATTTGAGCTGGGGGTTGGATTCGTGAAGAAACCTTCTCAGGATTGGCTGAAGATCCTGATAGCTGTTGGAATCGTAAGTGTGATTATGACTGGAGCCGTCATTCGTTCTGTCAAAAACTTCGTCCGTGAAATCGACGCAACTGTAGCCAGTCTTGTCATCAATGATGTTGATATCAGTCAGATCCCAGATGGGACATATACGGGGAGCCATGACTTCAAGATAGTCGCTGCCGAGGTAAGCGTTGAGGTCAAAGGCGGGCGTATAGTGGCAGTGGATATATTGACTCATACCACCGGGCGAGGCAGACTCGGTGAAACCGTCGTTGATGAAGTGCTAGAAAAGCAGAGTTTATCAGTTGATGCAGTGACCGGTGCGACGGCGAGTAGCAAGGCGATCCTCAAAGCCATAGAGAATGCCCTGACTGCTCAAACTCCTGCAGCAGAGGCGGAGTAAGTGCGATACCTCCAAGGGATTCGGCAGTGCTGAATACGCTGCCCGCCAGGCCTGATGCACAGAGGAACTGCAGCGCGCATACAGAATCTCTGAGTGCGTGTTTTGATGCCTTGTTAAGGTACTACTTGAGATTGGGAGTGATGGTGCTGTGAAGCTGATAGTGAAGAAAGATTACGATGAGCTGTCCAGGTACGTGGCAAACGAGATTGCCGAGTGCATCCGTTCAAACCCGCGGACGGTTTTGTGTTTGCCTACAGGCAACACCCCAGTAGGAGTCTATAGAGAGCTGACTAGGATGTACAAAGAGGGCGATGTGAGTTTTGCCCAGTGTGTGGTCTTCAACCTCGACGAGTATTATCCTATCGATCCAGACGATCCAAATAGCTACAGGAGTTTTATGAAGCATAACCTCTTTGACCACGTGGACCTGCCGCCCGAGTCTGCGAATATTCCCAATGGGCAGGCAGCCGATCCTGAGGCCGAATGCGAACGCTATGAAGCCGAGATCCGTGAGTCTGGAGGAATAGACCTCGCCTTGCTCGGAATAGGACGAAACGGCCACATAGGGTTCAACGAGCCTGGCCGCGAGCTTTGTCTTAGGACTCATGTAGTGACGCTCACGCAATCGACTCTCGAAGCCAATCACGGCCCTTTTGGTTCGATCGAGGCAATGCCCAAGAGGGCTCTGACAATGGGCATAGGCTCGATCATGTCCGCAAAGCGCATAATCGTCATTGCATCAGGCCCCAGCAAGCGACAGGCTGTTGAGGCGATGCTGAGCGGCAAGGTTACGACAGACGTCCCGGCTTCTCTGCTGCAGCTACATAGAGACGTGACAGTCGTATTGGATGAGCTTGTCGGAGTATCGCAGTGTGATGGTTGATATCCGGCTCGAGGTTCAGGAGGGGCGTTGGCGCGCCAGTGTCAGGCCTTCCTAGTGGTCAGCTAGGACGAGAGGCTCTAGGGATTGACAGTAGCGGCTGGTGCGGGCAGAGGCCTCGGTCTTAGATTGGGGGTGTTGTAGGTGCGCATTGGCGTTTTTGTACTCATGCCTCATGTCTTGGAGAACGGCTTTCAGGCGGTCCGAGACCTCGGCGTGGACAACTGCCAGCTTGGGTGCTGGGACATGAATCTGTATACCGACGCAAACGCTGAGAAGGTACGCAACGATATGAAGCGCTCAGCAGTGGATGTGACTACACTGTGGGCTGGGTGGCCCGGCCCTGCAGTCTGGGACTTCGTTGACGGACCCCGAACCCTAGGTGTAGTCCCGCGTGAATACCGAGCGGCTAGACTCGAGGCCCTAAAGGCCGGAGCGCGGTTTGCTGCAACGATTGGAGTTCGCAGCATTACGACGCACGTTGGTTTTATACCTGAGAACATGTCTGATCCGCTCTATACAGAGGTCGTCGAAGCAGTCAGAGAGATCGGCTCATACTGTAGAGACATGGGCCTCGAGTTCTGGTTTGAGACTGGGCAGGAGACGCCTATCACTCTCAAGCGCCTGATAAAGGACACCGGCCTGGACAATCTGGGAATAAACCTTGACCCTGCAAACTTGTTGATGTATGGAAAGGCCAACCCTGTGGACGCGTTGGATGTGTTCGGCACGTTCGTGAAGGGCGTGCACGCCAAGGACGGGGACTATCCAACCGATCCAAATGCCCTGGGACGTGAGTACCCTATAGGACACGGGAGAGTTGATTTCCGGTCACTTATACTCAAGCTTGCACAGCTGGGTTTCCAAGGTTCGCTTACTATAGAGAGGGAGATCAGCGGGCCGCAACAGTATGTTGACATCAAGGCAGGAAGAGACTATCTTCAGGCCATCTTGGACGAATTGCCGGTTGAGTGACTGCTTGAACAGTGTCTCCTGCTGCTTTGCCTCAGGTCACGGTGCTGTCGCTAGGGTCATAGCCGTGAGCAGAACACGCAAGCAGGGCTTGTTTATGGCATACTAATGGCACTGGTTGACGAAGGCCAGTTTGCCAATTGTGTGACAGATACCGCGGGCTAATTGCTCGCGGACAGCATTGCTAATTTGGCATAGAATGGAGAGGTGACGCCATTGGCTCGACCTTCGGGTTCTGCGCGGGCCAAGCTGGCTTCGGTGGTAAAGCGAATTGGAGGGAGTGCCCACGTGCAGGATTTGTGGACAACAGTTGTTGACACCTTGATCGGAGTATTGCCCATAGTAGGATTTCTCCTTTTCGTTCAGTTAGTAATCCTTCGTGTACCGCTTGCCAACCCCAGGCAGATATTTATAGGGATTGTGTGTTCGATTGTGGGGCTTACGTTGTTCAGTCAAGGACTCAAGCTAGGCTTGTTGCCACTTGGTGAGGAAGCCGGTCAGAACTTGCCGAGAGCTGGCAAGATGTGGGTGGTTCTCACCGTAGGCTTTATAATGGGCTACGGGGTTACTCTAGCAGAGCCTGCGTTGCATTCTTTGGGACTGCAGGTGGAGGAGTATAGCGCCGGGCTCGTAACCAAGAACGTAGTGATCCACTCAGTGGCAATTGGTGTTGGACTTGCTATTCTGCTCGGACTTCTCAAGATAATATTCAGGATACCTCTGATCGCCATGGTTGGTCCGTTGTACGCAATAGCGATCTTGCTAGCATTGGTAGCACCCAAGTCTATTGTCGGCCCTGCATTTGATTCTGGAGGAGTCACTACAGGCCCTGTTACTGTCCCGATCACAATCGCAATTGGTGTCGGGATGGCGAACGCACTGGGCGGCAGAGACCCGCTGCAGGACGGCTTTGGCCTAGTCACTCTAGCGGTGGTTTGTCCGATCATATCAGTCCTTCTCGTCGGAACGATTATAGGATACAGGTGAGGTGCTACTCATGACTTATAACACGATATTTGCTGTGCTTCCACGCGGCAAAGCTGATTCGGTAATGGAAGCTGCAAAGAAGGCTGGTGCTCCAGGAGGGACCATCTTCTTCGCGAGAGGAACTGGTGCTCACGAGGCGAAGACGTTTTTTGGCCTGACGATCGAGACCGCAAAAGAGGTACTAATGATTGTTACCAAAGATGAGGATACTGACAGGATACTGGAGACGGTGATAGAGGCGGGGCGACTCACTGAACCCGCGGCCGGTATCGCTTTCGTGGTTAGGGGTGTGGATGTGTACGGCCTGTATGAGAGAGGCAAGCCCGTGCACCCACACGGCAAGCGCGAGTAGTCTTCAGGCTCGGCTGATTAACTGTCGTCATATGACTGCCTGTACGAGGTGGTATATTCTACAGCAAGTGCCAATAGGTGGATACAGTTGATTACACTCAGTGTGCAAGACCTAGAGACGCGAGCGGAGTTGAGAGAAGTACCGCAGCGGAGTTGAGAGCAGCACCGTATATCCACCAATACGGGTAGGTGGCTACGCAGTGGCTTATCAGCTGATTCCTTACGCGTGGGTCCTATTTGGTTCTGCCCTGGTTTCTCTCAGTTTGTGCGTCCTGGTCTGGCCTCGACGACAGATGGCCGGTGCCAAGCCGTTTCTTGTACTTATGATATGCTCGGTTGTCTGGTCCATCTCCAATGCTCTTGAGATGATGGGGTTGGATCTTGGCACCAAGCTCTTCTGGGCAAACGTTCAGTACATTTGCTACAACATCATACCGCTCACATGGCTGATGTTGACACTCGAGTACACAGGCAGGGGTCGTTGGATGACCCCTCGCCGTCTCATTCCCCTTCTAGTAATCCCGATTTTGACAGTGATCTTCGCTTGGACCAACGAGTGGCACGGTTTGATGCGCCAGAACATCTATCTCGATACGAGCGGCTCGTTTCCGGTCGTCGGCAAGACACACGGGCCTTGGGTTTGGATATATGCCGCATAGATCAAGTCCAGATTAGTGTGTAAATTCCTCAGTTATCAATAAGCTTATCTGATATACGCAATATTGCTTTGATCATTGGTTTGTTTTTGCTCTTCTTGCCACTGAAGGTATTCACTCATATCCAGGTATTTTTTGCCGCTTATCCA
>Ga0209537_1000082_pt1 | contig 102733 bp, 102 predicted proteins | sample BioPla4DNA1_FD_187698 | JGI IMG/M metagenome (GOLD analysis project Ga0209537, IMG submission 187698) | Biogas fermentation microbial communities from Germany - Plant 4 DNA1 (SPAdes) (version 2) | ecosystem: Engineered > Bioreactor > Anaerobic > Digestate | place: Bielefeld, North... | reverse complement strand
TTACAAAATCAAGCAGTTCATTCTTCGATACTGCAAATGCAGGAGATATCTGAGAAACTAGCATTATCAAACTAAGAATTGGTATAGCAATTGACTTGGCGTTTATAAATTTTTTATCCATTGGTTATCCTCCCTTAACGAAGATTTATTCAAAATTTATATCATATATTTATCACTTTTGTGCATAAAAATAAGTCCCATTTGTAGATGGGACTTATTTATTCAATAGATCATTAACATTTTCAAGTGTTTTGCTTATAACATCAAGCACATTATAGGTATTTACCATACCGTCTCTCCTCAACTCATGTAATCTATTTTCTATTTTTACACATAAAATATTCGTACTCTAATTCTTCAACTGTATCATATAATAACCTTAGCTTTTCAAGCATGGATGAATCCCCTAACAATTTAAGATTAATTGGCAATAAACCTCTCTATCGCGAATTATATGCGTTCAGTTCTAAATGTCGTCATGACGCGTAAATCTCTGACCTCGTCCCTTAATTCTTCTATAGTTTTTCTATATTTATATGAATAAGGTTTCGCTGAATATTTGTGTATTATACACCACATACCCGCTGGAGTCTGTGCATATAAATATCCTGGTATATTAGGTATTTCTAATATCTGATTATAAATATTTAATGGATTTTCAAAAGTAAAATCTTTTGTTAACCTTTTATACTTCCCATCTTTAAATACCATCACTAAGCCATATTCACTATAGTCTTGCTCTATTTTATTATATGTAACATCTAATACAGTTTGTAGTTCTTGATTCAGTAGGCCGTATTTATCGCCTATCCTCACTATAATTGCTTTTACTTTACCTCCATAGGATGCCTTGGATATATCATCATATATCGCAGGTGTCTTTGCACCCGTTAAACTGTCATATAGTCCAAGTTTTTCGCCCTTTTTGAAACATATATAACGCAAATATTCAACTTTCATATCGTCATAGTATTCATCGATTAAGTAATCGACTTTCCCATCTTTCATTCCACGAGCTAGCTTACATCCCTCTTTTGTATATATTTTTATTAAATCATCATATAGTGTTTCGGTGCCTCCATCAATTGTAGTACACTCTGCTATAACTCTTAATAATTGACACCTATCCGCTATTATATTTAAATTATAGTCTAATAACCTAAATGTAGATGGTCTGGCTTCTAATAAAATAGCATCGTTATAAGCTACAATCCTCGTGCATTTTTCTTTCCTTATAATTTTACCGTTCCTATCAAAAATAATACCTTCATTTTTATAGGTTCCATCATCAAATCTATATGTATTGTTAAGTATATAGTAAGGCCCTGCTTTATATATTGGAGATCCTTTTCCATTTATTAAGACGCTACCTTTATCATCTATTAAGTACTGCTCCAAATCATCTGCCAATACAACTAACCTATCCTCTTCCATGACTTGTATATCTTTATAAGCGCTCTCGCCGACTCTTTTGTTACCTTTATAAACTGCCCAGTAATCATCTTTGCTTCGTCTACATTTAATATAGCCATGTTGTAGTTCTTCAACATCTTTGTACAATACTCTGAAACGCGCATCCATTGTAACTTCACCTCATTTATTTATATAGATACAAGCTTCTCAATTGCCTCCCTAATACTATATGGAAGAAACCGCATTTGCTCTTTCCAAGTCATACCTTCTCCCATATAAGGCATTCCATCTGTTCTTCATACGATATATGTATTTCCATCAGATTTCTTAGTTGCAATTACATAGTCGTCTAAACCTGCTATTTCTTTTATGTTTCTGTATATATTTAATGCATCTACTAATTTATGATTTTTAAGCAGTCTCTTACATCCTGTATTATCATCTACTAATACTATGCCACTTTCATCATAATCAGGTCGTATATTTTTATATTTTGGCTGTAATATCGTATTAAAATCAATATCTAATAACCCAAATTTATCGTCTTTTAAAACCTTCAAAAGTATCATATGTTTATAATCATTGTTTGTATCTTTAATTAGTAGTTCATCTATACCATCATATAAAGTAGGGGATATTTTTAAATTGTCACACCTTATAAACCTAACTTTGTGATCCGGCGTTATACATCTCAAAAACAATTGATTTATCGTTACTTCTATATTTATATATTGTTCATCTAAAAAATACTTTATCTTTCCATTCTTAACTCCCGTCACTAGCTTATATAAATGCTGCTGCCTTTCTTTAAATAATACCACATACTCATGTATTCTTGTGTCGTCTATTGCAAAAATAGGCTTACAATTTTTTGATACTATGTTTAAATTATAGTCTAATAGTTGGTATTGATTGCCTAAATATAACACAATTGTATTATTTATATGAAATGTCCTAACATCATAATATTTACTTAATTCTTTACCATTTTTATCTGTAATAGTAACTATTGATGGACTATCTTCTCCATTTGGATATAGTTTTTCTATCGATTCCACTAAGTAATATGGTCCAGCTTCTTGTATTACTTGATAATTATTATTTGGAGGAATTATAAATTTCCCATTTCCATCTATTATGTACTCTACCAATCCCCCAATTCCCTTTACTTTTATTCTATCTACATCTAAAATCTGTACCGCCCAAAACTGACCTATTTTTCTATTACCACTATATAAAGTCCAAGGCTCTGTAGGATCTCTTCTACAGATAGCATAATTGTATTGCAATGGCTCTACTATATTATATAATATACGTAACCTATTATCCATAATAACCACCTAATTCTTTTGGGTTTATATACATTTAGCTAGGCATTCTTGAAAACTGCCCTCAAAATTTAATTGCTCTTTATAGGTGATTGATTCCAACCTTTTATCGCACTTATCAACTAGTATGTTTAAAACCCCTCACTGGATAATTTAACCCTTAGATATTCGTCCAATATCATACGTTTATTTTCTACTTTTACTCGATAATGACTTAAATACTTGCCTGTTTTAGTCGGCATTTTTATATATTCTACTTCGTCAAATATTGATTTGCTCTCTGCTCCAGTATTTCTATCTAAGATTTTACATTTACCTTGTGATTTTAAAATTATATAATTAGATTCTATCAAATATTCGTCGTATGCTACCGCAGTTAATTTATCAGTTTTACAATCATATACTCCGTAGTAATCTCCAATACGTAGTATGATAACAGAATCCTCTACGCTTATATCATCAAACAATTCGTCTATTTCAAGTATAAAATCAGCGCCTACTACTTTACTAACTAATGCTAGTTTACCTTCTATTGGCACTATCAAATAAGTTTTCTTATCTTTACCATGTGTAAATAATATATTTACATGCTCTACTATAGGAAAGAAATCTGGACTTAATACAGTATAATGTGTAATATCCCCTTCGCCTACTAAGTAAGCTCCATTCATATATAATATGTTGTCATAATCACAATGATATAAAACCTTACCATTTCTGTCAATTATATAACCTTCCTGAGGTACCGCTACCCCTTTTCTTATACCAGATATATTAGCAATGTAATATTGCCCAGTATAGTCTATAAACTGGCAATCTCTTGGTGGTATAATAATATTTCCAGCATCATCTATTACATATTCCCTGTTTTCATTATCCTGCACAATAAGCCTATCAGGTTCTGCTATTAAAACTTTTGTAAAAGTATCTGTTCCTACACGTTTATTTCCTTTGTATAATATCCAGTTGTCCTGCCTTGAATTACGACATATAACATAATCATATGGTAATTCTTCCACTTCATTATATAACACAATAAACCTTTTGTCTTTGCTCATAAGTATTCCCCTGTATTAAGATACTTGTTTTCTTATTGCAAAATTACTATCTATAAAATATTTTTTATTGTCTATGTCTACTAAAATATATGAAGATGACACATTTAATACGTAGTCGTATTTAAATCCGCTCGATTTTCCCGTTATTTTATTGATAATACTATACTTTTCTTGTAGTTTCAAAATAATATAATTGTCATATACATCTATATAGTCATATTCAATGTCACTAACCTGCGCTGTGGTACCATTAAACAATCTGTATTTATTCCCTATTCGAAGTATAAGAGTTGCTTGTTTTACCGTTACTTCATCATATTCATCAGGTAACAATAAATGTAATTTGTTGTTTCTAACACCATTAACTACTATATATTTATTTTTGACAGGAATTATAAATATATTATTCTCAAGTATTCCACTTGATAGAGAAGCCATCTTTGCATTTTCTGCTAATGTCTCTAACTTAGAATTAAGTATAATACAATCACTAAATTTATCTGTGCCTGCAATTATTGCATTACCTAATGAAATAAGTTCCCTATGCATAAATAATTTTAATATGTTCCCGTCTCTATCCATAATATAACCATTATAATATACCCGTTTATCAGGAAGTGTAATAATCTTATTAACTAAATAGTATTTACCAGAAAAATCTATATATTGACTATCTGGATATATTACAATATTGCCATTATCATCTATCACATAGGGGTCTCCACTATCCCCCATAACTATAACTCTATCAGGTTCAGTCGCTTCAGCATATATAAATTTCTCATTTGATACAAGCTTATTACCTTTATATAGAGACCAAGGACCATTTTTAGAATTTCTACATAATATAAACTCATATGCTATTTCGTATATATCATTGTATAGTACCCGCAATCTATTATCCATACACAATACCACCATTTTCTACTTTATATATATTTTACTTCTATGTCGTTTGTAAAGTGCATAAAAATAAGTAGCCAATGATTGGCTACTTATTATCAAGCTGGCTAGATGAGGTTAGTTTAGAGGGCGTGTTATGTTGGACATCTTAATTTAGGTGGTTATATTAGGTAGTATGTCGAATATCACCTAGCCAGGGAGATGTGCCATCCTCCAATAATATAATACCATACTTTTCGTTTTCTGTCACTACTCCTATTTTTTACATAATATTTAAACACCTTTATTTATATTCTTCGTAGAAGTACAAATCATTCTCCTTGTATTACATAACCTTCTAAACCTGCTATTTACTTTTAAATTTGACTGTTTCTACTACAGCCTTAAACTCACTATGATAAGTTTCAAACTTTTCTAGAGATGCCGCATATGTAAATATATAGAATATACCATTGTGCTCTAAATATACTTGATGTACTTGCATCAATAAGGTGTCATCTGCCGCTTTATATATTACAGATGTTGCATCCTTACCATTGACTAATATAGTATCTGTTGATATATGCTCAAACTCTTCAAACTTATTTTTAAATGATTCTAAAATTAAATCGATTATTTCATCATATTTTAATCTGTTTTTATTCCTTATATCTAATGACATTAAATTGACAGTAACTCCGTCCCCTAAACTAAAACTTGCTAGTAAACCTTTTCCTTCTTCTATCTCGCTCCATCTCTCAGATATTTTAAGTATTAAAGGATGTCCAGGAACTTCATATGTTATAGTGTTATATGTATTATTTTCTTCATCTATAGCCATTGTAAATAATTCATTCACTGGTTCATTATCCTCTATATTTTCATTTTCTTTAATGAAAGAAGGATTTTCATATTCTAGAGTTACATTAACATTTTCATTGGTTTCTGCATTATTAGTGCCATTACCCACATTTTCAATTGCTTCTTCAACTAAATTATTATCTATACTGCTAATAAGGACGTTTGTGTTATTTTGAACTACACTCTCTTGATTATTAGTAGTTGAATTACAACTAATTGTAAATATAGTTAAAGATATTATAGTCATTAAGCTTGCTATTTTCTTTATACCTGACATAAAAACCTCCCGCTTCTAGTTATTTTTTCTCTATACACCTTTCTCTATCACTTTAACGCAAAGTATATAGACATAGAATTTAATAAGGCATTGCCTTATAATTCATGTAATGCCTTATTAAAGCTTGGTGCAAAGTGTTTCATGAAGTAGTCTATCACAGGTAAATTCATTTCATTTAATGACTTTATACAATTTTTCTTAGCCCTCCTAAATTCTTTATTGCCTGATTTTAATTCTTCCACGCATTTTAAATACGCTGCTAACTTGTCTGCTGCTTTAAGTATTTTCCATTCTTCACTGTCATGTGGTATATTACACTCGAAGTATGGTTCATAATAAACTCTTAGTTCTTCTGGCATCATATTTAGTATTTGTTTATTTGCTTCTTCTTCCATTTCTTTGAAAGCTGCCCTTATTGCATCGTTATAATATTTTATAGGTGTAGGAAGATCTGAAGTAATTGCTTCACTGGCATCATGGTATAAAGCCATCACCACAATTTTTTCCGTATCCACATTACCATTAAAGTATTTATTGTGCATGATGGCTAACCCATGAGCAAGTAAAGCTACTTGAGCTGTATGCTCAAATACATTTTCTCTGACTGTATTTCTCATTAAAGGCCATCTGTATAAATACTTTAGCCTTGAGAGAAATGCAAAGAATTTGTAGCCTTTACTCATTAGATTTGCCCCTTATTAGTTAGGATATACTATATCATAGATTATCAATTTATTTTCATCATTACCCACTCGTAATGAAGTGCTATTTACTATAGCCTTAAAATTATCTAAGTCTCCCCTAGCTACTTCATATGTAAACCCAAATTCTCCACGTACGAGCATCCTTGCTCTTAAGTTCGTTTTACCTATTTTCTTTCGTAATTCTGTCAATAGAAATCTATCTAGCATATAAGCTATAGTAGACTTATTCTTCATTATACCGTATAAACCATTATCAGATGTTTTTATCAACATATTTATTATGTCTGTCGGTAAATTTGTTTCATGTACTGTATGTTTTATTTCTTCCACGGAAATATTTTTTAGTATTTCCGCCATTTTATTAGCTATTTCCCTTACATTTACCTTTAATTCATCCGCTATATCAAATGCTGTTTGACTCAGTTTTCCAGTATCATAACTCCACCAAATTAGTTTTATAAGTAATGTATGCTCGGGTGTTAATTTATCTCGTTCTACATTAAATACTCTAGATGCTATAAGCATGAATTGTTCTCGCATATCTGGAATAGACGGGCATAGTTTATCTATTAAATAAGGCACCAAAGAGTTTTGTATATCTATAGATACTAAACAATATTTATCTGTTGGCTTTACTAATCTCCTAGGTATTAAGCACTGATCCACTAGATGATGAGATATACATTTATCTGTTGTTCCAGGATAAACCTTTCCGTCTATTACTTTATCTATTGCGGTTAGAATGTTTTTGTACTCATTCGACATTAGTTTGTATCTTCTGTATATTGTTAGAAGGTGCAGTAAATCCCTTTTGCTTTCATCTTTTTGATAGGTGTTGATATATTTATTGAGTGCTCTAATGCTTAAGTTATTAAGCTTCTCATTAAATTTATGCTTGATTGCTTCTATTACTCCTTGATTATTATTTATGTCTATGTACCCTATAAAATGATATATTTCATCTGCTAGTTGTGTTAAAGTATCTTCGTATTCTGCCTTAGTTTTATTTAGTCCCTCCGTGTCTACATGTATTCCAAAGTATCCACCCAGAGCATTCTCTATCTCATATTCGCCTTCGCAGATGTCTATATCATTTAAAGATTTGCATAAATCAATTCTTTTTATACCAGTCATTAAATCGTTACGTTTGTTTAATATTTCTTTCAATTTTTGTTTATTTATATAAGTACCATACTCTTTTGTAATATTAAGTTTTATCCCATAATAAAGCAAAGTTTTGTAAACGTATCTACCTGAAAATGTCTCAAATTCTTTTGTTTCAAAGAAATCTTTTAGCGAATATATCGCATCTTTATGTATTATATATAAGTGTTCTACCCCTTCTGAGGTAGTAAAGCCTATTTCACAGACTTTAATTTCTTTTGATGGTTTTACTCCATCAGTATAAGCTTCGATAGTGAATTCTTTTACGTCTTTTGTTTCCTGTAAGAATTCCTTTACATCCTGCTCAGTCCTAATGTTATTCACTTTTTTCATCATATACTTCCCCTTTCTACATGGAAGTTTTACCTATACTACTTCCAAGGTATTATTTGTTAAGTCCTAACTCCTTATTAAAAAGGTTCTCTATATCTTTTATGTCACTTTCCAATAATTCTCTGGTTGAATTTATATAACATACACAGTAGCACCCACTTAAAGTCATGCTTTTATATTGAACTTTAACCTTTAAGCCTAAGCTTGCTAGCTTATTCATTAAGGTTTGTGATATTGTTAGTTTATTAAGTACTATACATAATAATTCTGAATTACTTACTCTTACTATAGTCATCCTAATCTCCCCTAGTTGTTAATCTTCATCGTCAGGATTGTATACACTACCATCTATAAACAACTCTGGAGGTACTACCTCTGTAATTTTCACGTTGAATGGTTCCCAATCATCTATTTTATGCTCTAATACATCCGCTAATATAGCTTTTACATTCTCTATGCCTACTTCATTAGCATAATTTCTATCTACCTCTACTATTATCTCGTCATGCCTTGTAAAGACAAGAGTTATAACATCCTCTAAACCTCTTGTCTCCATCTCTTCGTCGAAATGCTTTATAAGCAATGCTAAGATGTCTACTCCTGTACCTTGAATTGGTATATCCATCAATACTCTTTGTAGTCTCGGCCCATACTCGTTTGCCCTTACCTTAGTGCCGAAGTATGTTTCAACTTCTTGCTTGTTCTTTTTGGCTCTGCCATAGCATATCCCTCTATATTGCTTAAACTCCGGTATCTTGCTGAAAAACTCGTAAATTGCTTTGCCATCACAATGTCTACATATTGCCTGTACTCCCATAAGGGTAGCCCCATAAGTCATTGCATTCCAGGCTACTTTCAACTCATTACGCTCAATAGGAGTACATGGTCTGCCGAATATCTTCTCGAAGACTGCTTCGTATAAACCTTCGCTGTTATTCTCGAGGATTTCTTTAAGCATTTTGATATTCAGCATATTTATCATTATCCAAGGCTCTTGGTTCTTAATATCTACTGATATTAGAATATTTCCTTCTGTCCTTGGCGCTATAATATGCCATAGCAACTGTTTTGGTATATTCATTAGCGCAGGTTCTATATAATTTATTCTGTTCGTCTTTGAATAAGAAACTTTTGGTCTCAACCTGCCGTCAGATTTTATATGCTCTTTTATCTGCTCTATCGCTCTCACATAAGCAGATGCTTTTCTGTAAGTTAGTATATCAATAGCTTCCTGGTAGCCTTTCATGGCTAACTCTTGCATAGCTTCTTTATTAGTTGTCCACTTGCCATTTCTACAACATGCCTCTACTATATCGTCATTTATTATATTCTGGAAATATGCAAGTACTTGCTGAGAACTATTAGGATTGTCTATCCCATATAAACTTTGCAGATTTTTCCTAGCTGCGTTTTCGCTGTTTTTGAGCCTGTTATAAAGATTAGCTATGTTTTTAACTGCTATACCTTCCTGCATAAGCTGCTCTATTCTATTGTGCAAGTAATCTATATCAGGCAAGTCATAATAAGAATCTATTATATACATATTAAAGCCCTCCAAATCATTTTGTATTATTTATATAAAGGAATTCTTGCTGTGAATAATTGTCTGCCTTTATCGTCAGTGAAATCTTCATATATGAATCCCCTAAATCCGAAGCTATTGAAAAACACTCCTATTGCTTCTAATGATAGTTCCCTTTCAAACATCCTTGGTATATGAGCTTCTTGCACTTCATAGGTAATTGTTATGTATTGTTTTCCATCTATATCAATTGTACGTACTTCTATATCTACAGTATATTTATCAGTTTTGACACTCCCCATGACTAAAGTCAGGGGATTCTTGGGTCGTTAATGCCCTCATCCATTTCTGGTTCGTACAATGCCTTTAATGTTAATTTGTAGCAATTCATATTAGGGCAAAATGGTCTTTCAAAAAAGTATGTATCATCACCAGTTAATGCTTTTGAAATAGCCGCTGCTACACCTGCTGAACGAGATATACCTGCTCCGCAGTGTACATACAGAGTATCAACATCATTTAATTGTTTAACAAAATTCACTATATTTTCTGCATCTTCAAATGTCATAGCTTTTTCATTATGCCAATCTTCTTCAACATCATCAAAATGCAACTCAAGCAAATGCAATATAAAAGGATTTTTTATAATGTCAGGCATAGGCTCATTACTTCCACTAATGCTTATAATGGCACATGGACTATTTATTATTTTTGACAGTTCAATTATATTTTTTCTGTTTGTAACTACAATTTTCACTTTAAACATCCTTCTCCTTCTCTAATTTACTTTTAAATGAAAACCTTGTTTTATATTACAAGTATAGCATATATTTTGTACTGTCAATATAAATTTAGAATATTTTTGTACATTATTTTATGAATTCTGTTATGCTAAAATCAAAGTATACTGCTATGTGTAATGCTTGTTCAAACATTGGTATATTATTTGTGCTTTTATTAGTCCACGCATACACATTACGTGGACTATAACCTAAAGACATTATATCGGCTGGTTTTATCCCTTGTATATTCATAATGCGTTTTAGATTAGTTTTTATAATTTTACGGTCTGTGCTGTTATACTGCTTTATTATTTGTAAGAATTCTGCTTGTGTATATTCCATTATATCACCTCAATTCTGTTATGTTAATATTTTATTATAGTAGATTAATATGTTGACACTCCCCATAACTAAAGTCAGAAGATTCTCTGGTGGTAATCGAAATTCCATTTCTGGTATCCGTAGTTCCCCAGAGATTAGGATGTGCCATCACCCCTCCTCACCTATTTTACCATAATGTTCTTCACATTCTGACCTATATTTGCATTTTAAGCAAGTTTCCATACAATTTCCTCCCGATATATTATGTTAAAGATATTCCTCTACGTTCTGCCTCAGCCATAAGAAGCTTGTATATTCTTCTTTCCCTCAACCACTCTAAATTAGTTTTGTTTATTTCTCTTTCGAATGATTGGCTTGCATAATATATTGTGTCATCACCACCAAAACTAAGAAATGATGGAAATGGTCTGTAACACAATGCTATGCCGTCTACATTCTCATGTAGATATCTTATCGTGTTGATAAGATGTTCATCAGTCATGTCTTTCGGATAAACTTTGTTGCCTTCCCTTGTTACCCAATAGTCTGCATCCAGTTTCATATCCACGCCCCCTTATATGCTATATGTCATATGAGTATCAAGCCTATGTATATCTAAATCTCTATAGTATATCTTAACTTCGTTCATGTTTATACAGAATTCCGTACATATTTCTCGTAAATACCTTAGTACTTCATCACTGTTCATTTTAGCATTTACATAATAGTCTGTATCAGGAATATTAACTGGTTCTTCTCCGTACAATATAGCATTTTCTTTATTGCTTTCTACCCTTAATATATTTTGCCTGTTATATTTTTGAACTCGGCTGAGCCAATCTTCTGAAAGTTTAGCTACATAACCTAAAACTGATGCAATTAAACCTTTAAGGGTGTTGCACTCATATTTTGTATTGAATATTTCTACTGCGATTACTTTATTATGAACGCACTGTGTATTTGCCGTTTCGGCTAATCTCACAACTCGTTTACTGATTTTTATATTCTGTTGTAGATGTATGTCTTGGTCTACATAAGAATATGGCTGTATATCCAAGAATACCTTTTTAGGATTAACACCCAATAGTGTTACTAACTGCCTTAATTTATATTGGATTGATTTTGCTGAACAGTTAAAATACATATAGTATTCCGTACCTGGAATTTTTCTTGGATAAACCTTTCTTTGCTCTGCGTTAATTATATACTTTTGATTCGATATTTCCAATTCACTATCTAGTATCTTTGCTGTATATAAATTTCGCAATAATTTTGCACCATATTTCTCATATAATAAATATATAAATGCCTCAAATAGTTGAGGCCAACTATCGTCTAGGTCTATACCACCAATACCTTCAGCTGATACTGATTTTACATAGCATCTTGCTACATCTTCGCTTGATAGTTTACTTAATTTAATTATACCTTCTGTATCTAACGAACTATTCTTTTTCCTTCCCATTACCAAATCACCATGATTAACCTCTATTTTTAAAATACTTCGCCCAAAAATCAACTATGTCAAGTGTACTTTTATTTATCATAATACCTTCAGTTGTTAGTTCTGCCTCACCCATATACTGAGCACCCGTATTCACTAACATAGCTGCTAGAAGGTACCTATGACAGAATTCCGCAGGATGGCAATAGCACAATAAAGTTACTCTAGGTCTAGCCAATAACTTAGCCCACTTCTCAGGGCTATTAAACTGGCTTCTTAACATTTTTTCTCTGTATTGTATTACATATTCCTCTTCTCGTATTCTACCTTCTTTGTAACCTAATACCATATCCCAAGTTGGGATAAATGCTTGTCCATCCTCTGGAGCTGACTTTACAGATATATCTAAGCCATCTGGCATGTTTCTATAATTATATATTGTGCCTGTGTAAACTCTTAGCGCCAATGCCTCACCGCCTCTTTATTATAATATCTATAGTCAATATTTTACCCATATTCCGTAATTTTATTATTGATATTAACTCTAATACTGAAAAATAATACTAGACAGGAGTTTTAAGTAAATTTTTCAATATATCCTATTTTTTTCTCCGTGTCGGTAAGTTTATTGATAATTAGTTCGCTTAAAGATGGTCCTTCCTCTATTCCGGGTCTTTTATCTAATAAACTCATTGCTACGTATCCTTCAGTTAAATGAGGGACATTTTTAACTATATGGGTAACTAATCTCCATTCGTATCTGCCTGTATATTGTCGTGTCTCAGGATCATATTCTTCAAGTAACAAATAGTCTCCTACTCGATACCCTCTATCATCGTATCTTAAATCTAAATACTTCTTCTTTGTTTTATCCTTACTTTCTATTGCGTTATAATATTTCGGCCATAATATTTTATGGCATATCAAATTAGATCTTGTGTAATTACACATCAAACTCCACAACCTGACCCTTATAAAAACCGACTACCCTCTTTATTCCCATCTGTTTAATCATTTTTCTGCAAATGAGACAAGGTTCAGGGTCGGCATATTCCCATGTTCTGACTTCTCTTCCTACAATATATATCGTAGCCCCGATGGTGTCTTTTCTAGCTGCTGATAAACATGCATTTTGCTCCGCATGTACTGCTGAGCAAAGTTCGTAACGCTCTCCCTTAGGAACATTATAAGCATCTCTATTACAGAAACCTGCGTCTATGCAGTTCGTCTCTCCACGAGGAGACCCATTATATCCTGTTGCAATTACTTCATCGTCTTTTACTATTACCGCCCCATACCTTCTACGTAGACAGGTGCTTCTTTCAAGTACTGCTTCAGCTATCTTCAAGTAATACCTATCTTTACTTATACGTGCTTTAGTCCTATTAAATGCGTCAGCATCTTCAAAATGACCTAATGCATAAGCATCCACATATTGAGTTGTAGCCGGAGGCAACACTTCCCCATGATTTTCAGCTACCTTTTTTATCATGTAGGCCGTTTTAACCTGTCCATTACTAGTTCCAGCAGCGTATATTTGCTGTATTGTCTTGACTATTTCATTTTTATGATTATTATTCAACTGAACCCCTATTGCTTCAAGCTGATTTATAAGTCCCCTAGCCAACGTTACATCAGCATCAGAACTATTGTAGTAATACACCAATTCGTTTATCATATTAACCTCCGATTTAAATATTTAATAATATACCCAAATTTTTACTAATATATAGCCCGGAAAATAGCATAAAAAATAAAGCCATGTATTTACATGACTTTATTTTATCTGCTATTTAACAACATTTACATCTTGCTACAAAATTGTACTGCACAAGCCACTGATTATCTGCTGGTATAGGCTTATTATTCTTGTCTCTACAAGCTTTAATAAACTGTCCCGCCTCATCCTTGTCTATTTGGAACCCTGTCATACTTTGTCCGTCATATACCGTAATTGTTCTTAATATTCTCTTAACTACTTCTTCTCCCAATACTTTCGTTGCTATCTCTATGTTAGCAGGTTGCTCAAATCTGAAATAAACTGGCAATCCTTTTATATATCCGCTTCTTGTATGGTTATTTATCATTATAGCTTTGTACCATCTAGAATCCATATCTGTATCATTCCTCTATCATATCCTCAATCTTTTCTTCTTTTTCTTCAAGAGGAATTATAACAAAATCACTATTAGCAGGATGTTCTATCGCATAAACTCCGCTTAATAGCGGATACATTTCTGAGGCTACTTTAAATAGTTTTGGTTTTATTTCATTTGGAAAACATCCATAGTCATATACTCTCTGTGTTCCACCACTATATCTAACTGTTTCTTTAGTACCCATGTTATTAGCATAAATATATACTCTCGTACCTTCTATACAAATTATCTCTACCATCCCTAAATGGAACTCTGGACGCCTAAGTGAACCTATGATAACAAATCTGTTACATAACATTGCGTATTTTTTATCTACTGCTACTACAACTTTTCCATCCTTTTTAAGTTCTACTATTTCAATGACTCCTTCAATTTTCTTTGGCTGCTTATACTTAAGTACTGGTTTTCTCTTTGTTTCTATAAATATTCTACCGCTAGAAACATCAACTACATCATATAACCTTTCATTTACAGGGTATTTCGTACTATTATAAATGCTGAAAGTTTCATCTTTAATGCCTGCTATTACAGCATATCTAGGAACACTCTGTAATCTTGATAAAGCTAAGTCTTGTATCCCTATTCTTCTATGCTTACCGAATAGCTTTCTTAGATGTTTGACTAAATCGTCAGGTGTTTCTATAGTTACTTTGCCAGTAACTATATCATACATATATTTAATTCTAGATGCAGTTTCGTAGTCTATTCCATACATAGTTAGCGCATTAGGCGTAACTTTACCGCCAGCTGCTATTATACTACGTAATGCGTGTATTTCTGGATACGTAAAGCCAAGGCTTAATAGCCTACCTTCATCTATATCAAACTGAGTGATAGGCGTATAAACTCCGACTGCTTGATTCCCCATAAAATTATTAGTCATCATGTTTACTTCAGGCTCAAACATAGCTTGATAATCAAACATAATCGCCACCGCCTAATATTTAAGATGTATGCTCTAAATAGCATTTAACTGCTTCTTCAAGGAGGCTAAAATAATGTCCTTGCATCCAGCTGCACTTGTTTCTCTGCCTCTCAAAGCCCCAAGCTACTATATAAGGCGTTGGGTCTGATTGACCATTTTCTCTTAGGAGTAGAGCTACTTTTCCACTTCTGCCCCTCAACAGCCTTAGAACAGTACCGTTATTTTTTAAGATAACTGGTTCCAATTTTTTATTGGTAAATACAAACAACCCTGGCATATTATATTCTTTTTTCAGAGTAGATATAGTCGCATCCTTAGCTCTAATAGTAGATAGTAAGTCATCCATATCTTTTTGAGTGGCGTTGTATGCAAATATAGGCGATATACGCGCCATATAATGGGTATTATATGGCGAGTTTGGCTTCTTTAAGTTTTCTAACTCCCTCTCAATCCTAATAGCCTCTAACAATATTTGCTGCTTCATCATAAAATATCACCCCTAGTATATTTTGTTATATTTTATCCTACCTGTATAAATCTCCTTTATTTATCCCATATCCAACAACGACTAGTGCATTTATAATTTTAAAATATGTTATTTATAGTACCCATAAAATTCTTCTGAGAATTTCTTCACTATTCTATAAGTGATTTCATGCCCATAGGTAAGTAAGCCTCGCTTCTTAAAGCTACAGTTGATTTTTTATAGGGGTATCCCAATTCTGTTGGAGGTATGATATAATGTTTGACTAGCTTAAGAGATTCTAATATTTGTTCTATACCATCTGATCCAAAGTAATCTGAATACTGTCTTACTACATTTTCTACGTAGTCTATGTTACTCATTTTAGTCCAGTCTACTTTACCGTTTAAGTATTCTACCAATTTATCAAAACTCTTCGGTCCAAACCCCTTCTTGCCTTTTATTACATCAGATTTATCTCCACAAAGTATTTTGTAGAGCAGTAACCCATTATATGGAATGTTACACTTAAACTCTTCGGAACAGTATGCCGAGAAATTGTTAACGCCTACTGCAGTGTATCCTTTACCAGTCTTATATCTATTTATGCCGACTTTATTGTTAATATGAACTAGTAAATCAGTATCAGGTGTATATATTATATTAAAATCGAAATCATTTCCATAATTATGTATTAAATTAGCTATTATATCATCAGCCTCATACCCATAAGGAGTATCTATGATGCCTACTATAAAATTAGTTAAGTCTGGTTGTACTTCCCCTATTACAGCAATCTGGCCACTATTACCAATTGCCCACATATCTATTGGATTTATTATATGTTCTACTGTATTTATAGGTATTCCTTCGTACTTATTCAATAACCCTATCTTATTCAAATCTTCGTAAACTGATGACTGTATCACTATGGCCTGTATATTTGAAATTGGTACGTTACTGTATAAACCGTACTTTTTGGTTAGTTTATAGATGTTATGACCTGCCTTGTCTAACAATTCCATTATTTTTGATATACGAGAAAAGTCTGTTTCGCCTAGCTTCTTTGTTCTATTAGATTTATACTCTACATTGTCTGCCTTTCTCATGGAAATGGCATCAAAGCAAATTGACATTGTCACATCGTGACCCTCTTTTTCAAATGTTTTCCTGAACCCCTCTATTTCCTTTAATGGATAATACAGATATGAGACGTCAGTTTTGACTAATTGAGTTGTACCATCAGGCTGTACACATGGTATATCTGCCGTTAGCCTTCTGATTCTATTACTATCTATTGTGAATTTGTATTTATAGTATAAGTACATGAAGTCCACTATAAGATGTATTTTCAAATTAACCACTCCTTAATAATTAAATATTTTGTATTTATAATACAAATAGCAGTATATGCTACTGCTATTTAGTAGTCATCACTATTTAATATCCTTAGATGTCTATTCTATTATAATCTACAAATCCATATGGTGCTATAAATCTCCTATGCTGCCATATATAATTTAAACTTTTCTTTATTTTCTTATAAGCAGCGGTCTTAGTTATTTCATTATAGATATCCTCACCTGTAAACCCTTTATTTTTCCAATATGCTATTGGATTAACAGAGCCCTTATCTGCCAGATACATGTAAGTACCATCTATTATTATTCCGTTGTCATTTTTATCTAGGACAGCTATTGGTTTTATGTACCCGTATCTTGTCATGCTTATTACTTGTCTGTCTATATCAGAGTTATTAAGTGATCTTTCTACGTCTACTAGTCTTAATTTAATACCGTAGTCTGTTATGCTTATTTTCCCTCTTTTATTTGTTGTACCATCTATAACTTCAGTTATTATTGTACACTCCAGTGTATGTGTATTAGGGTTATTCCACCATCTAATAGCCTCTATAGTTGTCTTTTTAAAATTACCCTTTGATTTAGTATCTTCATCATTGTCAATATACACTTCGCAACTCATTTCTGGTCTTATAGGCATTATCAATAGCCTATTTGATTCTATTTTTCTGAATTTATCCCTTAATACATCAGCATCAGGTGGATTTACTACTTTGATATATTGATTTAACAAAGCTAGTGGGGTTTTATTAAATAATGTTTTGAACTTCTTTGTTACGTCTATAGGTGTAGATATATCTGTCAATATATTAGTCGGATTGTTAGTCTTATCTATTTGCATTCCCGACGTTATAAGCTTTGCACTTTTTCCTGAGGTATCTTCAAATTCCCCTATCCTTGATTCTATAGTCGTTATATCTCTGATAAACCTCACTAGCACATCTGCTGCATTTAATTCACAATGCTTATTACACTGTTCATTACAAATACCGTTCAGTCTGCACACCATACTAGCCGCTCCTCCATTTGTATATTTATATTTTATTATATTTTACTAACGCATTAAATACTTCATTTATTACTTCATGAGGTTGTAATATAGTATACATATTTAATGACTGCAAATCTTGTACTGTATTAAAATCAACAGCCAACATCCCATAAGCTGTATCTATGTAATCTATAGAAAATATCGGCAACCCCACTAAGTAATTATAACTTGGTTGTATTTCGTCAATAGATAGAATTCTTCCTGTTTTTAAAGGGGATGAATTTTCTAAAACTATTCTGAATCTTCTGCATCCTATTTGTAAAAACTTATTTGTTATTCCGCTGTTCTCAAAATAAGGAGAAGCTAAACATGTAGGATATGATAGCATGGCTTCGTAGGATTCCATTATGACCTTGCCTTCTCCTTTATGCTTAGTTACATCTGTATAAACCACCAACTGTTTATGTAATGATTGTAGTTGTCTAACAGAACCTATTGGGATTGTACTAACTCCTAGCTTTCTTAACTCTGCTATTGCCTGATTTTTAGGTAATGAATTACTATATTTTCTTACATATTTAGCTATATACCCTTCATTTACCGATAAAAAATCATAATAATCAGAAAAGTCTGACTCTATTTTTAGTTTGATGTTAGTCATAGACTTCATCCCCACTAGATTCCATCAAATAGCTATATCTTTTTTCTAACTCTTTAGTATTATTTTTAAGTAATTCGATATCGTCATTGTCTACTTCGAATACACTAACATATAATCCATGTCTATTACAAAATTTAGCAAATATATCCCTATTTTCTTGTAACTTCCTATAATCTCCTTCTTTAAGTATCATTATTATATCTGAATTATAAGCTATCAATATGCCTTTTTTATTTTCAGCTTGTATATTACTGTTGTTTATTACCATCATCCTCTTTGAATACCCCTCTACCTAATGCTTCAGAAATCTCAGATATAGAATACATATGAACTATGGAATGTGCATCTGTTTTCCATATTGACCTTTTTCTACGTATTGATGTAATGTCATCTATAAAAACTTCATTCTCCTTATCTTCACCTATGTTGTCTAAATTGTATTCTTCATTATTGTTATAATCATTTTCATTATTAGTTTCGCTTTCGATAGCATCTTCCACAAATATTATATTTGCTTTTTCCTCTTTCTTTAGGCTGCTCATTAAAGCTTGATAAGCTTTATCTATAACAGCCTCCTGTTTTTCAGATACTTTTTTATATTTCATTATCGTATCTATTACTTTAAAAGCGAACTCATGATTCTTTAAAGCTGGGTGTTCACTATTATCTTGTAGTACTTTTATTTTTGAAAGAATTGGATGCTCAAATTTGTCAGTGCTACCAAAGTCATTAGATTTATTAGATTCAGTATTTGCTTTACCGAATTTTAGTTCTGCATAAACCTTTCTTAATATGGCTGCTTGCTTTACACTTACAGAGTAATTATTATACTGCATTGCTCTTCGTGCTATGTCTAAAGCTATATCATAATATGAATTTTTAGTATTATCTGGGCAATTATGGTAAATAAATGGTATTATTTCTTCTATACTTACGTCTACGTCTATTTCATCTGGAGCACTATCGGGATACTCTCTTTCTTCCATATTATCTCTTAAATTTTTCATTGCTTCTTTTAATTCTTCTTCGTTATTTAACCATGCTAAAGTCTCAGCCATAAGTTTTGCTGATTTTATTATTTTATCCATATCATTATCTGCATCTTCACAACCGCTTGCTTTATACATTTTTTCGTGCCCGAATATGCCCCATCCGAAGATGTTTAACATTTTTACCTGGTGTTCGGGTAAAAAGTATTGCTCTTTTACAACTAATTGTGGTATTCTATTTTTTATTTCGCCTTTTGTTGCTAACCTTTCGCCATTAGCAGTTTTAGTATAGTAAACTTCTTCTTTCGCACTGTTAACAAATTTATAGAAATTTGAAACTCCTCTCTCACTAAGCATGTTATAGGTGCTTGTAAACTGCACAACTAATCTCGCTAAAGATTGCCTCTTCCTTAGTTCCTTTTCATCTGCTTTATTAAACTCTGTATTTAGATATGCTACTATTACCTTAACTATGAATAATTCTTTCCCTAGGCCATCTCTTACAATTGCTACTGCCTTAGGGTCATTGTTGCAGAGCTCTATTATTTTACCGTATCTTTTTCTTTCTTGAACTCTCTGCGTATAAACTCCTTTTCTAACATACTCTATCTTTCTTATCATCGACGGAGTCAATGGTAATTTTACTGTTAGAAAATTAGCTATTTGCTGATTCCACTGCTTTCCAAAGACCTCATTTATTTCTGGGCGAAGTACGTTAATTATATCCATTAAGTCTCCATAATACCTTTTAAAATACTCCCCGAATTTGCCAGTATTCATTATAAATGCTATTAACTTAATTTCTTCAAGTGTCTCTTCCTGTACAGAGTTTATTTTCTTTAACCTTTCTGGCTCTATACCGAAAAAGTCAGATGCGCAGTTAACGCCGAATACCAAGACCTTACCAGTTGATGGACTAAATGCATAGTGCTCATATCTAAGTGCATGCCCAAGATCACAATGACTTGCTCCGAATACACCTGTATCAACGCAACCATCGTAAACCCAGTCTGTTATTCCTTCCATTATTTGAGATAGTACTTCAGCTTTCTTAGGTTTTGCCGCTAATGAAGTATTAGCTACTAACTCTTTAAACCTTGACCTGGTTCTCCATCTGAAGTAATCTTTTATTGCTTCAAACTGCTCGTCCGTAAAATTATCGTATATTCCTTCATTTCCTCTGAATTCATTCTTTTTATAATCTTCGAATTCTAAATACCAATCATTGGGTAAATATATGTTCATAAGGATACCTCCCATCAAAATCCTACGAACTTGCTTAATGCTTCAAAGTCCGCACCAGCTCCGAAGTCTATAATTTCATCATCATCTTCTGAAATCCCTTCATTGTTATATAACACTTCAGAGCTTTTATTTTGGTCGGTACCCCTATTTACCTCCTGTTTAACTATTTTGTCAATTTGTTTAATTTTTATAGTGCTATCTGTTTCTTTACTATTGATGAACTTATTTGTATTATCGTTAGAAATTTTATTTTGGTCGTCGCTACTTTCAAATTTTTTCTGCTCGCTAGAACTATATTTCATTGTATTATCTATTAAAATATTAGTCTTTATCTCTGAAATTATATTATCATAGACATCTATTATGTACTCCATTACTTCATCTGCTTTTGTTTTTAAAGTATCTAGTTTATTAGATTCATAAATGAATCCTGTATTACTTATACCTAGTATACGACATAATTCATCTAATTGGTTTTGCAATACAAACTGAGCCTGTATCAGATTATCTGCTTTTTTCTCTATCCCTAATCTTTTTCCGAATAAGGCTAGCATATAAACTTTCATTGCCATGTCATATATGGTATCTATTTTATTTTTCATTTTATAAGCCTCTGATTCCAGCCCTTTAAAGAAAATTTCTCTTTCATCTGTTAATCCATACTCACTTGTTTTTGTTTCTACCATTCGTAGTATAGCTGGATTATCAAATACTACTCTAATCATATTTGATATGAACTCGCTTATTTTTCTTCTGCCTACTAAATTTTCAATTTTATCTATTATATCTTTTTCTCGTTCAGCATCAAATTGGAGTGTCACTCCAACTTTTATATCATATTTAGACATGCTTTTCCTCCATATTAAAATTGTTCTATATACCCTTTTATTTCAGGCATTATTAACCCAAATTGGAGTTTGTCAAGTCTCCTAAATCCATTGCTATAGCATTTTAGCCAATACCTACCCCACTAATAATTCAATGATTTCATTCAATCTATCTTTTGTAGCAGATACTCTATCAAAAGTATTTCCACTACCATACATGTGTATAACTTTAGGCATTATTACCGCCTTTGCTCTGCCCATGCTTCGAGTCATAAGTGTATCTATTTTAGAATTATTTGCTATATTAAGAATCCATATAGCATTATCTAGCGGTAACTTCATTGTAAACGCTTTTACTCCCATATTTCTTGTATCTATTGTATCATGCAAAGTAACTATTACAAATTTATAAGCTATTCTGATAAACATGTCTGCTATTGCGTCTGCTATTTCTGAGGAGCCTAATCTACCTAAATCTACTACGATATATTTATAAGTATTCCCAATATAGTTTATAAATTCAGTGAAATTAACAGATAATAACTTTGTTATATCTACTCTTGTATATAAACCACTAAAGTAGTCTAAGCAACCTGTCTTTGTTTCTACTACTCTTTGGAATAGAAGCTTTTCATTGGCTATTACGTAATCCATGCCTTTTTCTATAAGAGCTCCTAGACCTGTCCTCATTAGAGGCTCTGCTATTCCTGGCAATTCCTTGATAATTGGTTGCTTTTCAAACCACCGTTCTGCTTTTGGGTTTACCATGTCAAAGTCTAAATATAGTACGCTTGAAGCAGATAGCTTTCTTGCTATCGAAACAGCTGTTGTAGTTATTCCATAACTACCAGAACCGAATACTGGTATAATATAACCTCTGCCAGTGTATTCACAATTTATCTTAATCTTCCTATCTCCTATAATCGCACTTTTAGACATGTTAATTACACTACTCTTAAGTTGCCTATTTGCCTCCTCTAAGTTTCTAATAGAATCATTAGCATCGTTTAATTGTTTTCTTAGCCTTTCATTCTCTTCTTTAAGATATGTTGTATTGTTTATTAAAGTTTTATTAGTCTCTTCTAATATAGTATTTGCCTCTATAATTTTCTTATAGTTTTCGTTATTTCTATTAGACGAGCTTATTATATCTCTGAGCTTAATCTCCATTTCCTGGAGTTGAGTCTCTTTAGTTAAAAGTTCATTATTTAATCTTTCGTATTTAGATTTGATATTTTCTAATTCACTTGTCAATCTTTTTATTTCATCGTCTTTCGGCTCATTTTGATTTTCCTGAATTTCTATCAAATAATCATAATTACTTTGTAATTGTTGAAGGTTAATTTTTAAGCTAGCTATAGTGCTCTCTAAATTTTTTACACTAGCCTTATAATTTTCAATTTCAATATTTTTCTCCCCTAAGATTTTAGATGTATTGCTATTCTCGTCTATTGCATCTGATAGCATTTCAATTACTTTAAGTCTTACTCTGCATTCTAAGTCTACTGTCGATTTTAAATCGTTTATTTTAATATTTAAAGTGTTTATTTCATCTTCATATTGTGATATCTTACTTTTTGCCTCTTTTAACTCCTCATTTAGCTCCTGTATTTGAATAGTCAACCCGTCAATTTCTTCTTTATATCTGTCAGCCTGATTATTAACTTCGAATAATTCATTATTCAATTCATCACACTTATTTTTATACTGCTGTAATTCATTTTTTACTCGCTCAAATTCTTCTATATCTACTGGATCTTCTATTATATTAGTATCTCTATCTATGTTGTCAAGCATATCTTTGTACATGTCACGCTCATCTTCAAGCGCTTCCTTTATGTCAAGCAAGACTTTTACCCTATCCATTGTCTGTTCCAATTGAAGGGTAAGTCTTTCCTTCTCTTTAGTAAGAGTTGCTATCATATTAGTCATTTCAATTAAATTCTGCTCTTTATGTATATCTAAAGAATTTTCCTTGCTATCATCAAAATATAAATCGTCTATGTCTATCCCCTCTAACCCAATCAAATCTTCCTTAGTATCTATATTTGGATGCTCTATTTCAGTCTCAATGATATTTTCTAACTTAAGTTTATTGTCATCTATATTTAAAGCAGTACTAACTGTACCGCTATAGTTTTCCTTTTCAAGCGGTTTAACAATAATATTAGATGTTTCTCCTACATTTACACCTAAAGCATCTGTTAATTTCTTATGTAATTCTTGAATGTCAGTAACTTCATCTAAGCCATCTATAGCCTGAATAAACTTTGCCGTATTATCCTCTTTATTTGCATTGTATACAAATACATACTTTCCTTCTGATTTTGCTTGGTTAACTAAACTTATAGCAGTATCAAACTCATTATGTCTTACGTCCTCTATAACGATAGACATAATATCAGGATTTAACAGTAAAAGTTTCTCTGCTTCTCTAAACGTTACTGCCCTTAATGCTTCCACGTTATTAAGTTTTGTATGAGAAGATTTTCCTACTTTAACTAGTACTTTTGGCACTGCATTACTCAAACCACTGTTGCCTCCCTTCTCATTAAAATAAAAGGCACCTGCGCCATCAATTAGCGCAGGCGCCTAAACTATGCCGATATTAACCGGCATTGGAAGCATTTGTCATGGCTGCCTTTCTTCTTGCTACATCGATACTTGCCCTAATAAACAATCCTGAGATATTTGCGTATCGAGGATTTTCGCTGTAAGGCTCTACCTCGATACCGGGGCATACCTTATGCAATTCTTCAGTGATATAATGTGACATTGGCTGAGACGTAATGACAATGTTCATATTTTCATCAACATATTCACTACGCATGGAGCCGCCACCACTCACCACTATCGCCCTTATGGACTGAATAGGAATGTTTATCTTACGGAAGTATCCCTGTATCTGCTCGACTACCTGCTCAGCAAATTTCTTCTTGGCAGATTCCACATATTTGGAAATATCCTCGTAGGTGTTTCCGAGCTGTATTCTGCCCTCAGCTATTGCCATTTCAGCAATTTCTACGGGTACATCGAACCCGTACATTGCCCTCAGATCATCGGCAAGGAAATCACGGGCAATATTGCCGCCTGTCTTAAATGTCTGACCGGACTTCTCTATATATCTCATGTTGCTTGCCACAGCCAGATCTGTCGTCGAAGCTCCGATGTCAAGCCCGAGTACATTACCATACCCGTACTTCTGAGCTGCCGGCTTCGGTTTCCCGTTCATGTCGAAGAAGTACGCCAGCAGTGCCAGGAAAGATTCTTCATAGCATGTTACATTCTGCACAGTAAACTCGTAAGTTATTCCGAGTTTATTGAAGGTGACCTTATAAGTACCGCAGAGCTGTTCCTTTACATAATCTTTAGCACTATTAACCTCAATAGGTGGTAATGCCAAGTAGATATCAAAATTATCTCCCATGCCGTTCTTATGCTTGCATACCGCCGCGGCCAGAATAGCCGATACGTAGTTTATCTGCTGTGTATGCTTATTGGATATTCCAGAAGGCCTCTGGTTAGTAGGAGAATACCTCATTGCCAGGTCCCCTACAAGTACCCTTACAGGGAAATACTTCGATTCCTTATCAGTCTCGATTGTGACGTCAAGAGCGCCTTCTATTTCAGAAGAGTAAGGCTCCAAATCGACTCTAGTATTCTGATCCAAGAATACCATATTGTTCGGGAGTACCCCTATCTTTCCTTTATGGGATACATACCGAGTACTCGAAGCACCCAAATCAATTCCTACAAATTCCATCTTCTCTTATGCCTCCATTTCTTAAATTTTTATAACACACAATACTTTAAACTGTTAATTTTCTCAATTCTACTAATAAATATCTAACTGTATCTAATATAGTTACCCCATAATTGGCTTTGTTATTCTCATTTTCCTTTTATCAAAATAATAAAATACCCTTTGGGTATTTTATTATTTATTTGATTTTATATAATTTACTGTATACTTATAAGCTTACATTATACACTTATTTTAAACCTAGGTAATTCTTCTGTCGGCTCACTTTCTCTGTACTGCTCTATCAGATCGAAGACTTGTTCATTTTTAATTGTTTGTATCATACTCTCATATCCTTTAAAACCTAATATCTCTTTTACGTTTGGTGGATTTTCGTCTATGTTACATACCAAGTAATCTTCGTTTAATTCTAGAATATCTTTTATCATGCTTATAGTACCTCTATATTTACTCCATTGTATACTAACACCCCTTTTCCCTAATTCCTTACTAATATCAGACTTTAATAATGAATTTGTATAGAATACAAATACTTTCTTATCTACTCCGTCACAAACTCCAATCAAATCTACTATGTCTTTTCTCTTTCGAGTACTTAAAAATTTACCTAAACCTGTTTCTACTATAACTAATCTTGTAGGCCTAGTCTCTACTAACATATCTATTTTAGCTTCATCTATGTCAGTATATATTTTTTGTACACATAAATTATATTTCGCCATAAATGACCCAAGATAAGGTATTTCTTTTTCGATTACCATATACAATGCCACTTGATTAGAATTATCATGAATATTATCTACTTTACCTTGATTATTTTTACCTTTTCTAAATAAACTCATAAACACCCTCCTATTTCATTACATAAAATATTAGTCTGCCTGGCACAGGTAAATTGTTGTTTCCGTCTATACCTCCTGCAGTTAAATCAGATTCTACTATTGTATAAGTTCCCCCAGGCGTTGAAACTGAGTTATTTAACCCCTCGACTCGAGTATTCCATATGAACTCCATTATCTGTTTTAATGGGGTTACCCCTTCATATGCTATTGGTACGCTATACTCAATACCTGCTATACATACGTTTGCTCTTTCATCCGTTGCAGAATCTATACCTAATTTCGATGTGTCTAAATTAGTTAATGATTCAAACTCATATTTATCATTTATTACATTTAATACTTTGTATTCTATGTTAGTTATTCTAGCATTATTCACATAAACCCTGAATCCTTTGTATTTTACATATACGTCTGGTCCATCATTGTTTATTATCATTGTATCTTGCCCATTTGCAAAGATAGATGCCAAATTCCACCTAGCTATTCTTTCAATTGTTTGCTTATCTAAATAAGTAATTCCTAAATTTAAAGGTGTCATTCTACTATTTGCATAAAATTCTCCTTGAATATAATTGTCGTATGTCAAGCTTAAACTGCTTGGTATTCCCAAGTAAACCTTTAGATATTCTAGGTTTTCCCATATCCCATGATGATTACTTGCCCACATTCTAAAATCAGTATTTGATAAATATAGGGAATCATATATATCTTCAGGTGTATCCTTATCGTAAAATTTACCTGATACAGCTAATGCTCCATTTATGCCCATAATATCTGGCATGTTTATACTTTTAACATCTTCACGTTTATATGTTTCTTGAGAAAAGAAAACGGCCGCCTGTTTGAACGCCATTTTCGATAACATGTTTATTTGATTTCCCACTAATGCTATGTTTAGTATCTCTATGAATAAAGCAGATATGACTATAGCTACAATAGTCCCTATTAAAACTTTAAATATAGTCTTGACAGCCAACTAGTACCCTCCTAATCTAAATCAGGATAGTACCTCAATCCAGGTACGTTATACTTAATTACTATATTAGTATCGCTATTATCTATTTTATCTTGTCTTGCTTGCTCTAACTCTGCATCTGTCCTATAACCACCAAAATTATTAGTGGAATTTAAACCTTCAAACTCTCCATGTATTTGTTCCGTAGGCATTAAAGGCCAGATGAAATTATATTTTGCCTCCACGCCTATTGTTATTTCTTCGCCGTACTGCTTTCTCTCAAAAGTGGTGTCATCAGTAAACTTTACGTTACTTAGAACTCCAGTTTCTAAGCTATTTGTCATGTAATATTGTAGAGTAGATTGCTCATTTGGAGGTATGTAATTATTTTCAACACCCGTTTGCAATGCTACATAGGATACCCCTAATAATTTCATATAAGACAATAGAAAAGCAAATACATTAAATACTGCATAGCTCGCTAATATAATAATTGGTACTTTAATGAGCGTTTTAAATATAGTCTTAACGCCATCTCCCATAATTACGCCTCCTAGTATAAAAGAAAAGCGCCAATATGGTTTAATTGGCGCTTATAAAACTCACTTTAGTTAAAACCTTCAACAGTAGTGAATTCATTTTCTACGGTACCACCAGGAGTATATGCGCCAAGGTCAGTTCCAACGGAATCACCACTAATACTGTCTCCGTTGAAATCGAAGTTCAACCCTGTAGCCTTAAATATTGCTCCTTCTACCGCATTTATTACCTGAGTTGTTATGTTAGGTAACAATCTATTTAATACGATTGCCCCTATTAACACTAATGCCACTATCGTTATTAGTATTACGAATATTTTCTTAACCATTTTTAAACCTCCCTCTACTTTAATACTACTATATGTAACTTTAAGTATTTATTTAAGACCTAATAATGCCTTTATCAATGATAAATCCGGCAGATATATTGCCATTGCGCTTAATATCGCTTGCACTAATAAGATCATCAATACATTAGAAACCGCCCTAGCCCTTCCAACTAGTTTATTTACTCTCTTTTCCATTGTCCTTCGTTTAGCTTGTATTAGTTCTTCTCTAAAACCGATGAGTTCTTGTCTAATATCTCCACCATCTGCCAACTGCCTTATTAACCTCATTAACTTACATACTTCTGGTATCTCCCTATAATCCCTTGCTATATACTTAGTCGCATTATACTCTCCATATGTTTCTATATGATTAACACAATTATCAACGAATCTTTTCATTTCGTCTGAAGAAGTTGTTTTCGCATATGACCTTAATATTTTATCAACAGGAGTATTCCCACCTAACATTAACACATAGTGTAGCATTAAATACATATCTGCGAAATTCTCTCTAATCTGTCTATCTTTATCAGCGACTACTGCCCTTAATATTAGATTTGGAAGTGTAGATGTTGTAGCTATTATAGATATCATTAAAACTATTCCTAGCATAGAATTTAAAAACACAAGAATGAATAAAGCTAACACTAAGAGCACAAACGATGTAAACCTTACTATAGCATTAAATTCCTCTGCCGATAAATAACGAGAACCCCCAGGCGCCTTTAAACCTGCTCTATTTATATTGTATTGGTAATAATCTGCCATTATTGATGTAATCCTAAAAGGAGTTCCCTGTACAAAATTTGTTAACTTACGCAAAAGTTTATTCCACCTTAATATGCTCCTATCTCTTTGTTTTAATTCCTTAATATTAGTTATTTCTGTTCTTACTCCCTGCTCCCTAAAGAGTGACCTCTTCTTAAAAATACTCATTATTAGTATTACCATTATTATAACTAATAATAAGTATATTAAAATCTTTACATAAGGCAATACCTTAAAAGCATTTATTATATAATTATTCAAATCGCTCGATTGCCTTGTAAACATTTTGACCTCCTCAAATTTCGCTAGCCCTTATATAAGTTAAATAGACGAATATTCCAACTAAAATCAATAAATCTATTGCTATTATTATTTGACCAATTGGATTATGTAAATAGAAGTTCCTTACCACTTCGAAAGCCGCCATTATACCACCTAAGAATGTAAATATCATTATCGCCACTACTATTATAGTAGCTGTTTCTTGCTCCAGCTTTTGCTTCATATCTATGCGCATTTCAGTTTTAATATTATTGACCTCTACTACGTCTTTAAAGATACCTATTAAACCATGCTCTTCTTCCAGTTCGAATACGATGCACTTCTTAATAAAATCGTCTGCTGTTGAGCCTAAATTGTTACTTAACTCTAGCAAGGCTGTTCTTATATGGTAGTTTTTAATCGTTACATTGTCTAAAAAATCTTCGAACTCTGCCCTTACTAAATTTGGCATCATGTCAATTGTATTTCTTACAGCTACTACCACTCCATCTTTAATGTTATTTGATATAATATTTTCTGCTTCTATTATAGCTTCAATTCGGGCGTCATGTGTTATATTAGCCTTTGTATACAAACCACACATGATACCTGCAAATGCTATTGGAGTTATTATTATAGCCATTAAAATATTGTTGAATATTAACTTACACCCTATTATCGAAGTTATTATAGAAATTACAACTACTATGAATAGAAATTCATAAGGTGTTGCGCCTTTCTTTTTTAACCCAAGATCTATTATAATGTCATTTAAAAACCTATATATTTTCACCTGCATTCGTTTTTCTGTTAATTTTCCTATTACTATATCCCTATGATATCTTTTTTCTCTTTTGTGGATTAGCTTACCTATTTTAGATATTAGCGTTTTTGTGATAGTTGTTAACAAAGCTAATATATCAATGTTCAATATCTTTACAACTATTATAGCTAGCACTATTAAAACTAATACTGCTATGCCTATAATTGTACCTGACTTATTAGTAATATTAGCCACAGTATTATTCATGGCGTTATTCTTGCGCCCTCCTTATTTTCTTACCATAGTTAATTATATTTTCCCCAGTATATGTCTCTATTTCATCATAAGATGGTGGTTTTAATAAAAAGTCATATTGGGATTTGCTTATTGCTCTATACTTTAATTTCATTATTGTTCTTTCACTTAGTTGCCCTACTCTTTTGTGCCTGCCTCTAATATTTACTACTTTGCCGTATTCATCATACTCATGTTCATCTGCCATCTCATAAATAAATAGGTCATTTACTATTGCTTTATTAGGATTATTGCTATCAACTCCTATTATTTCTGATATTTGTACTATTTTTCTAGTACCATCTCTCATTAGCATTTGCACTATTACTATATTTATTTTGTCTGTTAACTCAGCCAATACTAATTCAGAAGGCTGATTACCACTCTCAGCTAAATAAGCGGTCATATACCTTTGAATTGCGCCTTCTGAATCATAAGCATGATATGTTGCATTTATAGGGTGACCTGCTTGCATTATAATAAGTCCATTTTTGAATTCTATGTTTGCCCTTAACTCTCCAAAACAGACTAATGTAGGAGATAATCTAAGTATATGGTTTTGTACATTTTCCATCGTATTATCAGTAGGAGATGGATTCTCTTTTTCTTTCGTTTCTATATGCAATACATCATTGTAAACTCTACCTGTTGCGTCCCTCTTTCTTAGGTCTATTTCAGAAGGATTCTGTACAACTATTGTACGTATATCAGGAGGAGTTGCCTGAAGTATAGCATTATTTGTTGTAGTTTTACCAGATGCTGTTGGTCCAACTGTCACAAAAGTGAGTCCGCCTTCAGGTAGTAATGCTAAGAACCTTCCCATGTTGTCTGATAATGTACCATGCTTTATTAAGTCAGGCAACTCCATCTTTAACTTTCTGAATTTTCTTAATACAAAAGCATGATAACCAGAATTGCTGGGATCTTCAGGGTCAGGTGATAATGCACTACTATGTACTGCTGCTACTCTATAGCCTTCCACTGTTCTTGCGTTTACTATTGCATCTTTAGGGGTTAATCTTACATCTCCTAGGAGTTTTCTTAAAATAATATCCTGTTGTTCTACTGAATCAAATGATAATATACGACCTTCCTTATCAGTTAAAGCTATGCATCTTCCCTTTTTCTCTACTTTTATTTCCTTACCATTAGCACGTATTTCATAAATGTCAGGGTCTAGCATAGCTGCTGTCAATATACCATAGTCTGTTATATCTTCTATTAACCTGTCTATTAATTTATTAGTATCAGGTCTATTATCTTCATCTACATACCCCTCTACTAAATGAGGATGACTCATAACATAACTAATTATTAACTCTTTTATAGCCTGCCTCTTTGCTTCAGGCTCTAAATCTCTATATGTTTCAGACCTTTCCTGAATATATCGTCTGCACTCGGCTATAACGAATTCTATGCTTTTAAATATATACTCTGTTCCAATAGCCTTTGCACCACGTTCAGCTTGTATGCTTAATAATCTTCTTATATCCATGTTTATGCCCCCCTATAACTAGCATATACTAGATTATTTATTGTTTTTGAACCCTCCTATTTCTAGTATTCTTGTCGCTAGTCTGTTCATTTCATCCACATAAAATGCTGCGTTTCTAGACATAGATGCTCCTTTTTCACAGAATATTTCCCCTTTAAGAGCAGATTCTTTTATGGCTAACTCGAAGGGGAAATTTGCTATTACTTCTAAATTCAATTTTTCAAATGGATATTTTGAATAGTATATACTTGTTCTAGCATTGAATACCACTTTCACTTTATTATATGCTTCTATACCAGAGAGTGTCGCATTTCTTCTCATTCGTTCCATGTTTGAAATGCATGCTATATTTTCATCCCAAACTGTATAAATGTGGTCTGCTCTATATAAAGCGGTATTTACCACATCAGATTTTATATCATTCGGACAGTCCATTATTATCATATCAAATAGCGGCCTTATCTTTTCTATAGCCGCTTCAAAATTCTTTGAACATAGTTCTGTATCGCAGCTGATTTCATCCATTAACGTCCTATTATTTGCTACAAGAACTGATATATCCCCTTTTGATTCTATGCTTTCACCTATACTATTCTTCCCAAGTAAAAATGAAACTAAGTCAGGCTTTTCTACAGTTTGCTTTACTCTAAAGTAATTATGCTGAATAGGGTATGCTATGTTTAAATCTATTACAAGGATAGTTAATCCTTTCTTTTTTAAGGTGTATGCTAAATTAGCTACTATTGTAGATGTCCCTACTCCACCTGCAGCACCTACAAATGCTATTAAGTTATCTATAACCTTTGGCTCGTGCCTTATTGGCCCACCTGATAATTCCTTTATAAGATTATCAGTGGTATCTGAAAGTATTTTGGATATATTACTATCACTACCATTCTGCCAATTAAACATTTCTGACCTCCTGTTTTACTCTATTCTTTGAGGCATTGATACCTTGAATTTCACATTGCTCTTACTTAAATAGAAGTAGTATCTTTCTTTTTCTTCAGGCGTAAGCGCTAAAAGTAAAGTTGCTGGAGTAGTTCTCTCCTGAAATGATTGTGTAGCTTCTAACTTTGCCTGGTCCCAAATAGATAATCGTTCGTAGTTTGAATAAATATCTAAAATTGATTCACCCTTGCTGTTTAACAAATCAGCTATCATTATATCTCCAAAGACTGTCTCGCTCTGATAGATTTCAACTATATTGTTTACAGTACCTCCAAAGCCATCACTCTCTGGTACAGTCAATTTTTCAGTGAAAATTGCCTGTATATTTAGCCTATCCCCTGGCTTTAAGAATGTTTTAAATGCATCAAGTTCTCCCCTTGCTATTTCTAATGGCACTAGCTCTTTACCAGGGAAACTATATAATACATTATCCGTATTATCTACCCTTCTTTTGATGAAACTCCTATATTCAGCATAAGTATCTTTCTGTAATGGATATGCTGCAAATGAATTTAATATTTGATTTCTCTCTTCCCAAAGTATTAGCCTTCTTTTCTTTTGTCCATTAGAATCCACTACCGCATATTTCTCAAATTCACCTTCTAATATATCATATGGTTTAAGTAAATCTTCTGTTATAACTTGGTTCTTATAAACTGGTTTTGCTATCATTACAATGGTGACTGTCCTTTCAGCCTGCTCCCCTATTTGCATTACCCACATTATTAGCCCAGCTGTTATACCTATAATTAGTAACAATAGCAATAGTTTTCTTGCTTGATTAGCCCTTGGTCTATTTATCCCTACACCTGTAGTGTTTGATTTCTTTTTAGATATTTTCATAGTACATTGATGCCTCCTCAATCTTTAATATTTCTAACATATATGTTTACATCTCCGCTGTATTCCATATAAATCTCCACAAATTTAGTATTGATAGTTTCAAATGAAATACATGTTAAACCAAATATTCTATATTTGTATACTGAGCCTTTCTGCTCTATAAACTGCAAATTCCTCGATAAAGCTACAATACTTATCGATTCTTCACTTGACAACTTAGAATTTGCTACTGCTAGTTGCCACAACAAACCTTGTCTTTTGAATTCGTCTATATCTGATATGTGGTACTTTCCTCTTTCATGTAAGGGGATATCATCCCCCATTGTGACATATGGCCTAGTGTCTACACTAGATTCTATAGTTGGTAATTGCTCTAGTATTTGTTTCAATTCATTTACTTTAACCTTAAACCCAAAAGCTGTTTTATGCCCTTGAGCATAAATACCTTCTCTATAATCCTCAAAGAATTTTCTATAGTCCACATCAGCTAGCCTACCCCTAAAACTGCCCTCAGCTATTCCATCTATGACTAAATAAACTGCTGCGTTTTTATTTGTCTCTTCACACAACCTTGTAGCTAGTACGCCACAATAACTTTTACTTATACCAGTATTTGTTATATCCTTAACTACATATGTATCGTACAATTCTGTATTGTCTAAATAACTATCCATTACCGCCTTTTGTGAATCCTTAAAAATCTCTAATTTCCGTATATCATGAGGTCTGTTTAATATTATATCAAGTGCCATAGCTGATTCTCCAGCCCTTATGGCTCTGTTAAGCATAGGAGCTAATGTAAAGTTTATAAAGGATTTGCTCAAGTACTTAGCCCACGGATTTAGTTCGTTCATAATGATTTTTAAACTTGGCTCTATATCTAAGCTATGGACTGTTTTCTCCATATAATATTGATTTCTGCTATTTGATAATGGTACAACATCAGTTAATAATGTTATACCTACCCATTGATATAGCATAGCCGTTTCTAGTATATCAGATGTATTATAAGCTAATTGGTATAAACGTAATAATTCATAAAGAACTAAACCACCTGACATTCTCTCCTCAGCATAATATGGCTTTACATATTCCTTTGCTCCCCCTAAATTATTACTTATAAATTCATTTATCGCTCCTACATCTAAATTGTCTATCATGTTGTTAACTATTACATATTCGCCACCTACTGTTTTTCCACTTAGTTCATTATGTAATACTTCATGGTGGTCTACTACCAATACATCGCAATTCATTTGTTTAATATAATCTATATCATTAGTACCAGAGTCTAATATTATAAGTAAACCTGTATTAGACTTGGCAAAATAGTCCACATGCCTCTGAGATACTCCATGGTCTTTTTCTCTATTGATTAAAAAGCCCGCCCTGCTAAGAGCACCCTGAGACAGCAAGAACTTATATAATATATAAGTGGAGCCTATTCCATCAATATCAACGTCTCCATGACCAGCTATAGGCTTATCCCCAGTTATATGTTTATGTAACATTTTTAATGCTTTATCAGCATTGAAAAATGCTATATAGTCAGGTTTTTCAACCTTTTTATTACCTACTACAGCATCATAGTCATCTACTCTGTCAGCTATAAATGTATACATCAAACCCTATCCTTCTGTTTTATATTTAATATAACTATTATCTGTTATATAACAAGCCTATTAAATGTTATATTTTTTACATTTAATAATAGAAAAATTGCTTAATCTATCGTCGATTAAGCGATTTTCTATTGCATATCTACAAGTTGTATTTGATTTACTATATTTATATAGTGTTTATTGTTCCATATTTTTAAGCTCTCACTTAGAACTATCTGGTTTTATGTTTTTGATTGTCCCATAAACTGTTCTGTTTGGTAGCTTAACATAAGCTGCATAATAGTATTTCTTTCCTGTGGTATCTCCTAACTCTATAGTCATTGTATAATTACGTCTTAGTTGCCCTACTCCATCATAGTTGACATACTCTACCCAGCCTTGTGACATATTTACTACACTAGGCGCTGGACTATTTTCTGGCAACTCTAATATTACTACGCCATTTTCTATAATTGGCATGATTCCTTCTTCAAAATCATTATTCTTAATAACTAATTTATTGGATGACTCTATAGTTGCGTCTCCTGTCTTAATACTCTTTAAGTCTGCCCCACTTGAAGAACTTAATGATACTGTTGGGAATAATTCCTTCGTTCCTACCTTGCCTTTAAACTGTATTCTGTACCCGTAGAAATTGTCTACCGTAACTGTACCATTTTTAGCAGAAAACTTTACCTTAGCTAAATAACATTGCTTGGTATATCCCAATACTTCATCATCACTTATTAAGGACGCTTTAGTTACTTTATATTCTGCGTTTTTCCCTACCGCATTGCCACTTAGCACTGACACACTCGATATTTCTGGTATATTGTCTCCTTGTACCCAGATCTGTACATGCTTTTCTATAGCTGAAATTTGGTTTTTACTATTGTATTCATATTTTGTATCTACTATATATGTAGATATTTCATAGGAGTATGACCTTACAGAAATAGGTTTGCTGTAACCTATTTTTCCATTTTTGTTTATTGCGTAAGCCCTATATGTCCATACTTCATCTTTATTCTGTCTGCCTACTTTTATATTAAATGAACTATAATTACCTGAGCTACCTGTATACTTTATTTTATCACTGTACCTTACTATTGTTGGAGCTTCATCTCGCTTAAAATATATTATTCCAGTTTCTTTTACATCTGAATCTCCGGAAGATTTAATTGATACTCCTTCTATTGTAACATTATTATCTGCGTCTAATACTACTTCTTTTATTGATATGGTCGGACCTCCTGATACAGAACCTACCTGTTGAGCTATAAGATTCGACAAGGATTCTGTAGTGTAAGTAACATCCCTATCTGAAGTATTTGTTATTAGCGCATCTTCTATTACAACTTTTCCGCCTGGCTTTACTACAAGAACTTTAGGCATTCCATCTATTACAGATGATTCTGATTCATGGCCTATTACAATCTTGTTAATAACATTACCATTATTTACTTTGACACCATCTGCCCTTATATGCAATTCATTGATTGAAGTATTACCTAAAAGTCGAATGTCAGCAAACTTTGTTATTACAACTAATTCTTTACTAATAGTTGAATTCTCCACTGTAAATTTTCCGGATGACTCCATAACTACAAATAAACTTCCGTTTATAGTTGAATTTGCTATCTTAACATTTTTGGTTGCTATAAACCCATTCCCCGTGAAATCGTTTTTATAAGTACCGTTCTTAATATACATAGCTGCTATTATATTATCTATAATTGTTATTGCCTCTGCTCTAGTAAGAGTACCCTTAGGCCTAAACTTTCCACCACTACCCTTTATATAATTAAGTTTTTGCATCGCTGCTATATATGGATATGCTTCAGCTGATATTTCATTGGCGTCAGTAAACAGAACTTTGTCATTTGAGGGTTGTATTTTGAAAGCCTTACATATCATTACTGTTGCTTCTTCCCTAGTTATATTAACGTTAGGTCTTACATATTTGATGTTACTATCTATTATTCCAGCTGCTGTTAATCTTAATATAGGGTCAGTGTAATATTGCCCCATTGGTAAATCATTGAATACATTTATTGATATGTCTGTAAACTTAAATAGCCTATCAAGTATTACTGCAAAATCCCTACGTAATATAGTACCATTAGGATTAAACTTATCATCTCCTACTCCTGATATAATATTATAGTACTGCCACTTGTTAATTGTCTGAGCTGCCCAATGTCCAGCTATGTCTTTAAATGGTTTAATCTCGTTATTTTTCGCTGCTAAAACGTTTAGTGGTATTAGTTGTAATACCAACATAACAGTTAGCAGTATTAAAATTATTTTGGCTAATTGTCTACGCATTACTAACACTACCTCCATCCCAAAATTTTAATAACTAGATATACTATTGTATAAATTTCCATTTATTTTGTCTTTTTTATGCTATTATTTAAGTTTAAAACATAAAAAGACTAAGCATTTTTATATGTATGCTTAGTCTTAAAATAGTTTCCTCCTTTATAATATAGACTAAAGCCTTTATTCATCTCTTTCTGGAGAGTTATTCTTCATTAACTTCATTAGCTGCGAAATAGTCTTGCAATGCCTCCATTAGCTTGTAAGCTTCTTCCTCGGTCAAAGTTATTCCCTTGCTGCACTTCTCATGCATCTCATCCCACGATCTAATGTCGAGTTTAGGCTCTCTTCCGTTCCAACTTACTTTGTTAAGTTCCAGAGCCCAACTTCCACTTGTAGATAACTCTGCTATCTGCTCCACTATCTCATATGTTATTTTATCATTTTTGTTCGACATACTATACCTCCACACGAATATATTAAAGATTTTTATTTTTTACACTAGTTAATACTTTTATGTTTATTTAGCAGTATATAAATCATTACTATCAGTATTATCCACATTTAACTGCTTATTAAATATATCTTTGCATAGTTCATCTATTTTAACTGCTTCACTTAAATCTTCTTTTATCCTTTCTTCATTTTCTAGTATATTAGATAATACTCTACGCTTATTTTTCAATTTCTCCACTATTTTCTGTTGCCTTATTGCTCCTCTGACAAGTGCTTTATTATATACCTCATGATATTTTAAAGCTCTCTTCTGTATCTTCTTTGTTGACTTCTTAATATCATCAAAATTATCTATGAGTTTAGCCCTCCATATTGCAACTTTAATCTTATCTATTAAGTAGAATTTATATTCATCTTTATGTACATCTTGAATTATTCTGTTATAAGCTTCTAAATTGAGCTGTATATTTTTATAATACTCTTGAAGTATAGCATCGTATTTATTTTCGCCTGTATATAGCCAATAAATATGTACAAGTACTTCTCCTATTGTAGCTATAATAACTCCTATAACAGCCGTTATAACAATTACTATTGCCACATCCCTAACTAATGCCATCATGTTTATTATTCCTGGCTCTGGCATTATTTCTGATATAATTGGTACCATATAATTAGCTGTATAAACTACTTTTGCCTCTAGCATGTTTTTATCAACTGGCATTATATCTTGATACTTATTAGCATCGCCTTTAGTTATTACTGCTTTTTCTCCCTCTACTTCTGTTATTGAAATTACTCTATGTGTTACCATAATGTCACTGGACGACTTATACATTATAATGTCGCCTACATTTACATCATCCATTGAACATTTTTTCACAATAGACAAACTATTTACTTTTATTGCTGGCTCCATTGACCCTGTTACTACTATAATTGGCTTATATCCCAAGAAATAAGCACTACTTACATGAGACGTACCTACTATTGCTGCGTATGATGCCACTAATATACTAACTACTCCTATTATAGCTATAATAGCTATAACTACCGCAACTATAATATTTACCATTAACCCTCTTTTCATATAACCCCTCTACTTATATTTATTTTAATAAACGTCATAATCATAAATTTTGGATTCACTGTTTAATTTCAATTCAAGTGTTATTTCCCACATTCTATTTGTAGTATCTACCCTGAATTGGGCTAGTACTCTCGATATTCCATCTGTCTGATGCTCCCCATATGCAAAGTTTATTCTTCTCCATGTAAGTGTAACATCTTTTGGTTCTACAGTGGATTCTTTATTTGCAGTCGAAAATTCTATCGCGCATTCCTCTGTCATATGCTTTTCAAGCATATTTCTTAAAGTAGTTTCACTTATATTTGTCCTTGGAGCGTAAATCATTTCAATGTCATTCTTAATAGCATTGAGATATTGCTGCTCAGTTAAACCCATAATCATGTGTTCGTCGTAAGTTTTAATAGGCTGCTCCTCTTGTTTTTCTTGCTTAACACACCCAGTACATAGTATAATAATCACCAATACTACTGATAAATATTTTATATACTTATACATAAATATCAACTACCTTTCCATCTCTCACTTTAAAATACATTAGATATATTCTTCCAGTATATGCTGACACTTTAGCTACATAAGTATTATCGCTATAAATATAAAAGATATTTATAACCTTATTGGAAGGCATATCTTCTTGTATATAATCGTACTCTCCTTCAGCTACTTCTGATTCATCTATAAATCCTGCATCTCCTTCCACTTCCTCTGTTATTTGCTCTATTGTATTTAAAAAATTATTCTTTATTAGAGTATCAATCATAGATGCATCCGTTAATTCCTCAAGTTCTTTTAATATATCCTCTGGCACTTCTTTATTAGAATATTCTATATAATTTCTAATGTATTTCTCAAATTTATCCTTGTCTGTTAGTTCGAAATTAGAAAGCTGTTCGTAATATTCTTGGTCTTGTACAGATAACTTACTTATTTGGACATTACTAGTTTTGTCACATGACGATAATAGCAAAACCAATATAATCACTGAACATATCCTTATTGTTTTCTTCACTTTCGTTACCTCCCTTTATATTCATCTGAAAGCCTAGTAGTTATAATATTCATGATTTCTTCAGCATATTTCTCAAGAAATTCTTTATCTGTAAAGTTATTATACCTAAATACTGAGAAGTTTGATGCATCCATTTTTCTTGCAGAATAAGCCCCACTAGTACCCCCTATTGTTTGATTAGCATTTTTGACTAATTCTACTGCTTTATTATAATCCGCACTATCATAGTTACTCTTATAGGCTACCCCAAACCTTACTTCTGGTGGAGTAGACTCTATTATTACGAATACATCATTTTTCTCATTGATTGGTCCAACTATTACAAAGACATGCCCATCATTTATATTTGGGCTATAGTCAACAATATCTCCTGGTAATAATCTAGCATTTTTTATTTCATTGGCACCACTTGCGACCTTTGTAAGTACAGCACTGTTTTTATTATAATAATCATAAGACCTTCCCTCAAATGTATGATTTGGTACTACTTGGTTAAACATCCATGATGTAAACCCAGAACAGTCTAAACCTTCTATTGTATGACTTCTTACTTTAGATATGTTGCTTTTAAACATATTGGTTAATGTACTTGTTGTAATATCTCCATAGATGTTACCCCAAGCCGCTAATGACTTTTCTCTATTCTTTAAGAATGTATCTGCGTCAGTATAAACGTTATCATAATCTACACAATATTTGCTTTTCTTCGGATCCTGATGTATAGGACACCATACCATAGCAGTTGACAATCTATGTATAGACGCATTTGCTTTGTCATTATCTACATATATTTGATTAAATCTTCTCCAAAGTGGATTGATTGTCTTTATATTAGCTGTATAACTATGACCTCCCCCAAGTATATATCTTACTTTACCAACTAAAGAAGAACCTGCCACTAGCATTTCTTCTATACTGTTACTATCTACTTTATAAGGTAGACCATCAGGATATTTTATTTGCCCTCCTATAACCTGCTTAGGAGCTGCTTCTATCTGCTTAAGCCAAGTATTAGTATAATAAGTTGCTGCATTTAAACCTTGGAAACCGTATAAGAAGCCGAATTTGTTAGCATTTTTTGCTGGCATTTCAACTACATATTTTTTATAGTTTACATTAAATGGTTCTGTATTAGCAAACTTTGATATAAATGGCTCATAAAATCTATATCCACTTAGTTCTACGTATTTGCCCCTAGAGTCTTGTTCTATTTCTCCGTTATTTGCTCTATCAAAAGTACCGTCGTAGTTTACATTTTTGCCTCCGAATTGAACCCCAGCTACTATCGCCCTTATATGATAGTTAGAAGGATACCCACCCTTTGCAAATTCACCCAATGATTTAAGTCCTATTTCATCCTTATAATGTAAATACACATCTGCATATAATTTTCCCATATTGTCATGTAATTGTTTTGCTGCATCGCCTTTTACACTTGTATCTCCATGGTAACCATCTGCTCCGTAGAAAAATAATATTTCTTGTAATATACTATCTGGTATTCCTAAATTATAACTTCGTAATTCATTTATATAATTCTCATGATTATTCATTAAAGTTTTTAAGTATTTCGCACAAGCTAAAGCGGCGTCAGGAAAATAAAATGGATTAGGTCGCATAAAACCTAGCTTCTCGTCAAATCTGCTCATCATTGGTACATTGTCCTCTATTCTAGCAACCCCATCCTCTATTATACATAAGGATGTAAACCTACCTTCGATATAGGAGTCCAAAAACTGAAAAGGTCCGATTGCTTCACCTACTGGAGTTGCTAGCTTTCCTACTTTTATAGGATCTATTACAGAATTACCATGTTTATCCTTATAAACTCCTTTGTTTTCTCCATCTATGAAAAATGGTGTTCCATTACTTCTAGTAGTTTCCACTACACATAAATCTGTATATAATGAACCATTTGCTTTTTCCAATGGTATATTGTTAAATATACTGTTAGATTCTACAGTTAATATCGCTAATATAAATTTGCCAGGTATGCCGTATAAACTGCCTACTTGGTCACATATCTCTAGCATTTCCTGCTTTATTCTTAACGAATGGTCAGCTGGATATTTTCCGTATTTAGGGTATTCTGATATGTCATCAATTACTGTCGATTCATCTTCATTTGACGTAAGTGTAAAAATATTCAATATGTCATTACTTAATATAGCTGCTATTTCTGTTAATGTCGACATTGACTGCATAACTGTGTACGCTATCATTACTGCTGGTAATAAAGCCAGTAATATTGATATAGTTAATATTATAAATATTTTCTTGCGATTTTTACTTTTGTCTTTTACTCTCTCTTTAAGTTTTTTAGATAAAAATCCCGCTATACCCGGAATGCCCTTCTTCATATCTAACACCTATTTGCTTTTTATTTTCATTTCAAATAGGTGTTTTTTATAGGGCTTATTTATGCTGTATCTATAAATTTATACTAGTAAGTTTTCTGTTTCAATTCTTTTTCAATATTTGAAATTATCTATTATTTCTCGTCCATCCTTATGACTTAATTACTATCTCCCATTATTAGTTATCTATAAAGATGTATAATTGCATAAATAAAAGAGGTTGGTTGCCCAGCCTCCGATGCCTTATAAATGAGTTCCGCAGTTAGGGCAATAATGAGTTCCGAATTTGCTTTTTGTTCCACATGTTTGGCACTCTATCTTTGTCTTAACTGTTACTGGCTTTGTTATTACTTCATTATTGTCAGTCACTCTCCCCTTTCAGTACACAGGCTAAGCACTCAATTGTTTAAAGTCTGTTAGTCTTTATTTGTAACTGCCTAAGGCAGTTTATATCGTATTACCAATTGCCTGTCATATTATAATCTTCCTCTGTATCATCACCTTCTATAAATACGCTGTCATTGCTATTATTACTGTTATTAACCGACTGTTTTACAAATTCTTCAGCATCATCTATACTAAGTTTATAATAATAAGGGCTATTTTCATCCATTACCTTTGAGCGTACAGCATCTACTAATCTTGTAGGTAATGAACCACTCTGTGCCATATTTATAATATGAGAATTGTACTGGCATCCATCTTTAGATAGCAACCCAAGCGCCTCAAGTGTATATACACTTATATTATGTATGTTAGTGAATATCACTAGTTTTTGCTTTGCTCTGGTCATAGCAACATAATGAAGCCTTCTGTTTTCATCTATGCTACCAGATATATCTTTCATATCTATCCCGTTTAAACGCATTGCTCCTATTCCCTCAAAAGAAGGGAATGTTACATTGTCATCAGCAAATAATATAACATGAGGCCACTCTCTCCCCTTTGCACCGTGCATTGTCGACATTGTAATTTTACTACCCGGGACTACCATATTACCAGATTCATACTGTTCAGTCATCCTCAAGAATGACTTTGTTTCTTCTATTCCCTTTTTCTTTATAAGCGCCTTAAAATAATCAACTAGTCCGTATACTGTTCTAGTTTTATCTTCGGTTTTATACATAAATTCGGTAGCTTCAATGTATAATTCAAACAATTCGCCTACCCTCTCTGCTTCGTCTTGTATATTTAATAATTTATAAATGTATATCAGAGAATCTTCTGGTTCCCTTCTTATAGCATCAAAGTAAGCATGTGCTAATTTGCTCTCTACCTGCTTAGGTATCTTTATATTACCAGTCCATTTTACATCGTTCCTTTTGGCAAAAGTTGTTAGTATATATCCCAAGGAGTCTTTCAGTGAACATCCAGATTCCTTCATAAAATTAGCTACTACCCTTGCGCCTTTAGTACCTAGGTAAGAACATACTCTCCATAATGTTGATGCTACTACATTATGGTTATAAGTATTCTCACCCAATAGCATAACATTCTTTAAGTCTTTATATATACTTATATTTGTCATTCTCATTTCAGGGGCAGTTATACAATATACACCCGCATCAAAAAGCATATTATTCAAAATAGCCAAATGGTTATTGTTTCTACTTAAGATTGCTATATCTGAAGGTGATTGTTTATCTACATTGATAGCATTCATTATATGTTTAAAGGCGTATAAACTCATGTGGTATAGATTACCAGGTCCAGTATTGCAGATTTTTATTTCTCCGCCTTCATTGAATGGAACCATTGTCTTATCTGCTCTTTTTTCATTGTTTCTAATACCTACTGCTGCATGTTTAACTATTTCTCCACCACACCTGTAATTAGTAGAAAGGACAAATCTCTGGATATCATGGTATCCGCAAATATTAAGAATGATATTAGGATCTGCGCCTCTCCACTGATATATACAGTTGTGTACCACTATATTATTAGCTATAAAATTCCTAGCCATTGGTACACTTATATCATAGACGTATCCATCATAGTGTTCTCTTGTTACACTTACTACTTCATCTTCCTCTATCTTATCACCATTAAGCACAGGTACATACATGCCCTCTACTATGTTACCTAACGGCATAAACATATATTTGTTGTTATTAAGCTTTGCTTCTTTATTTATATCTACGTATATATTATTATCTGCGCAGTCACGTAATATATCTTTTATTATTTCCTCCTGCTTATCTATATCATTAGTTGTAGACCTTGCATTGTAATATTCGTAATTGCTACTTGTCGCTTTTCTCTTGCATACACTTAAATAATTTTTAATTATATCTAAATAAGCTCGGTTAGAAGTGTTTATACTTAATTCACTCTTATGTATTCCCATCTTATCTGTTTGACCGCTACCAAACATTGTGAAATTTATCTTGTTTCTTGTTCCCTCTGCCTGAGGTACTCTATGAGGATAGTTATAGTCTATACCTAAATCCTTTAATAGTTGCATCCCTTTATTACGAGTGCCTAACTGCTCATGTAGTTTGATTATAGTTTCTCTCCCAAGTGCTGTCTTAGCAGTTCCTTCACTATTGTCTACAAATCTATACATTGGTATTCCGTATTTATAGGCAAAATAGCTCTCCCAATATAATGCATCTTCTTTATTGTCAGATTTTTTTAATAACCATACTTTATCTGACCTCTCCTGCATTAACCTCATGTCTATGCCGTTTCTTATTTCTCCTCTACTACCCGCTCTAACTCCGCCAGTTGTACCTATCCTATATCCAATGTCTTTGTTATACATTAAATAGGTGTAATAATAATTTTCATTAGGTACTAATCTTGCAAACCCTATGTGGTTGGCAGTACCTTTTATCTCTCGGCCTCCCTTTGTCTTAAGTACTACTACATCTTCTGATATCTTTTTCTTAGATATATTATTTATCATTATATCAAGTGTCTTTCCTTCACCAATACCAGCTGTAACAAAGTCTCCAGGCTGAAGTGTTTCTATGGGTACCTGCCCTCTAGGTGTCTGGACTAAAGTACCTTCTATAAGGCATTGGTCGTCATCGCCGATTACTATAAGCTTATTAGGGTCTGTCACGAGTTCCCTTAAAATAGCAAATTGTATCTTAGATACATCCTGGAACTCGTCTATGAAGAAATATTCCCACAAATTCCTACAAAATGCTAGGATGTCCTGCCTCTTTTCTTTTACAAGAAGCATGTACATATAAAGCTGCATGTCATCGAAATCAATGACACCAGCTTCTTCTTTTTTCTTGTTATACCCTAAACGAATCGCACTATATTTAGACAGTGGTACGTCCTCTAAAGTATATACATATGAGTGAATAAGTTCTTCGTCTGATAATAGATTATTTACCTGATAAGATAGTAAACTATCTATGAGCTGTAAATCTTCATCTCTCAATGTCACTTCTGCTTCTTTACAGGCCGCCGTAATAAAAGCCAATCTTTGATTGTTACTACATACCCCGGCAGTTAAACCGAAATGCCTGAGTATCATGTAATAAGACGCATGCAATGTTTTAACTTGTACTTTTACATTTATCCCTAGCTTTTGAAGAAGTTTATCAAGCCTTTCCTCCATTTCATTGCTGCCAGCTTTACTGAAAGTTGTGCATAGCAACTTTTTAACGTCATGTATCTCGCCTGTTTTAATTCTTTTAGCTAATAGATGGGTGAGGACTGTTGTTTTGCCACTACCAGCACAGGCTAATATGCACATACCTCCACGATGCTTTAAAATATTAAGTTGTTCTTCACTATATGTTATGCCTGTAATTCTGCTTATCTCATTGATGACCTCCATATCGTCCATGTACATATTAGCCTGTCCGTAACTCATAATATCCACTCCTACTTACTTTTTATTTCATTATATATTTATAATGTAATACTTAAATGTAATTATTATCGTTTATATCTTCCATTTTATCCAACTTCTCTAAAAAATCTCTGGTCTTTATTATAGCATAAATCAGGCTAGCACCATTGTACATTACCCCAAAGCTATCAAGTACCATCTTTATATATTGAGGTAATGTAAGTTGCACTTGCCTGATTACACCATCTTCATCTTCGCAATATGATTGTATATAATCATCTTTACTGTACTGAATAGGCAAATTAAAGTGATATAACAACCCAGTAAACTTGTCTGTTAGTCCTACCTGCTCTACCGGCATTGAATAGTGTTCAGTTACCAAATTCTTAAGTTCTTCTCCGTCATGGTCAAGACTATAATGAAGCTTTGTAAAGAAGTACTTACCATTAAATGTTATAAAATGAACTTGTCCATTCTTTATTCCTTTATATATTGCAACCCTACACATTATAGGCTTTCCATCGCCTTTTCTACCGAATTCATCTACCCTTCTTGTATCTTTAAATTTACTTAACATGCCTACCGTATTTGGCTGGAGTGTTTCTTTAAATATCTTTATCCTTTCCCTAGGAGTTAATTTTCTCGAACCACTAAAACACCTATACATATTTATCTTACCAGATATATCAGGATCTCTTGACATTATTATTACGTCTATTCCCTGTGATTTAAGTTTACCTATCATGTTCGCCAACAACTCTATGATATTCACCTGAATAAACATTGTTTCTGTATCTATGGCTAATTTTTTAATGTGAGTTGTTTCAGCAAATCCTACTATTGCCTTTTCTAATGCTGTGACTGTTGAATGATTTGTTATTTGACTGGCTACATCTGGCATGTATAACATGCCAGTATCCTTTACTATTGATATGTTATTCACTATATTTTGTATAAGTTTTTCCTGTTTTAAATCTTTGACTGGTTCTACTTCTACTATTTCATCCTCATTTATTACCCTGCCAGTTTTTAAATTGCCTAACTTACACGCCAATTCTATGGTGTCTTTTATTTTTTCAGAGGAGTATATCTTCATATGTACTCTTTCATTTCCTATAAACTTCTTGAACGCTTCGTTGTTCCATGGCTCCTCTAAATTTATATCCATGAAGTCAAACAGTACATCTTCTGTTTCGTTTTCCATTAACTTGTATAGCCTTTCCCAAGCGTCACTGTTTGTTTTAGAAATTTGAGTTACATTATAAATGTCAGATACTTTAATTGTTTTCATAGAAGATTACCCCCTAGTTCATCTTAGTATATTATTCGACTACTTTGTTTTAAATTCATTTCTCCCCATATAACCATTTTTCATAGGTGTATCTATAACTCTTTTGTAGAAGAGTTACCAAATTTTAACTAGGTTAAATATTGTTAAAATTATATCATACTTTTCTAATTTTGTCAATAGAAATTTCCATTTTTACCAGAATACTTTCCTTTGTTTATTCGTTTTTATGATGGTATTTAAGTATTATACCTATAATTTCAAATTTTCTCTCCCTTATTTTGTTATAGTATATCCTTAAATTTATAAGATATTACCACATATTATTATTCGTATATTCCCCTAAATATTCAAAGTTATTTCTAAAAATTCGAACGATTGTTTCACTCGTCGCCAAGTAACATCATTAGTTGTTCTTTTCTCTGTTTATCTACGTCATTTAATAGCGTACTTGTCAATATATACTTAATATATCCCACGACACTATTCGATATCTCATTACTGATAAACTCCATTTGCCTTTTGGTGTAAGGTTTTATTATTGACATGAATTCGTCAAATTCCTCCTGAGATATTGAAGTTGTAGAATCGCCCGGAGGTAATTTCAATGCTATATTGTTAAGTATTTTTACATTAGACTTCTTAGCCCTTAAATCTGCTAGAATTTGTTTATAACTAGTTATATCAAAGTTCATATATTCTGTTACATTTACCAAAAATCTTTCTCCAAATGCGGAAGCTATCCTCTTCATGTCATTGTGAATATTCGACCTTATAGTGTTTAAATTAACGTCTTTGCCCGCATATTTGAGTTTTTCATATACACCTTCTTTTGTTATATACCTATCTTTAATGTATATCTTTGTTTCTTCCTTAAGCCATTTCGAATTTAATAACAAGTCTACTAGCTGTCGTAAAAATTCTATTCTATCTCCTTGTACCCACGTTTTTATATTTTTATATTTAGGCTTATCCAAAATATTTCCATTGTCATCTGTAAAGTCCTCCACTAAACCTTTGATCTGTTTGCTTAATGATGCTTCTCCCATATAGATACCTCCTAATTATTGAAAGACGACATTATAGTGGTAAGGTCGTAAATAATTTTATTTAATTTGTTCATACTATTATTTATAGCGTATATGCCTTTCCTATTAGTTGCATAATTATATGCCTTTATTAACTTTTGTACATTGTTAATCACTTCATAACATTTCTGAATATTTTTATTGATATACTTCATTATTTTTTCTGATTCCTTATCATCAATCAACTTTCCATTTACTATACTTTTCAATATCTCCATACTCTCTTTTGCTGTTTTAATATCTATGACATGATTGTTAATATCATCTATTAGTTTATCTATATCAATTCCCATGTTTAAATAATCGACAAAGTCATCCTTGCCTATTTTGCTATTGTCTATATTATCCACACTTCCCCAATAACAATTATCTTCTGTATAATTACCTTTTTTATTTTTCCGCTTTAAATTTAACCAAGGTCTATAACCATTTTTAATCGACCAATCTATAAAATTGTCTAAACTTTTTAACCAATTATTCGAAACTGTTATGCCATTGCCTCCATACAAATGATATGATGTATATTTTTCATTATAACATCTATTTATCAAAACTTGTCTTATTTTCCTTAATCTTTGTCTATCCTTATTTGTAAAAGTCCAACCATCATTATTTTCATTGTTATTAAAGTTATTTTTTAATTGTATATCTTCATTTATTACCTTTGCTTCTCCCTCATATCTATAACTGTTGCCACACCCACATTCTATTTCGTATCCCATAAAAATATTTCTCGGGAGTATATGAACTATATTATGACATATTAAACATTCCATTGCCCATATCGCATTCCCACTGAAATGACTTTTTGATATTTCTACAACTTTAAAGTTTCCAAACACTTTTTCTATATGTAATCTATCAAAGTAATTTACCATTTTTATTCCTGCCTTTTCAATTTTAATTCAAATGGATATAAAATTTTATCAACTAGTCTATTTAATGTAAATCTTTTATTTTTCATTTCTTCTCGATTTTTATTACCATTGTATATTATCAAAATTGGCAATGAAATTTATATATTTTATCTTATGTATTGTTCAAAAATTTATATCGAATACTTAATTTATATCTCAATTGTATGTCCAAATCCTATAATTACATGTAATACAACTAAATTTATTCATTGTACATTCATTAGTATTATTTAAGTCTATTCCATTACTCCATTTCTCCAAAACTACCTTTATAATTTTTCCGCTACCCCTACCCCATATACCCTATTTATTACCCTATACCCTACATATATTTTTTCGAAAATACCCATTTTCGCCCCACTTTCCAGCTATTTTACTACGTGATTATATCATATTGTCATATTTTAAGCAATAAAAATTACATTAAAATTTTTCATCACCCAAAATACATTAAAATAAATGCCTAAATTTAAGCTTTTCATCTCCACAAAATTTTATTTCCATTGTTTAATTAACAAAATTATAATTGTACATTCACAGTTTTACTAAAAGAATTCCTTATAGCGTTTAAACTATTTTTATTTTTCATAAAACTTAGCTGTTCTATCTCAGATAAACTTCTCCTGAATTATCATTGTATTTAACACAAATAGAATAACGTATATCTTAATATTTTCTCAACACCCTCTCCGATTTTTATGTTATTTAACCATATTTGTATATTCAATAAATATCAATTGTATGACCTAATATAATTATATTTGTATATTTACTATTTTCTTAAAGAAATACTTTTCTTATAACTAGTGAATATACTGTCTAATATTTTCTACGTTTTATAAAATTTTCTTTACATTGACTGCCGCATTAAATACCCATTGATTAACTAAATAATTATAATTGCTTACACCATCAATTCCCTATACCAAGGAATCGTAAATTTATAACTTGTCATAAATATGTATCATAAAAATAATCAAATTCTTAATAAATATTCTTAACAATTGTATAAATACCAAAAGAACCATGAATATATAACAAGAATATATTATGCCTATCAATTCATTACCTATTTATCACCATTTCAAATAAAAACTCATTAAATACTTATGTCTGTCAATACGTATTTCTTTATACCTTAGCCCTCCCCATTATAATTGTATATAAAACACAATCTAACCCCATATTAAATATGTATCTTTAATCACTACACCCAAAATAATTGTAATGTATAAATAATTGACCATTATTTAGACACTACTAATGTATATATAACTAGCCAACTAAAATTTTAACAATTTTACTACATAGGTTTTGAACCATATTTAGACACCGATATTGTACTTTTTTATCTCTACTTAAATATCATTTTACTATAACTGTATACCCGCACAATTATTTAAGCATAATAAAAGGTACTAATTACAATTGTAATTAGTACCTTTATAATTTGTTTGTTATTAACCTCAATGTTTAATTTGTACCGAAATATTTCTTTTCCGCTTCTTTCCTCAATTTAACTGCATCACTGTAATTTGACCTAACCCCTAATACAATATTTTGCCCGTTTACCATTATTTGCGCCCTATATTTATTTTTACCGTATAAACTGACTCCTGTATATCCCGTCTTGTTATTTGATCTGATTCTTCTCTCTTTTATATATTGTTGTCTATCTACTATTTTAAGATTATTTTTTCTAATATTCTTTTTGTCACCGTCTACATAGATGACTACATTTTTATGGTTGTCTTTTATATTTAAGATGACATTATGGATGCTTAGAAATTTACCGCCTTTTAACCTTGTCCCAATATATCCGCCCTTTGCCTCTACCCATTTGTATTGTTTTATCCTGTTATAATCTTCTGAATCTATATAGAATTTTGTACCTGTATTAGCCGCATATATTACTGTAGTTCCATCATCAAGTACCTTATATGGATTATAGTTATTGTCATCTATGCTTAGTCTTTCTCCGCAACCGCAATTGTTAATATCGCCTGATTTTAATGCCCATGCATATACTATAATTTCTTTGTCACTCCCACAGCTGCATTTGCATAGCCAAGCATTTTTAGTAACCGATTTAATAACTGTCAGCTTACCAAATACCTGCCCACTAAGGTCGTCGTATCTGCAATTACCACAACTCCACTTCAACCCATTAACTAGTACATTTTCTGATACTATAATATTTGTATTTCCACAATCACAATCACATAACCATCTCTTTATCCTATTTGTTACACTGTATAACCTAACTACTGTTAACTTGCCGAACTTTTTACCTTCAATGTTTTTCCCATCTTCACAACCACAGTGAGTAATAATACCATTGATTAAATCAGCTTTTCTGACGAAGAATTCTTTACTTAATCCACAGCTACATTTACAAATATATTTGTTGTTTCTACCATAACCTATTACCTTCAATTTTCCGAATTGTTGATTTAATAAATTATCCATTGTATCTATGCTCCTTATAATCAGTTAAACTCTGCTTTTGATATCTTCTAGTGTTACATTTAATCCTGTCTTTATGATTATTTCTTTTATTACGTCTTTGTCTTTTAAATATTTATATGCCTTTGCTAATTCGTTAATGGCTTCGTTTGTAACTATTATTGAATATGCTTCTATTAAAATATCTTTTAATCCTTTATCTGTTGGATATACCCCTTTATATTCAAGCCTTTTCTTGATATTCTCTAAGTTATATCCACATTGGATGCACTCCACCGCCTGAATTATCTTACGTTTTCTGACTTCGTCTATGTACTCTAATTCTTTTGTTAGTGTATTTCTTACTTTATAATAGGTTACTTCTTCTCCTATTTCCTTCGTTAGTTTTGTTATTTCTGCCATGTTGTATCCCAATACATATAGATTTACTATATCTGATACAATTGTATAATTATTAACTGATTCGTTCTTAGCCATTTTTGCTATTGCTCTATTATAAATGCCTTGAATAGCTTGTCTATCTCTTATTATACCATAATTGTCCCGGAGTATTTCAGATATTTCTCTGAATGTTTTACCTCTATTCCTATAGTCTATTATCAATGTCCTCATCGTCTTTCTGTCCATTTCTATCTATCCTTTCTATCTGCACATGCACATAAATGTTATAGTCCATCTTAAACAAAAATCCCATGATAGGTTGTGACATAGTTGTTTTTATCTCTTTATCACTTAGTTTAATTGTAACCTCTACAGGTTCGAATATATTATTATCCTCTACTTGTATCGTTATATTATAATTGTCTTTTATATTCTTTACTACTATAAAACTGTTGGATTCGGTTACTTCTCTAAATGTAAGTTCTATAGGTATTTCCAATAATACCCTTAGTTGATTGATATTATATTTCGTAATTTCAAAATTTTCTCCGCTTTTACTCTTGCATTTAATTCCTTTGTCTTTCGCATATAACTCTATTAAATCGAGTAAACTTATCAAGAATGTCTTTGCTGCTTCTTCCTTTCGGCTTATCATTATATAAGTGTTTAACTTACTCGCACATTGTTTAAGCAGTTTATAAGCTTCGTTATATTTAACTGCTAATGTATGTTCGCCTCCCCTGTCAGGATGAGCTTCTAGCATTAGCTTTTTCCATTTCTTTTTAACGTTATCCTCACTAATTTCTTCGACGTCATTTATATTAAATAATTTCATTGCTTCTTTGATATTCAATTTATTCACCAGCCTATTATCTGATATAATTTTTTATATCATATATTATAAATTTGTACTTTTATACTATTATTATTTGATGTATGCATCATACATCTTAATGTGGTTCAAAATGTATTTCTCCATCTTCATGTATATGTACATTTTCATTGGATGTATCTTCATCTGGTATTAAACCCATATTCTTAGATTTCTGCTCTATTTCGTATACAAGTTCATTAGCTAATTCTACCCAAACATCAGTATCAGTTGTATCGTCATTATACCATCTGCCATCTAATTGCCAATCGAACATTTCAAGATATCCGTCAAATTTCCAAACTGTCAATATTTCATTATTTATAATAATATGGCAGTAGGCCCCAAATTCATTATTTGTACCTTCTACTATACCTAGTCGCATTTTTCTATTTGATTTGCTTGCATATTGATATAGTAAAGTCATCATATCTTCGGCATAGTGAGGATCTATTTTAGAGTATAAAGACCTTACATTTTTATCTCCTAAGATGTTGATTTCATATATTGTTAAATTGCCCATTACCCCTAAGTTGTCATCTATTTTCTTTATATCTGCCTTATTTTCAGCAACTAACTCTAATGCTAGTTCTATCATTTTTAATGGTGATATGCTGTATGTAATCACCAGTTCTTCACCAAAAGATACCATTTTATTGTCTTTCCTATAAACCGCTATTCCACCAGACTTTGACTGACTAAATGCTTCTTTATTTTTATTGTATAAGAAAGCAATAAAATCATCCTCCGATACCTTAGCTTGTATGTAAATATTTGAATTATATGCTTTGTCGATTAAACTTTGTACCTTTGTCGCATATTCATAATCTAAGTTTCTTTCTATCCTGCTGTATATTACGAATGCTATGGCAGACAGACTAACTGCCATTGATATTATAATAAGCATTATTGGAATTTTCTTGTTTGTATTCATCAAGCTTTAAATTGCCTCCTTATATTAACAGATATTGAATGGCCATTATTTAGATACTTGATTGTTGAACTATTATCTCAACAATTTTTATCTATTTTGAAGTGATTTATTGTATTCTTCGAAATAGTTTTTATAGTATTCACTAAAATATGTTTCAGATCTTAAAAGCTTAAGGAGAACAGTATCATCTTTAGGCGCTTCTACAACTACACATCCCATGAATATGAAAACTATCAATTTAGCTACCATTTCCTCAAAGCTGCCAAAGGCTATCATTGTATATGTCTTAGGGTCTATTAAAAACGCTGGTTGAGTCCAGTCAGTCATAATATACCTTCTTTTCTTTTTTGATATAGATAACAATATAGAAATGTTATAGAAAATGATAGACATAAATAAGGCTGCTTATATTAGCAGCACTATCAACACAATCATATTGTTATTTATTATATTAGATGACTATCGGATCCTTCTTTGATGTCTCTTTGTATCTGACTACTAATGACGAACCATTTACCCAGGTTGAATTATATTTTCCAGGTTGTAATTCTTTAAATTCCTTATTATATTTCCACATTTCAGCGTCTATATCATCTATCATATTGAGGATAAAAGCTTCTGGACATGAAGGTTTAATAGGACTTCCATATTCAAGTTTTCCATGATGAGCTGCTACTACATGTTTTAATAATCTTACTTCCTCTGTATTTTCTATACCTCTCTTCGCTGCAACTATATCTATTTCCGATATTATATCCATAACATGAGTTGTTAGAGCCGCTGCTTCACTGTAGTCAGCTATACCAGAATTGATATCCGCATCTATTTCCTTAACTTTCATAATGTCATGTAAAATAGCCCCAGCAACTAATAATGGTATGTTAATAAACCTTTCTCCGTATATTTTATTATAGAACTTAGCTATGGAAATTGCTGCTTCCACTACTGTTGATGTATGGAACAATAAACCGCCTAGCTGAGTGTGGTGTTGATTTATGGCCGCTGGCCATACGGCAAATTTATCCCAGTATTTCGTTAATATTTCTCTTGTTATTTCTCCATATATTGTACCATCTGTAAGTTTAATGACTTCTCCTAAAGCATTACTATAATCTTGTAAATTTTCAACCCAATCAGCCAACGCCGAAGGATGAATACCGCTTTGTTGTATATTCTCATTTGCAATAACACAACTTATTGTATGCTTGTCATTTTTAACATAATCTTGAACTTCTACAATTGCTTCGTACACTAAACCCTCAACTACTTTGCTTTTAACTTCATCGGTTATGCTGAATATTTTAGCCTCTATTGCTTTGTCTCTATCTACCATAGTTAATGACATATACTCCCCACCGTTTTTCTGGGGACGTATATTTATATTTTTAGCTATGAATATTAAATTTACCCTATTTCCTACATATTTCTTTACGTCTATATCTTTTAACCTGAAATAACTCATATTTAACCCCCAAGGCTATTAAAACAACATAACTAGTGATTAAAATGAATCTAAATTTACTATATTTTCACATTCAAGCTTAACAAAAAGAAAGACTATACTTTTTAGTATAGTCTATCTTTCAGAACATAATGATTTCATTAGATACTTCTATGTTAAACAGTCTATTTTCTTGTGATAGCAAAGATCTTAAATTTAGTTCAAACTTACTTATATCTATGTCTTTCTTAGTTGATACGAATAATAAGTCATTTCCTTGCCTTACACAAGTAAGTTTCACACCCTCATAAACTTTGTAATGTTCATTCGTATTTGATTCTATATCATATATGATTAAGTTGTCGAAGCTTGATTTTATTGCTATCTTAATTATTTTATCCGTTATTTTCTTCCTGTTTAAAGCAGATATCCTCATTATTTTAACTACATGCCTTTCTTGACTTCTGTACTCATGTTCTTTTATTATAGTTTTAGTTAAATTACGTAATTCATCACTCATTGATATCCTGATAATATTAGTATCTGTATGTAGTTCACTTATACAAGTTATTTGGTTATTATCTTCTAAGGATATGTTTGCAATAGCAGTTACTACGTACCCATTCAACCTTAACTCATATATCATAGCCATAAGGGAATCATAATTTAATGCTTTGTCAGACTTAAATAATTTTTCTGTATTATCATTTATATTTAAAGCCTTAATCAATGTATTATACCCGTTACTACTGACTCTAAAAGCAGGGTCTGTGATAAAAGAAGCTGCCACCCTGTCTTTTGTTAAAGAAGAATCTATTTTATTTAGATATATAGGTATATTTTCTCCGTATATTTGATGTAATTTAATCGCTTTATCCAATACCGCAAAACATTCACACCTAAGACCAATCATAATATCGACCCGCTTTTCTTATATAATTTAGCATAATTCATTTATTATATCAAAATATAGATTTTTAGTAAGGCCTACAAACTGTCTCAACCAAATAGACTCTGCAAATCTGAAGATTTGCAGAGTCTATTTGGCCTCTAAAAAGACTCTCTGACTCTCACTATCGCTGTTTATTAAATTTGTACTCTCTAATACCTACTGCTATACTTGTAAACTCTAGTCCCCGATAACTTTCAAAATTCTTAAAAACTTTAAACTTTAATGCTCTATTGCTACTGTATACTCTATTTTTATTTACTGCATAATGATTAAATTTTATAAGCTTAGGCTCAAATTTCTTTTGGTTTACTCATTATAACTCTAACTATATTTCTCAATCAAATAATCCCTTAAATAACTCATTAAGTTGAAATTACACGCTGTCATTTACTGTATAACTTCTATATTCCTTATCCATTATTTATTTATTATCTTTTAAATCCTCTGCTTAGATTTATGATATTTCCTACTATCTTAGCTGCCCCCCAAGCTAAGCCTCCTATCGTTCCAACAACTAAACCTGTCGCTGCATAAATAGCTGCCTTTCCAAATCTCGGTTTATTCTGATCCATAAATGCTCTACCTGCGTTGCTCATTGCACTCTTTGCTAGATTTAGTCCCCAGATGTTATCTCCCGCTAATCTCTTGCTCCAATCTTTTTTAGATTTCGTTGCACAATGTAGATCTATCGCATTTTCTAATTTACCTTTTTCTATTACTCTTTGTAACCTCTGGTTTTGAGCCGTTTGCCTATCTACTCCTATTGTTGTACCATTGCTTGTTTGTACGTATACAACTTCAAGTTTAGGTGCTAGTGTAAAGAATTGCTCTATTGGATCATTCCCTAATTCCGCTGTGGCTGCCCTTAACATTTCTTCATCCATTCGAAGTTCTTTAATCATGAAGAATGTCTTAAACAGTAATTTGAAGTTGACAATATCTCTTAGTCTAATGCACTGATAACCACCTATTACTCCGTTTAAATTGACTATTTTACCGTTTACATACATTTGCCCGCCATGTAAACTTACCCTTGTGATGTTTGCCTTTCTGTAACCCTTACTTACTATAGTATCAAGGATTGATTTCCATATCTTCTTCACATACCTTTCGGCTCCAGCAGGTGTATCTAATGTCATTCTTTCTATCCACGACAGAGGCCCAGGTCCAGCTTCTCGGCAGTCTATGCAATTTTCATCTGTCAGTTTAGACACATTTCTTGTAGTATCAATATCTACTACATTCTTTCTACCGTCTTTACCTGCCATTTGAGTGGCTTGCTGATGCCTATTCTCTACTAGTATTCTGCTTGTTATATTAAATTCGTCATCTAAACCTTTATCCCCTGATGTCATTTCACTTTCTAGTATTCGTCTTGCATTTATTTCTGCTTGCATTTGTCTGTCTATAACTGGAGTTCCATACCCTATAGGTGGCCTATATCCAACTGTATTTATGTTTTCAGTAGTGTCATATAAACTATTTGATTGTTCTTCGTCAGTATCTATTTGGATGGTATCATCATAATTTGTATTATAATCTGTTTTGTTGATGTAGTATATATCAGATCCGCCTGCTTCGCCATATCCGTCTATGTCCATATTATCTCTTTCATTTAGTAGTGTACCCAAACTCCTGAAAGAATCTATACTAGCGTCATAGATATAATCTTCTATTGAAGAATAATTTGTTAACCCTAGGTGTTGCATTACTTCTTCTAAGAATGCTCTACCAAGGGCTAAATTTTGTACTGCCCCAGTGCCTAGGAGTTCAGCAAATCCTTCAAAACCTGCCTCTAGAGGTAAATGTCCTTCAGGAGCTATGGCGTTCCACACTTCAGGTGATAAGTTACTTCTTAATTCTTCTACTGAAGGTGTTCCATTTTCTGCTTCGTTTAGTACAAGATAGGGTTTAAATACCTTTACTAGATTCATATCCGTGACTTTTTGGGCGTCTGTATAAACAAAGTGCCTTCCACCTTCTGCTACTACTCGTTGTGTTATAATTTCATTGGTTTTAATGTTTTTATTTCCAAGCCCATATTCACTATCAGTTGTTCCTCTACCCAGGAGCTTGATGGAGAGCCTTGACATTATTGGATTTTTAAGGATGTTGAATTTACCTTTCATGCCCTCTAGGTCAAATTGGCTCCACGAACTAGGTTGAACCGTCTGGAATAACCATACAGTTGACACACCGCTCATAGGTAATTGGGAGTTGATTGTACCGACTAAACTTGCACTTAGTTGTTCTGCCCATTGGACTATCCTTCTGCACCATTCAGCAGTTTCAGATGTATCTTTTTTATCTTTAGCTATTCTAATTATTCCTTGCCATGCACTGTACAGCTTCGTCTGTACTGCTAAGGCTTCGTCAAAGATGAAGAAGGGTCTCTTATTAGCCCCTCCTACCATTATATTTTTAGTAGCCCTTAAATGAGATGCCGCCATCATTAGTTGTAATACTTTGAGATACATTAGTACTCCGAAGATATCACTGTTTTCTCTTAGTATATCTTCAGGTGCTCCCTTACCTATTGGAATGCCATTATTGTCAAATGCATCCCAGACTGCTGCGTTTACATTGTTTTTTCTCGCTATATTCCATAATACCTTAGCCATATCAGGCTTACCGTCTAAATAAACTAGTGGGTGACCTTCTGCTAAAACTGTACCTAGTAAGTTAAGTGTTAAGACGCCTTTACCAGATCTTTGACCTGCACCTATCAGTATTACACAAGCATTTTGCCTATTAAGATTAGCGGTGAAAATCTTTCCGGAGGTATCTTGCCCAAGTATCATTTCCTTAAGACTTGGAGTTCTACCTCTTTTTTGAAGTGCTTGGACTGCTTCATATGCAAAGAGTGGTCTACCATTAAAGGCGTCTTTATTAAATACTAATGTTACTTCCACAACTCCAGTTTTTAATTGATTTATATGATAAATTTCACCATTGCCAGCTAGTATAGTATTTTTTCTTTGTTCATACAATTGTCTGAATGTATTTGCATTCATTAACCTATTGCCTACGTTAATTCTTAATTTCATAGATACTCTAGGATTGAATTCTGTTACTATGATGCATGTTGTTAAGGCATCTACTATGAATGATATATCTTTACCTTCTGCAAGATTAGCTTTTATGTTTTGCTTTACTTCAGATCTGATTGCTCTACTTAAAGCTTCCCAGGAGTCTACCCTAGTTTCTCCAAGTATTCCAAATAAATTGCCTAACTGGAACTCTGGATAATATGTCGTTCCACTTCTCATTTTGACTTCTCTTAATTTAGATGCTTGAACGCTTTGGCCTATAGTGGATTGCACTAAGAATTTTGATGAACAATCGTTAATTAAGCTGTATAAATTAGCCATTGATGAATTAGTTTTCAATACTGTCCTGTTATTTTTATCTAACCGAAGTATACCTTCTTTTACAAGGATGCCGTAAGGTATCTGTAGTTCAAAGCCTACCTCGAATAAATCCTTGTAAACATTCATAACTCTGTCTGTATTTGCTTCAGCTTCAAGGTCAAAATCATCTTCATCATCAGAAGTATCCATTATTGTATCTATATCGCTTTCTTCGTCAACTATCTCTATGTCATTATCGGTAGACGTATCGTTCAACTGCTCCGAAGTCTCAACATTTTCATCTTCAAAGTATCCATCGCCGTCCTCATCTACTATTTCTATGTCATCCATAGCTGGTATTATATTATCAGGCTTATAGTTTGCCAAACATTCAACTAGTTGTCTAAATGTAGTGATTTCTACCTCTTTTCCTACAATTTTTCTCACTTTTTCTAAGGCAGATAGTAATTCTTGAGAAGAGGAGAATAGCTTGTTAAGACTAGGTGTTGACTTAGCAACTTCCTGGAATTCAGCCGTATTCTTCTGACTTGTTACCCATACATAAATAAGTTTATTGCATAAAGGGGCAAATGTATCAGGATTACCCCTTATAACCCCTTCCATAACAGGGTTGTCATACATAGCGGTAGCTATATCAGCATACCTACGATATAAGCTTTTCTTTATACGTAGTGTTTTTTCATCATATCCTGCTAGCCCAGCTAATATATCCGCCCTTGCTTCAGCTATTGTTTTATTTCTTATTTCATTAGCCTGCATGCATATTCCTCCCTTATTCAGCTATACCTAACAACTTCTTATATCTTGCCTGACCTTCGGCACTCATGTTGTTAAGCATTGCCATTTTCTCCTCTCTGGATAAACCATCAAGGGATAACCTTAATGCTAATAATGCCTTTTCAGGACCTTCCTCAGCATATATGTTATCTATAGAGATTTCAAATCTGCTTTTCGTTGTCTGAACTTCTTTTATAAGTTCTTCTTTCTTTTGATCAAGTGCTTTATTTCTTTGTTCTCTGTAATAATCTTTTATCCTTGTTTCAAGCCCTACAAAATAATCTTTTAGTACATCTCTATCAAAGACATAAATTCCATCTTTTAAGGAGTAATTAGGATTTAAAACTGGTATATCAGTAAATTCCTTGATTGCTACTCCAGTATTTGATGACTCTATTGCTTGCTTTACTAACGCATTTTTATACCAAGGTTTCATCATATCTTCTAGTGACTCTTTCCCAGGCTGTTCTTTTATTCTTGTATAAATATCTTCTAGATGTTGTATATAACCAATTGCTCGGAGTCTAGGGAATCTATCTCGCATGTTTTTAATTCCCTTTAAACAAGCTATTTCAAATAGCTTAACTATTGGCTCATTGGATGCCATTCCGCTAGACGTTTGCATGTAATAACTTAAAAGGTCTCCCATGCCCATATTGCTGACGTCCATACTAAGGAAAATTGTCCAGTCAAAATAAACTTCTTCAACGTTTGAGCAAACCCAAGGTCTGCAAAGTGCACCTAAACCCGTTTGCCTTACTACATATTCCGGGAGCATTCCCATTGCTCTACTTTGTTCTATAGAATTTCTTACTTCTGCGAAATCTTTAGAAAATGTTGTTTCCCTTCTAAGGGAAGTATTTTTTGTGCCTATGACTGGCCTATATAAATGTACATATACCGCCCTATGAGTTATAAATATTCTTCTTATATTATCAGGAGACGAATAAGAACGCTTAGATGCCTCAAGCCAAACCACACTTTTGTTACTATCTCTAACTGACATGACTCCCTCTTCTAATTGTCCGTCTACACGAGTATATAAAGGCATCCCTTGAATTCTGGGATGATGTATCATTTTACTAATCAATTTATCTAAATTTATAACCTCTGTCTTAGACATAATTTATCCTCCTTTTTAACTAGTCATTATTTTATGAAATATCTGTTGTTGTGTAAGTTATTCATTTTAGTGCTAATTGGCTACTAGCATATAATCTTCGGTAATAAATCATAAATAAACGCATATACTTCTAAAGTATATGCGTTTATTTATTTTAGTATCAAAAATGTTTTATCGCTTATCCATAAAACCTATTCTGTATTTCTTTATTTTGTATTTAATGCACTTGCCATATTGGTCTACGCTCGAACAATCGGCCTTCGCATGTTTGTCCTTCTTCTACTAGTTCATAATCAGGTAATTTTATGCTATAACAAAATAATAATGTTATCTTGCAATGAATATACATTATATTATCTTGGTCTACTACAACACTATTTTTACAGCTGTTACATATTAACTTGTACTCCTCTTCCTCTGTCATTTGTAGTATCCTCCAATCTCGGTTAAACCATTTGATTTGTTCTCGACTCCCACCAATTTAAAATCTCTCGTCTACCCTCAGATGAATCACAGTCTATTACTACCACTAACCCATTTCGTATAGTATCAAATTCCCACATACTAGTACATCCAGAGTACTCGGAATTATTCAGCCATACCTTAAAAATTTCTAACTTTGATTCGTCTACGCGCATAAGTATTGGCCAATCATTATTTCTCTCATGAATAACTAACTTATACCCTCTGACCATTTATATGCCCCCTAATCATTTCCTTTAATACTGTCTGCTGGCATTACTATGAAACAATTAGGTACCCTTCTACCCTTACCACCTTTTAAACATGATTTTGTTATTTCTTCACCTTCATAAACCATGACTGAGCTTGAACCACCATCTACTGCCGCTGCTTGTATAGCTTTATGTTTTAACATTTCATCTGCTAACTGAGACATTGTTGCTCCAATGCTATGCCCCACTTGCCTACCGTCAACTACTAGCAGAAGAACTGCTCCAGTCGCATCTTGCCCTATTGCTGTTCTAGGGGCTATTCCCCAGCCTGCTGAACCTTCTACTGTTCGCTCTCCATTAAGAACCAATGGAGGTCTAAATTCTACAGCATCCCTAAATATAGATATATCTTCATACTTTCCGATTCGGAGATTATTTTCCCAGTCAAACCCTATCATTATTTGTCTGCCCCTGACTGGTTTGTTTCTTACTACTCCGTCCTCTACAACTAAACCCATGACTTCGCCACCATTACCATACCACTCGGGGTCATTAAATCCACTGGCATTTGTTGCTAGAAGTGCACCTTTTTCTTTAGCTATTGTTCTTATAAGCTGTCCTATTGTTCCCATCGTAGATGCACAACCAACTTTAACTTGCCTCGGGTCTTTTATTATCGCCATTCTACCATCATAATCATCTGTATGTACTCTGACTATAAGGAGATTATTCTTTGCGTCGATTATCATGACCTGTTCTCCCATTATAGTCTTTATTGTTGTTCCTTCGTCCCCTAATTTTCCTTTATTTATATACAAATTATCATATCCATTTGCTAAAATATCAGGATTGTTGGAAACATATTCATCAAACGATTCTTGGTCTATTTCCCAATACTTAGCGAAAAAGGCTGCTCTTTCAGGATCTTCCTGTTCTTCCTGTACTAGTTGCTCAATTTCTAAATCTTTTTGCATATCAAATACTTTAACGTCCTGCCATTTCTCAAGTAGCTTGTCTATTTCATTCTCCTGTGCAATTTTTTCCTGTATTACTTTATCTATAACACTTTTCGGAATGAATGCTGTGGCGAGCCATTGATGTTCAAGCGTAGACATAGCTGTCTCAATATAGAGTGTTCTGTATTTCTTTATAAATGGAATGTTTGAATATACTGCCATTAAATATAATCCTACTAGCACCACTAAAATAGCTCCTGTCACTATACCAACCTTCTGTAGTTTCTTCACCGTCGTTTTATCTCCCCATTCTTGTCAAATTCTAACTTCATGCTCTCCCCTTTAATAATTGTATTAGTACTTATATTATTTGTTAACACTTTAACCTTTTCTTGTTGTTCCTTTAACAACTTTTTAATCTTTACACGCTGTCTTGTTCGCCTTCCTATATATACAGCAAAGCATACTATAAATGTTGGGATAAGAAAATAGGCTAAGGCTGCGCCTAAACCTATCGCGTTAATTATCTGCTCTAACGACATAAGTTCTTTTACTTCCATTTCTTATCCCGCCTATTGGAATGTATTAGATATATCTAAATTTACCTTTTTTACCAGAAGTCATAACGTTTCCTTTTACTCTAGGCTGCCCCGGCATCATATGCTGCATTTCTACACTATCCCTTTTCTGACATATTAGACATAAATCTGACACTCCATTATAATTGTATGCTCTACCACACTATGCACAAAATCTTAACTCCCCTACCGCGTATCCACTCATATCTAATCCCCATTCCCTATTGTAGAATTTCCTTAGATCACTGTCACAATACCTGTTTCATAATTGAGCACTTGTAAACCGTATACTCCAATTACTATTGTATTGTAATACAACGACTTGCTTACTTTATGCATGTGACCATGTATACAGTATTTAGGTTCAAATTCTTTTATGTACATGTTTATACCCAGCAAACCTTTGTGCGATGGTCTGGTCTTACTATCATGTACATCACTAGGAGGAGAATGACATATTAGTATATCACTCTTTTCCATATTTTTAACTATATCTAATGATTCTTTTTGAGTATATGAAGGGTAATTATCATGTTTATGTTTATGACATCCTTGTATACCAGTTATTCTAATACCATTTACAGTAACTGTTCTTAAATTTACATTTATTACATTAGCTTTTTCTAAGGTGTCAAAATTATCATAATTTCCTAGTACACCTACTATTGGTATATTCATACACATATCTCTTACTGTTAAAAGCTGGTATTCATTTATATCTCCAAGGGATAATATCATGTCGATATCATGACAACGAGACAATCTTACCAATAATTCCATATTAGATACATTATGTAAATCAGACAACAATAATATATTCAACGCTTATCACCTTTCATTACTGTCATATTAAACCTTGATTAGAGTTCTATCCCCAATAAATACCTTTTCTATTTTATTAACCACCCGAAGGTGTTCCCATTTCGAAACGTCATGCAGCACTAGTTTCTTTGGAGCTAAATATATTAAAGCGCACATTAGAGCTTCTTCTACGTTTAGATATCCTTGCATTATCATATCTGCAAAGTCACTGTAACTATCTGACGTTATATCTTCATTTTTATCATTGTATATCCTATATACTCCATCCTCGTATTTTACATGAATTTCTTCGTACTTTCCTTCCTTGTATTTTAATACCTCTCTTATCTGTTCTACTGACTGCTTCTCGTCTAATTCCATTATATATTTATCTAAAGCATCATCTAAAGCATTTTCTAGTGCGTGTTTATAATTTTGTAGCCTAAAATTCATAATTCCTTGTGTATTTATACTTATACAATCGTATAATATCTCCATGATTTCATTTATTATATATTGCTCATAAACTTGCTTTCTGCTTGTTACTTTGTCTAATGCCATGCTCACTATGCTATTTATATCGTTACAGGTTAGTCCTATTATATTTCTGTTGGCTATCCTTCTAAGCATCAAAATTGAGTGATTGCTTATTATATGATTTGCTATACATCTTGCTACGATGCCATAAACTTCCAATCTAGCTGTATGCCATTTAAGTATTAAGGTGTCATCATAGGGTTGTTCTATGTTACATTCTATATTATTATCTGCCGCATAACTTAATACTGTTTCCCTTATTTCTTTAAATAAGATATTTGGATACTTATCTGTTATACTTAACCTATACTTACCCATGCCCTCTAACCCCACTTAATTAACTTTCAACATAATATTATTTATATGCCTATAAAATAGATAACTAGGCTGAAACATAATGATATGACAAATCTAATATTCTATACTGTGTCTACATGATATTAAAAACAAAATAAAGGACAGTAAAACTGCCCTTTATTTGTTTAATGCTATTTACACTGTTCTTTACTCAAGTTCTTCCAGTTCCTTTATATCTTCTACATCTACCCAATGATTAGGGATTTTCAACTCATTTGATATTAAAACTATTTCTCCGTTTTCGTAATTGAAATCTGCTGAATTTTCCTTTATTAGTGATCTTACCTCTTCATTTTCAAAGAATTTTTTATCTTCTTCAGCGACCGGAAGCCTTGTTATGTTGTCATTTGCCATAAACGTTATTGTAGATACCAATTCGTCGAACTTTTCTAAAGTTAAATCCGGATGAGCTCGCTGAAGTACCTGCTCGACCTCCTGCAATAAAGTACTAGGTGCCATTATCTTTTCCTCCTTATATAATAAACTGAAGATAGTTCTTACTAATTTATTATAATGCCAGCTATAATAAGTCCTATAAATATAATGATAACAGCCAGCATTATATAACCTATAATCACTAAGCTTTTATTTGATGCCATAGTCTTTATTACATTAGTATATCGGGTTTTCTTAGATTTTGTCCTATTTTTAGCCATATACATCACCTATATTTGAATTACATTTCCACTTTTGAGTTCAATATCAGTCTGTTGCGAATTATTTTGATTATTATTGACTTCTATAGCATTCTCATTATTTGCTGTGGCATCTAATTTGCCCTGTGCTATATTTTGCAGCGTCTGCTGGATAACCTGTTTCGTTTCTTCATCAGCCTCTTCTCCTATGACTGCTACGTGAACGTCACGTGACTGCCTAGTGCTTGATGCATTTGTACCGAGATATACTCCATCCTGTTCTATGTATTCATTCACTACTCTGCTGACTCCACCATCCATCTGTAGATGATATACTTTCGCACCTTTCGGAATAAATCCATGCTCAGATATAATAAACTGGAATCCTATTTGCGTAAATGTCCAGAATATTTCAGATATTATCTCCCTTGACCTATCAGATAAACCTGACAATACCTCGTCTATTATCAATAGCCTTCTGCTGCCTGTTATCACTATGAGGCATAAAATAAATAGCAATGAAACTATCTGCATAAGGCCGTGCCCACTATCAGATTTAAGTGACCTTGTCTTTCCTCCCTCAACTGTAAGTATTATCTCCAGCTGAGGATATTGTCCTGCTCTAGTGTACTCATGAAGTCTTATTTTACGCTGAGACTTTTCGAATATTCTTTCCAAAGCGTTGTTTATATTTTCAGTGATAAATTCATAAGACTTTCTAACAGTCTCGTCACTGACTTCTCTTAAGATTACTATAGCATTTTGATACAGGTCTATCTGCTCCATCAATATTTTATTATCTTCCAGTAGACGCTGTATACTTTTTTCTAATTGATGTTTTTTCTGTATATTTGCCTCTTGCCTTATTTCTATGGCACTTACATCATTTATAAATGCCTTAATTCTTTCTTCTATCGTACTTTGCATATACAACCTCCAGCTTCACTCCTATTATCCAAGAAACCCTTATCACCAATAATACTAATACACTCAATAATCCTAAATTGACCCATTCCATGCTTTTAGCAAAATCATGATGAAGTATAGTACCACCTATTATATAATTCATATCTGTTGCTTTGCTCATAAACTCGCAAAATGCGATGCTACAAATTGCTATAACTAGAAGAGTAATAGCAATAATGTTTCTTGTTATCTTATAGAATCGTTTTGTCCCTTTATATCTTGTATAAGCCGCTTTTATGAATAACCAAGCTGCTACTATCCACAGAGTTGTACCGAATACTGATAATGTGGCTGCTATGTAAAGTAACTTATTCAACATTACTACACCATCCCCATTAGTTTTTCTTTTTAATATAATAAAGTATATAAATTAGCATAACTAGTATTGATAGTGTAGAAATTTATTTACCTATTTATAATAATTGAAACAGGAGAGCCCCTTAAGTTTGAAGCTCTCCTGTTTTAACTATGCCTCTATTATATTATGCCCTAGCTGATATTGTATAATGAGTAGTTTCAGCCACAATATTTCCTGTTTCGTCATCCTGTTTCAGGTCCTCTACCCTCAAATACATACCCTGTTCGTCAATAGATATATCCAGAGCTGCGTAATAATTCTTACAGTTAGTAAGCATATCATGCAGTACCTTGAGGCTGACAGGAATCTGCAGTTCTTTCAACTTCCCATCAGCGTCTACACACTTCTCTATAACTACTGCAAATTCATTTGCTACGGACTGACCTGCATTTGCATTAGCTATCTTTATAACAAGGTTGTTCTCGTCATCATTTCCTATGATAAGATTCGTTTTTTCATTGTTATCTACTGACATTGCACAGTTAATAACATTTGTAAGAGCTTCTCTCAGAACTATTATTCTGTATTTAGAATAATCTTTCTGTTGATATCTTTCCAACGTTACTATGTCAGTCCTGCTTGCCGGAGATAGTTCAAACCAGATTCCCACTTCATTATTTTCAGATCTGATGTTAGCATATCTCTGGTCTTTAACAACTATGCTTACTGTATCTCCAGGCATCTTGTTCAGCATATCTACGAGTGCACTTGCTACACTCGTATGTATTACTACAGTGTGATTCTCACACGAAGTTATTGGGATATCTGTCACATGGGCTAGATTGCACACAAACGCTTTCTTCATGTTTCTCGATATATAAATAATTTTGTTTTTCTCTGTTGAGAGCCTCGACAGAATATCCTTAAGTTCACTCTTATCCCAGATGTCAGGGTTTTCTCCATCAAAGATACTGTCATAATCCATTCTTGACAGTACTCCGTATTTGATGTTGTCCTCAGGCTTAGCATAAGTTATTTTCTGGCTAAACCTTGACACCGTCTTTTCTTCATATTCAGGCTCTTCGCCTTCCTGTACTTCACCTTTCTTAGGTGCTAGCTTTATCTTTTTGGCATAGTTTATAGTCATAATATTATCGCTGCCGAACTCGATGTCAAAGTCACTCGTAGCAAGTATACCTGACGGCTGACAGCTTTCTATGATTTCCATTAGCCTTTTATAGGGTACTACTATTTTACCCTGAATAGGCTCCTGTCCCTGAAGGATATCCAGCTTCTCTACTATCGCCCTTTTACCATCAGAATAGCATACCTTCATGCTATTCTCGTTGATATCCAGCATTACCCCAGGTACATTTTTATTATCATCGGCGAATTTCTTCACTTTCTGCATTGCCTGTGTAAGTTTTTCCAATGAAACCTGCATATATCATACCTCCGCTATATTATATTTCGACGTCACTTCTGCCAAACATATTAGGCAGTGTTGCAAAAATGTCATTGTTATTCTGCTGTACAGTAGGATTTACAGGATTCGCAGGAGTTGATGCAGAAGGAGTATTTCCAGCAAATCCTACGTTTTGTGCAGGATTATATCCTGGTACTGGCTGATTAACTGCAGGATTCATAGCCTGACCAGCTGCAGATGTCGGAGTTGGTGTAGTCCCAGTATATGAAGATACATTGCCCGAATTAGCTTGCTCAGCCTCCTCTGCTTTGATTCTACCCAAAATTTCCTCTCCAATTTTCAGGGTGTTTTCAATCTTTGCTACCCTCTCCTTGTAAACCTGCTCAACGTTATCAGGGGTTATTGTAATGCCTAACTCGGCCGAAAGTTCTGCACATAGCTTCTCCAAATCGCTTTTTATATATGTCTGTTCTGCTTTCAATGTTGCTACCTGATCAGTGTACTTTTTCAACTCCGTATTATAGTTCCTTATTCTCTCAAGATCGAGTTCAGGTAAACTATTGTTTGTAGTCATCCTTCTAACTCCTTTCAATAAACTTTAATTTATATTTTCTTTTTATTACTCTCCAGCCCTTTGCAATAGTTCAATTGCTTTTTCTCTGTACTTTAACGGAATGTCCGTTTTAGCCATTATAATATCTTCCGGATTTCCTATCGTTCGTTCATGGGAATTTAGAGTATTTACTATGTCAGATACATCTACCCTCTTTGCTGTTTTTCGTTCTTCAATAATTTTCTTCTCCTCCAAAATGAATGCTTTTTCTAAAGGCCATAGTGGTATTTCAGGAAAATCAATTTCCATTGTTGCGTCGTCAAATATAGTCATTAAGACTATGTGCCCTTTTTCATCCATGTGACCTTCCCTATAAGCTGGTCTCGATAAACATCCAGGGAAGCACACAACCATATCGTGAGACCTACTATCCTTTATTACTTTGCCTTTGAACAATTCGTAGTTATGTATATGCCCACATATTAGATAGTCTACTCCAAACCACTGCTCAAATTCATCTAGTAGTATAGCATTACCATACTCTGGTAGTTTTGTATCAGAAAACTTAAAGTAATCATGCGTAAGTACCACGCTTATTGTATCATCTGATACTGGAAGAATTTCAGTCTCCAAATGCTTTTTATAATCAATCATAGATATATTGACTATACCTAATTTTAGGTTAGTAGATGGCTTCAGCAATCCTTTGGTTATGTAATATTCATATTCTGTCATGCCGTATCCTGCGTAGTCATGGTTACCCCTTAAGGAATAGCTGTTACCATTTGTATATGCGTATAGTCTGGCTAATTTATCTTCAACAGCCAATCGGTACTCAAGAGTATGGAACCTCCCATAGGAGAAGTCTCCCAGATGTATTGCATGAGTTACCTTATGCTCTTCTGCGAATTTTACTACTTCTTCAAAGCAGTACAAAGTTTCTTCAGGATAATTCCTATGTGCACCATAGTTCTTTGACCATAAATGGATGTCTCCATAAACCATTACATTTGCTATAATATTTTTATTAGACATGTATCCACCATCCTATTAACTTACTCTTGCATCCATTATAATTGTTTCTCCACATTTCGGACACTGAGTTACCAATGCCCCGGATTCCTTTATTTTATTTCTATATTCTTCTATTTGAGCGTTCATATAGTCTATCTGACTACTTATATCCCTAGCCTTATTCATAAATTTAATAACTTTTGCCATCTTCTCAAGTGATTTAATCTCATTATCATCGATTCTAGAAGTATTCGAAATGTCTAATTTATCAATTCTAGCCTGGATAATTCTTATACTACTTGCTTTATCTAGTGCTTCTTTTAATTTATAGATAGTTGATGTATCTATTTCTTTTAAGTTTTCTATATCCAAATTACCTATTCTTGAGCTTATTTCGCGTAGTTTAGTTACTTTATTTATTGCATCTCTCAGTTTAAGTTCTGTTGATACATCTATCTCTTCAAGAGTATCTATATTGATATGTCTTAATCTAGAATCTATTTTGCTTAGCCTGTTTAATTTACTTAGTATATTCTGCAACTTATAAACTGCTTCAGTATCTATGCCCTCCAAACCTTCTAAAATTTCATAATTTTTTATCTTAAATTCCAGCGTGCGAAGTATCCTTGTTTTTTCAGAAATGTCTTTCAATCTTTTTACGAAAGCAATATCTACAGTTTCTAATGATTCCGCCTTTTCATATACTTTTAATAATTTGTTTATCTCATATATTCTTTTTATATGAGTGTTGATAATAGATAAATTTCTAGCCTCTACACTATCGATTGGCTGCAGATTAGCCTTATTGATTTCTGCCAGTATTCCTAAGTCTTTGTCTATCTGTTGTATTCTTCTTAACAATTCTACTGCTTTTGCTAACTTTTGAATAGTTGCATACTCTTTTTCTAATCGTTTCTTTATATTAACAATAGGCTCTATGTCATAAATTTTTATTTTCTTTACTTCCTCAACAAGTGTATCTGCTTTTGTATTATTGAGGTCGAATTTTGACCTTAATTCATTAACCGCAGTAGACCCTAAGCTTATCGCCTTAGTCAAGTTTTCTACATGCAAAGCATTATACATAACTTTATAGTTAGTACTTGCAGGAGTAATGATGAATAGTAGCCTATCTTCATATGTCCTTATATGAAGAAATTCTCCAGTTTCAGGCTCTTTTATAAGTCCCATTACCTTCTGAACTTCAGTTGGAACATCACTATTTTCAAGCTTGTCTATTTCCCAATGAGAACCATCAGGCCTATCTATAGCGTAAACGTTAGTTGAATTCGTCTTTACCCTTGCAATAACCGTACCATCTTCAAGATCCATTTGCAGACCGAAGCCTGCCTTACCATCCATTATATAGTCCTTTTGATTTCTATAATTTGCATTTAAACCTAAAACAGCTGCTCCAAGTACAACTGATGTTTTGCCAGCTTCGTTGTCACCTTTTAAAGCTATAATGGGTGACTCTGTAAAATCTATCGTAACATCTCCAAGATTTCTGAAGTTTTTTAATCTAAATGACTTTATAGGACTATATTGCATGTTTCATTCTCCTTAATTAAACTGATTTGTAATTAAAAAAGGGACACTTGCGTGCCCCTTTTATTCAGTTATGGGCTATCCTTAGATGTTAATCTTGTTGTCAGGGCTGCCAAACACAGCGTTCACATCAGGTATCCCAGTAGGAACTCCCTGAGGTGCCCCCGCTACAGGCGCCCCAGCCTGCTGGACAGGATTTGCAGGCGCTGCAGGCTGAGCAGGATTAACAGGTGCCTGTGGAGCAGGATTTACAGGAGCTGCCTGAGCACCAGGCGTTACCGGCGCTGCTCCAGGTACGGCAGGTGCTACTCCAGGAGCTGCTCCAGGAATAATAGGCGATACACCAGGAATTATCGGTGCTGCTCCAGGCAGTGCTGCTCCAACAGGAGTTGCTCCAATTGCCTGACTTGCTACTGCTCCGACGTACTCGAGATACTTTGCATTCGGATTGACTGCAAGTTCTCTCTTGTACTCGTCCCACTTCGCGAAGAGCGCATCCATGGTGCTCTTTGCCTCAGCTACAGTCATACCCTGCCATTCAGGGAATGCCTTTTCGATACCTTCCCAAGTAAACTTGTCGATATCGTTCTGTATTGCCTTTGCCAGCCCAGAAAATTTTCCTGTAATGCTGGAGCCAGGGAATACAGGTGCTGTCGTGCTTTGAGAAACTACCAGAGCAGCGTTCTCCGCTTCCTTCGGATATTCGATTACCAGATCACAACCCTCGAATTTAAGTCCGCTGTTCTCTACCTGCTGCTTAATCTTCTCGACTCTCGACCTTGAAAGCTTCATAACCTTCAAATCGTATTCGGGAAGTCCGTTCTGTCCTATTATCGGATCGTCATTCTTTTTACTGTCTGTTCTGTACTGCACTATCAACAGATACAAATACGGAACTGCTTCTTTCGCCTTTCTCTCGTCTGCTGCCTGCTTCTTGAAGCCGGGTTTCTCTACCATGCCATTGGCGCCCTTGATACCTTCCATATGCTGTTTCAGAGCGTCACCTGTCAGTCCACAGGTCTGCTCCTCCAGTTCGCATCTGTACTTGTAGATATCCCAGGCGTCTTTGACTCTGTCGCAGATGGGGCAGGAACCATCGTTCAGAAGGTTGCCAGAATCATCTTTTCTGATGACATCCTTCAAACAAACCGATGCCTTGTACTTGCCATCTGCGGTCTCCCACTCATGCACATTGGCGTACAGAGCGATGATCTGATTCGTTACCTGTACACTTCCATCTTCTCCCGTCGTCTGTACCTGAACGAAAGGAATGTGAATGTAATGCTTTCTTCCCTGTTCTGCTCTGTACCTCAGACTGTTATTGTTTGCCGCCTCTCTTAAGAACTCTCTGATGTCTGTCGTCTTTCTCATTGCACTCGCTAAAAATGACATACTCTCTACACTCTCCTTTACTCTGATATACTCTGTTTACTCTATTTGCTAACACCCTTTCAGGTAGTTTAGCCTATTTTGATTTTACTTTACCCCAACTATCTAACTGCTATTACTATACCCTTCATGTCAACTCTCAAAACTCCTTAACTCTCATTTAAAATCACTTTCAATATATTTACTAGTCTATTTTACAGCTTACTTACTAATTGCTTACTGCCATTTTATCATATCATTGTTATTTCCATTGATGGACAAGTATTCCCCATGTGCTTCATAGATTTCAATATCCTTACGCACTCATTGAAATAACTCATAAACCACTCTGCTCCACCTTCATCTTCCCGGAGCAGTTCATCTATATCTTTGTATTTAAGGCTTGGATTTAATGTTATATACCTATTTGTTATCCAACCCTTTTTAGCCTCATTTCCCGCTGCGTCTCGGTCCGGTATACGAATTATACCGTATTCACACCTATTTAATTGAGCTAATATAAAAGGTGAAGCATGAGTTCCACAGTTGGCAAATGTATTAAGTATTCCTAAACTCCTCAACCTTATTGCATCAGTGATACCTTCTACATAAACTGCATAGCCGAGTTCATATGCTAGGTGTAGGTTTTCTAACCCATACATAGTATCTCTGCGCCTGTAATACCTAGCTGTTCCATAGATATATCTTTCATCTGCACTGGGTGAATAACCCACAAGATTTTGCACTTTTCTTTTCTCATTGTAGATAGGTATGACCCATCGGTGATGGAATATAGGTTTCTTGTTAGTAGGAGAAATTACACCGAAGTCCTTTATATCTTTAAGATATTCAGGAACAAGTAGTTCTGCCATTTCGCCTATATAGAAGATACCAACCTGTTCAAGTGTTTCTACAGGAAATTTTCTGAAGTTAGCCATCTCCTGTAACTTGTCAGGCCATCTCTCCTTGCTTATAGCACGCAATGTCTCTACGTATTCCGTAAATTTATTTTCGTATGCTTCTTTTTCTTTTATAGCAATCTCTATAGCAGAGTTATTTGCCATATTGCTATCATTCTCCTGCTAACATAGTTAAGATATGGCTATACTTATTCAGGTCTATTTTCATTATTAGAGGAAATAACCTCTAATATATGAATTGCTTTTCTTACTATCCCTATGGGTACTTCTATATCATAGTTTATATCTAATTTTCCATTGTTATCAGTAACCGTAAATGCCTTTATAAAGCTTTCAACTCTGCCTTTTCTAGGTTCTCCAGACCTTTTAACTCTGTAGCCTATCTTATTATCTGCGTCAAAAATCCATCCGGTGCCTATTTTATATAGATTATTGCTTATGTCAAATCCCATGCTGATTCTCCTTTTCTTAATTAGAAGTACTTATCCATTGACTTACCAGTAATAGCTTCAGCCTTCTGCTTTAAAGCAGATATTTCGTTCTCTATCATAGCTATCCTAGCAGTTACTTCATCAGGAGTTACAAACCCCTTCTTCTCAAGGCTTTTATATCCTGTATACTCAAGCTGTGCTCTTAGTATAGCTGCTGTTAGTGACCTTTCTGCCCCTGTTATTTCAGTAGGCATTTCTAGTATACTTTCCATTTCAACTACTTCTGGCTCGAATTCCCTTGCACAGATTGTTTTGCGAAAGGTAGCACGTACTCTACCGCTTTGCTCCCCCAAGGAGGCTCCTAAGATATCTTCCATTTTTACCGGAGTATTTCCCTGAGAGTTAATTATAGTCGCTGCTCCAGCTTCTATGGCTGTTTTTCTCTCATTAAACTCCTGGGGAGTTATCTGCCCTTTGTATACAAGACCAACAAGAATTGTATACTCTAGCTGTGCCTGCATAAGCGCTGCCTTTTTTATTCTTTCTTCAGAACTTATTGGCTCAGGCAGTTTTATTATGCTCTCCAGTTCAGTTACTTCTGTTTCATATTTCTTAATATAAACGGTCTTTTTAAAAGCCGCCCGAAGTATCTCGCCTTCATCACCTAATTTAGCTGATAATATATTATCCATTTTGATTGACATAATTAACCTCCAATTTATTTTAATATTCACTTAAATATACTATACTGTATATTTTGCTGTTTAAATTTGTTGCATATTATTATAAATTTAGCCTTACTGCATCTACTTCATTTTCTCTAATCCGTTTAAACCCATTACCTTTATTCTTATATATAATGCACTTGCCATTAAACATTTGCTTTAGCACACTATTTAAAACGGTGTAGAATATTCCGTCATCACCATGCCCTATTTTTAGTATTTTGTCTTTATTCTTAATATAAACTGCTGTATTTCCACCTGATAGTAGGCCATAAATTGCGTTTAATGCTCCTTCTGTTATTACCCCAACGTTTGTCATGTCTATTAAATATGATGGATATTCAAATTCATCTGCTGATGCTACTAATACTTGCTTAACCTGCTTACCCGTTATAGCATCCTCTACACCTTCAGTATAGAGGTCTGAATAAACATCTTCTGTACTTTCTATACTAGGAATTGCTATTTCTTTTTCTTTATTGAAAACAAATCCTTCGCTCATGTTATCCCCTCTTGTATTTTATCGTATTTATCTATACTAGTTTATGACTTAGCTGCACTTAGCTTTAACTTCTTAGCTAGTACTGGACCAGAGATGTCTTTTACCCATACTCCTGTTTCAAAGAGTACATTGTTTTCCTTCAGGAATATTAACTGCATAGCACCTGCTTCAGTTGGCTCACATTTATGTTTGGCTATATAATCTATAAGTTCTTCCTTTTTCTTGAAAGATAATGCCCGTATGTCTATACCGCATATCCTCCTCTCCTGTGACACTATAAATCCGAAAGTACTTATTATATCATGTAGTGATACTCCATATAAGGTGTCACCTTCATCAATAAGATTGAAGTCATATTCTGCATATTCCGATTCTTCCAGTTCTTCTTCGTCCTCATCTTCATATCCCTCTTCTTCCTCTTCTTCAATCGTTGCTGTATTAGTAACTGTTGCTTTGAAGTTATTGGGGTCGACCCCTAGCCCATAAACTTCTATGAATTTCGCTAAGGCTGCTCTAGTTAATTCATCTCCCCCTAACTCACTCTCTAACCCGAATGTAAACTGTAAGTTTAGAAGGTTACCAATAACAGGATGCAAATCTTTTCCGTAGTTCTCTGGATTCATAAGATATGCTATAATCTTATTCTTACGGAATTCGAATACCCTATTATTGAAGTAATTCAGTACTTCCTTCGGGTCAATAGGCTGCTCCACAAACAAACTCATGTTGTCTGCTTCCCTTGATAGCTGTTCGCATAGATGAGGATGAATTTCTGCCTCTTTGCCTTTAGCTGACTTCCAGGATAAACCGACACCTGCACCGATGTATAGTGGCGGGAATCCTTCAACCTGGAACTGCATTTGCTCTGCTATATCCCTTATTACCCTTTGAATATTCAGTTTTTCACAGCTTGCTTCGAATAGCAATTCGTCATGTACCATGTTAGTAATGTGAAGCAATCCGATTAAACCGTTTCGTCTGATATATGTGAAACACCTTGCTACTGCAATTTTGAAGATGTCAGCTGCTGTATTATGTGTAATAATTCCGTCTGCTACGTAATACCCACCGGCTGTATTACATACATCATACATATCGATGTATTCATCAGTTATTTCTACTGACTCTACCACAAGGCTAGGCCCAAATACATGCTCATCTCTAATACACTCTAATTCATATCCTGCCTTTTGCTTATTCTCGTTTATAAAACCTATCGTATCTAAAAATTTCTGATTGTCATTCGTTTTTATTGCTACTACGTATCTATCTGCATGTTCTCTACATCTACTTCTGATGCCAAAGAATAATAATGCTTTTTGTATGTCATGACATAGTTCAATTGAACCATTTTTCTTACCTATAACGAGCGTTATTGTCTTTCCGCTTATTCCCCCATCACCGTCAAATAGCCCTCTTAAAAATCCTCTCAACATTTCAGTATCCATAAAGATTTTATCATGTATACGATGCTTTATATCTAGAGATTCTACCTCAGATACTAACGATTTACTGTATACAAATAACCGGTGCATATCATCATTTCTGTCTGTTCTAACTGCATAGCTATATTTTACTCCTAAAGGAGCCATATATCTTTCCAGCTCTGGTAATATATTTTCTTCACTCTCAGCTACACAATTTAATATATAAGAACCTCCAATATCTCTATTCTGTATAGAACCATTAGATGCTAGCCTACCTAACACAACTCCCCTCTCGAAACTATCTTTAATATCTTCAAGGAGAACGTTGTGGCTGTTATTACTATAGGAATAATATTTATAAGCATCAGTGCTACTATATTTAAAATCTGACGTTACATACTTCTGATTTATTATAACCCTATGTGGATTAGTGCTATTTTGCTTAGTTGATAAATCTTTACACTCCACAAATCTCTTATTACCTCTATGACTCACTACAAGAAATTTATGAGTTGGACTGCATATTATCTGTTGACCATTACTAAATGTTACAATACATTTCTGCTTCTTACCAGAATATGTTATATCTCCATGTGACCAACCTTCACCATCCCAAACTAATAAATGTTTTCCTACTACGTCTTTAATTTTAACTATACCAAATTCTTTTGTTTGTATACGAGTATCTCCACCTAAACAACCTTGAATGACCGCATTTCCAGCTTGCCGGAGTGCTGAGGCTTTTCGCGCATGTGAAACATTACCATCCTTATCTGTAAATGAATAATACCTTTTTCTGTTCCATGCAGTTTTTGTATACTTGTTGACAAGCGCCATTTCCTTGACGTCATCAAAGAACTTTCTGACATTAGGCTGGTCTTTGAAGTATAGTTCATATTTTACTTTAGCTTCTTCAATCTGAGCAGGTCCGCACATACCAGTTAATAGAATCGCCAATGACTTAAATCCCATCCCGTATGGAATACCAAAGTTGAATGACTTAGCATCACTACGCATCTTAGGAGTAACTGAAGCATAAGGTACTCCATACATCAATGAAGCCATCATAGTATGATAGTCCATATCAGGGTCTTTAAACTGCTCAAGTAAACCCATTTCTCCAGCTAATGCAACAAGCGTTCTATATTCTATCTGCGAATAGTCAGAGTCTATCATGATATATCCATCACGAGGAATGACTATTCCCGTCACATCCTTAGGATACTGCTGAGCGTTAGGTTTACTACAACTCATACGACCTGTTGCTGTACTAATCTGGCCGTAGGAGCTGAAGATAAACCCACCCGGATACATATAGTATTGCAGGTTATCAAAGAATTTCGTCAGAAGTGTATCAAGCTTTTTCCAGTCTGAATAAAGATGCACTACTGGATATTTATTCGAACCATCTTCATTCTTCATCTGAAGTAATGGTTTAATGACCTTTTTAGCGACTGAAGGTTTATCACCACTAAACGGTATTTTCATCGTTTCGAAGAAGAGTTTCGTTACCTGAGCAGGCGATGATAATACCTTATTAACATCAACTTCCGGCCCTAAACCTGCTAGTTCCGCTATTTTCTTCTCTATCTCTCGCATCTTCTCTATTGTCTTGTTCTTAACTTCTTCTATCTTTTGTTCATCTAATCTATGCCCATAGAATTCCATGTATCCTACAGCACATGCTACGATGATTTCTACACCATATAGTGTAAGAAGGTCATTATGATTTTCAATAAGGTCTCGTTTATACTTGAAGAATAACTGAAGCGTCCAGTCACCGTCAGCAGGTGCGTATGCTCTTGCACCTTCATAATCCATGTAGGAGAAGTCTATTCTTATGCCTTTCTTCTTTTTACCTTTTTTATTCCTTACCTTCCCACTATCATCTTCTTCATATCCAAGGAAGAAGTCAGATAGTTCAAGGGAGTCTATTCCAAATTCTCGTTTTTCAAGGTATTTCAAGTTAGAAGGCTCGCCTCTATTAGAAGTAGTACTTCTAAACTTGTACATTAGCTGATGCATTATCATTGTGTCATCACAAAGGTTTGTATCTATTTCATACATCCAGCCAACTTTCCATTCGAAAGTACCATTATGAGCTACTATGTGACATTTCTCAAGTATAGGACGAATTCTTTCCATCGCTATAACATCTGGAGTTAGCTGTTCGTCCGGAGTATCACGGAGTAGTCTCCCCATATCGGTTTTGCAATCAGGGTCAGCTTTACGTTTAGCTTCTTTTATTCGCTGGATAGTCGCTTTCCTTACTTCATCATTCACATCTTCATACAAGTTCTTAAATTTTCTATTGGCGACAGGGAAATAATAAGCTACGTTAGGTTCTATACTGAAAATAAACCCAACTAGCTTATCTACCCTGATTCTATCGTCAGGATTTTCACATTTCGCATTGTATTCTTCGAGTTGCTTCTGCCATTTACTATTAACTTTACCGAACATGTTAATACGAAGTCCCGTTGTTTCCGTGTCGTAGGAGATAGGACCTTTATAATTTTCTAGATATGTAAATATTTGTTCAGCTATCTTCGTATCATTTACAATGTAATATTTCTTATTTTTAAGCCATGATAAATCTTTTTCAAGGGAGATTTCCTGAAGAGTTCTGACTGGAATTGATTCTTCAAATGTAATTCCACCACTAAACTCATTTGTTACTGCTTCAGTTAGTTTGATATATGGAATATTAAGCGGTCTTATTGATTCATCTTCGTAGTATTCAAGATAAATATAGGTGCCTTCCCCTATTATTTCCGCTCCTGCTATTTCTCCATTATATCTCTCTAAAACATACTCTAGTTTATTTTTCTGGAAGGTATGTCTGCTTACTGTACCTTTAACAAATGGAGCCGCAACCCCATTTTTAGCCGTACAAGATTTTATACCTACATTTATAATCTGCCATACTTCTTTTGCTTGTTTATTCCCAAATGAAAAATTACCCGTTTCGCAGGTTTTATAGGATGACCATACATTTCCATCCTTAACGAGGATAAGTTCTGACTCTGTCTTTGTATTATATAATATTAAACCGAACTGATTATCTAAAGTTCTGTATTCTCCTCTGGTAAGCAATGCCACCACACCTCGCCGCTATTTTTATCTTTTAAAAATTCACTTTTATATACTACCCTGCCTATTTCAAAGATAAGAAAGTAAATAACACAATCTATACCAATGTATGATTGTGTTATTTACTAGCTATATATTTTTATTACCTTAAAGTTAATCCACAAATACTGAGTCTGATGTAACCTCTATATCTTCTATACCTTCAGGCTTATCCTCTGCTAGTACATCATCGACTGACTTATAATTATCTATTTGGAGCTTGTACCCACTAGGATTACGAGGCTTAATCTCTGGTATCTTGTTGCATATCCTATCTTCAGTGCAGAACTTATGAGACTTCTCTGAGTCTCTAGGCTCACATAAACCTATAGGTATCCAAATTTCTTTCGGTCCACCCGCTTTATATTGACTATTAGCTTTATTCATCCAAGGTGTATAATATTTATTTTTCCTTGGATTCTCAATCCAACCAGCCAACGTAGAATTATCAGTTACAAGCATTACATTAGTAACACCATACTGCAACAATTTTGATTGCCATTCCCAAATGCAGTAGAGGGCATGCTCATATGCCTGTATCGCCGTTACGTGCTGGTGGTTTTTCCAGAGTGTAAATGCTCTTGTCTTTGCTGCTACCAATCTTTTGCCTTCCTTGTCAGCATATAAAGCTACAGCAAAAATACCGTAGTGCTTGTCTTTTGGTCTCCTAAACGAGAAGTGGCAATACACAATTTTCTGTGTTTTCTGACCTTCCATTACTATGGAACCTCCTTCAATAGATTTGCACTTTGGGCTTGACTTCGAATTTTCGCCCAAACGCCCTTACAACAATAGGCGTTGTAAGTACTTGTTCTATATCAGCATTCCTCCCATCAGGAACTGAAAAATACACTGAATCTTCGAATACTGCATAAACCTTTACATCTGCCCCCATGGAGTTTATTTTACTTAAAAGGTTCATTACTATTATAGATATAGCAGTATTACACGATTCTGTAAGTACTTTTCTGTAAGCACCGTCATACTCTAGACTATCTCCGAAGTATGTATAAATTTCTTTTCTATTAGGTGCCATGTAAGCTGTATCTCCTATACGCATTACCATTACCTTGTCATATGCTCTATCATCTATAATGTTCTGCAATACTTTGCTATCATATATTGTTATCAATCCAATATCTTTCAGTTCATTTTCTATGAATTCATTTGTAAAATCCAAGTCTCTGTAAGCTAATTCGGTTGCTATTATATTAAGTACTTCAATATAATCTAAAGCTATGATAGAATCATTAGTTGATACCATGTAATCTGTAGCCTGTATATTGAAAAGCCGAAGCTTTCTTATTTCTACTGGTAATGATACTATAGCATTGTTCATGAGTACCCAACTTACTTCCACCTTTTTGTAAGATTTTTTGAGTAGCCCATTCAAATAACACTTGATTTTCTTTAGATTTTCAAGCCTTAAAGATGTTTTAGCCTCAGCTATCCAACTATCTATTTTGTCTATGTCATCCTGTATGAGCTGAGAATTAAAAGTATACTCTACATGTCCATATTTATTTAAGAGGCTCTCTAGTTTCTGTCTATCGAGCCTTGTGTCCTGTTTTAAAATAATCATAGCATCACCTTTCCTAAAGTATTTAATCCGGTAACGAATCCATACTAAGTTTCATCGGCTTTGTCTTTTCGTATTCCTCTTTAAACCTTAGAAATTGCTCCATTACCTCTTCTAGTTTCTCTTTAGTATTTATGACGCCATGTGACTCAAAGGAGATAAGTCTGTTTATATTGAATGCTCTTACTTCTCCCAGTATTAAATCAATTACAGAGATGCTGCCATTTTTAATATTACATCTGTTGTCATGAGCGGATAATGCATGCCCAAGAAAACCATGGTGTATTGCTGCTGTTGATATATTTCTTGTAGCTAACATTACCCGTATTTCGCCATTTGCCTTGAAGAATATTATAGTCGCTGTCTCATGCGTTAGTCGTAAGAATGCTTCGCTATATTCCACCTAGTCCACCACCTGTACCCTAAATTGCATTATTTTCTTAATTTTAATTACACTTACACTTATTAACTAGTCTAAAAACAAGCATAAAATACCCCTTACACTGTATGTAAGGGGATTGTTTCCGTTTATGATAAATCTTTAATTGTCTTTCTTATTTGTTTTGCCCCGTAAACCTTTCGTTCTAAGAACTCTATAGCTTGTTCTGTGTCGCATAGCGTTACTGCTTTAAATGCTTGCATTATATCTTGGTCGGTTGTTAGCTTTTTCTCTATTTCAGCTAAATCTTTTTTCGGTACTCCTAGTACCTCTAGAATGCTTCTATATTTTGAATTGTCCATTTCCAATGTTAATATTCTTACATATAGCAGGAGAAATATGTCTGCGCCATATCTATATCTTTTGTATTCTATACTGTTTAAGTAACTCTCTACATCATAGCATATGTTTTCAAATTCCTCTGAAGATTTTTCATCTTGTAACGTTTCGAGTAGTTCCTTTTCTTTACCTTCATCATCAACTATTGGTTCTCTTACTATAACCTTATCCCTTCTATATGCTGCTGTTATATATCGTTTAATACAATATCTTACGCAGTTGTTTACGTACCCCTCTAGGGTGACCATGCTGCCACTGCTGGAATATTCTGTTGCTTTTTGGATATCGTAATCGCTACTCTTATAGAGATATTCTAAAAATTCAGAGTATATGTCCTCATAATCCATAGCGTTTATATTCGTTATTCCTCGGGTGTTGCTACGAATTAGTTGTATTATTTTCTTTTTGTTTTCAACCGCATATTGTATTGTTTCTTTTTCCCAGCCTAATGAGAGTTCATCATTTTCTTCTTCCATAGGCGGACAATATGATACATACGCAGTATCCATAAATATCCCTCCATGCCACATGCCAAAAGCTCCCGTAACGGGAGCTTTGACGCTTCACAACCACTTAAACCTTTGCATTTATCTATATAAATTATAAGTTGCTTACAAGTGCGTCATATTTTTCAGGATATTTAATAGCGTACTGTAACAGTGACTTGAGTGCTTCCATAAATTCGTTGTCTTTACAGGCTGTTCTTATCTGGTTGAATATTGAAGTGTCTATATCTATTTTAGCAATCTCTGCTAAGTGCTTAAGCAGATATCTTATATTCAACTTCAGGCTCGATGCAAATGTCAAACAGTATTCCAATTCTTCTGAGATTGATAAGTCCATATCTATTGCTTCTATATCATCATATGTACTAGCCATTTCGTAAGCTTTCTGATAATCTGTCATTTCATCTATATCATTTGTACTGCTACAAGCTGCCACTTCAGGTAACTTACTGGGATTCAACTTATACTTTTTGTTTCTGCTGTAACTCTTAAGCCTCCCGTAAACGAATTCTTCCAGTGATATGTAATCACTTTTTCTTCCTTTGTTAGGGTCATACCCTTCTCCGTTGTTTTCGCTTCTCTGCAATGATATATACACATCATGTACTATGTCGTAACAGAGTTCAGGATTAACTCCCATCTTCCTTGCCTGCGTTACAAGCCTTTCATAGTTTTCCTCCACGAACGTGGTTGCCAGACGGTTGATCTCGGGTTCCAAAATCCTATTCGGTATCCCATAGATTGGACCTGCAGGCTCAAGATTCTTCAACATAATTACACGTTGCCCCCCCTAACGCTATAATATTTTTTACATTTATTGTCAGTTTTTTAGCCAAAAACTAACTATTCATATATTACCAATATAACCCGCACTTGTCAATAGTTTTTCAAAATTTTCGACATTTTCACTCCCAAAAAATTGTTAAATTTTGCTAATTAACACCCCCTTTTGTCATGTCTTGTCGAAAGTTACCTTTAAAGCAGAAATACTAACTACACAATATGTAGTTAGTATTTCTGCTGGAAGTAGGTATTTTTATGGGTAAGATATAAATTGACTCACCAAAGCCTTGGAACAACATTCTTAATTACTTTTGTCTTACTTGTCGTTTTATTAGTATCCTCATTTTTGCTGTTTTCTTTTTTACCTTTTTCAACCGTGACAGGCGCGGCCAAATTACTGTTTACTGTCAAGTATCTTATACACCCACAACACGGCATATCTTCATGATTTGCTGTAGGCAAAGCACATTCATCGTTATCTGTATACATAGCAGAGAGTTCCCTTGCTTTTACCGCTGTTAAACAAGCTTCTCCAGTGTTAAAAGACAAAGGTGAACTGCAAATCCCTATTTCTGAAGGGTTTATTGCCAGTATATTTGCAATTTGATTTTTAATATTATTAGCTGATATAAGGTATAAGGTACTACTCAAATCTTTGAGCATTACTCTGTCAAACTGGGCACCTTCAAACTCTCTTATTGTATCCAGCATTTCTGGACTGAATCCATTCTGTACAGTATCATCTGTGACTGGTACATAGAGATATATTATGAGGTTCTCCACATCTTCAAGGAGCTTGTCCACAATATTTCTCATGCCCTTAGCCACAGGAATCTCAGCCATATGAGCTGAATACTTAAAAACCTGCTTCATTTTGTTTATGTACTGTGAAGTATTTTCATTGTATTCCGACAATCTATACCGTACAAAAGGAACATCCTTGATACTTATTTTCTTACCATTTATCTGGAATTTTTCGTTTTTGTCTATACCTATTGTATATTCGCCTGTTAAAACTATACTAGTGACCATTATCCTAGCCTCTCCCTCTACTTTTTACTTTATTATTATTATCAATCTGATTTACAGCAAGTTTACAACCATTACTTAAATCTTTTAACCATTCTCATATGCCTATTTTTAGGATGTGGTATGTTGTACCTCTTAGCACATTCTGGACCTACCCCACTAAGAATGCTATCTGGAGTTGTCAATCGCTTTCCACATTTACCACACCTGCCACAATGATATATCTCTACTGGTATATCATAATTTCCTTTATGTAATTTATTAACTACGCTAAGTAAACCTTTGATTGCTATGTGGTCGTTGTCAAGATTCCCTTTTTGTCCTTTGTAAAATTCAAATGTATCTATATCTTCTTTATATACCATTATTCCTGCATATATTGATTCATTTTCTGATATATGGTATATAAAATAAATAAACTCTGACTCGTTTTTATCTGACTTTTTCTTTATTATTTTATAACTTAATGTATTACCGGTTCGTGTTGATATCATTGTGACTTCGCTTTTTCCTGCCAGCATATATGGCAATGCTTTATCATTACTTACTAAGTATTTCATAATACCACTCCTGACTTTTACAGGTTTCTTGGCCATGTAAATCTTTCTTTTGGTCTGCCTAAAATTTCTTCGCACTCGTAAACTATCTTGTAGTGACTTGGCAGTTCTGGTATATCCAGAATATTATTAGCCAATAAGCCCATTTGAATAGCCTTTGCTATCTTTTCCTTAGGTGCATTAGTTATTCCTTTTTGCCTGTAATAAACTATGTTACCGAATTCGTCTATAGCTGTAATGACTCCTTGATAAATAGTTATTGCCATTATCTCTTTCTTTTTTGTTGTTACTGCCATAAACCATACCTCCTTATATATTTAAAAATGCTGAATTAACATCATATAATTGCTCTTCCAATATATTTGTAATACCTATATCATTCATTAACCTTGACTCTGACATTATTGCTCGATGAACTAGAGCGTATATTGCTTTCGCATTTTCAGAAGGATTCCATGAATGCTCTACATTATTTAGTATCATCCGCATAAACACCCAGTCTCTGAGGGATGTTTTGCTTGCTATTTCTGCATATCTCCTAAATGTATAGTCGTTTAACCTTTTGAGCTTGTGATCTTCATCAAGCCTACTTTTTGCTTCTGGCACAGAAAACCTAAGTCTTATAGGTATTACCCCAGTATTTATAAGTATCCTCATTTCTATTAAATCCGATATTTTTGACCTTAATCTTAAGGCCAATTCTCTCGGTCCCATGTCAGATAAGAGTGCATTTAACATACGATATATCTTACGTCTCGTTACTATTCTTTTATTTTTTATGGGATTAACAAGTTCTTCAAGGAAGTCCTCTAAAACGTAGTTTTCAATACCCTTAAGTTCTTGTGACATATCATTATATGTCATTGTTCTACCTTCCCATTGCCTACATATTCTGTCAAGAACTTGTGGGTATTCATCATAGCTTCTGCTCATACGTAATACAAACAATTCAACTGCTTTATCAGCTACCTTTACCCCTCTTTCAATCATCATTTCTTTAACTAAACTTATTAAAATGCTGCGATATGGAAAACTTAATTGTATTAAATGAGTAAAGGCATTAGCTGTAATACTTCTATTCTTTAAATAAGGTCGATAATCTTGATAATCTGTCATTATTACAACCAATACGCCATTTTCGCTGGGCTTTTTAATATACTTATCTAAAGCTTCCTTATGCTTTTTAGTAAGCATTTTATAATCTACCGAGCAGAACCATTTACCCGTTACTGCTGGTACTTTCACTACTTCTAAGAATTCCGTAAAATCTAGGGATGAACTAGTCTGAGAATATTCATGCCTAGACATTACAAACTCTTCCATTAACTTCTCTACACCCTCAGTTGCTTCTAAAGAACCCCTGCACATATTCTTTAGTCTATCCGCTACTCTATTATTAAAAATACTGTATGGGCCAGCAATAAACATTACTCTAGCTGTTTTATACATATTTTCATTGTTTATATCACTGAACTTGTATTTCACCTTATCACCTTCGATATTAAAATTACAACAATTTATATATCTATGTTTATTTCAATGTAGTTTTAAGTATAAATAAAGGGCATATAAACATATGCCCTTTATATTTACTTTTTCTTAAATCGTTGTTCCTGTTATTGTTACCTGTAAATCTTCGCATCCTGGCTCAACACAATCGAATCTTGCACCTTTTGACCTAGTTTTAACATTCTGTACCCACATATCTTTATCATGTTGATGTATTCTGCCATCCTGTGTATAATACATTCCTAGCTTATGCAACCACAGCTTTTTCTTGCACTCATATAGTACTTTATCCATTTCTTTCATGTAATTTTTTACAGCTTTATATTTTGATTTCAAGTCTGTTATTTTACTTAGTTCATCAGCTATCATCAGTAAGTATTCATTGATATATGGATGAGCTTCTTTATTTTCTACCATATCTACCGTTATTTTTTTTATTGCAGTAGTCGCTCCTCTTAGAGCATACTCTATAGAAATGCTAGTATCTTCTTCATCTTTTACTTTGATATCACTACTTTCGGCTTGACCTTGGATATCTTCTGTCTTTTTATATTCTCCAGTGAAGATATCTATTCCAGCTTCATGTAATATCTTCAATTCTTCAGGAGAATATTTTTTGTATAGTCTATAAACTTCTGTATCTATTATATTTATTCCATTTGCGCCTGCCTTATCTATTATATCATTCTTAACCGCCTTTAAATATTTATTATGTGCCTTAGCATGCATCATTTGGTATACTGTTTCTTTTATCTCCTTATTGGATAAAATATAATCTTTCGCTTTAGCTGGAGGTATGATAGATAATTTTGAAGTGTCTACTTCAAAATAAACTAATTCCGTTCCTCCATATCTTGAGCTGTGACCTGTTAAATTATTTATCGCCTCACACAGGTCTTTATTTGCCACTGGCTTTATTGCTAAAGCGGTTTCAAATTCTCTTCTGAATTCCTCTACTCCCTCAGGAAGAAGCCCTACTGCAAATCGCTTCATATAGTTTTCTCCATTGAGGAATATACTCTTTGTTGAATGTACGAAGCAGTGGACTGTCATCATTTCTCCGTTATTATTCCACAGGTTAATAACACCAGGCTTACGGAAAGTTGTATTGGCATTAAGCTTCTTTTCTCCGAAGCTTATATAAGGAAATGCTATTTCGCCGTACTTTAATTCATTGAATCCGCTAGCCACTTTTCTGTCCATCTTAGTAGCTGCTTTGTATTGTTCATCAGGTAGTCTGACTACTAAACCATCGTATTTTCTTATAATAGAATAAAGTGTCAACAAATCTTTTTCGTTTTGAATTTGTGTATATTGCATAATATCTTTTGATTGTCCTCCAGTACCCACACGCCTTCTCTTAGGTGTCTGGACGTTCTGCCCTAATATCTCTTCAGGCAGATCTTCTAATTTCATTACTCCTGGCTTTCCAGCTATATAAACTTTATCCTTTATTGTCCTTAAAACGAAGTTTGTTGGCCTAAACCATTTTGCTAGCCTCAATACATCGTCGTATTTGTATTTTCCCTCATATCCATCTGTCCTAACTCTGAATCCTATCAGTTTCCCGTCATGCACTATCCTAGATACTAGAGTTATCCCGTTATCTATATCATAGAAGTTAATCCCATCAAATCTTGACATAGGTACCTCGTTGAGCTTGAACTTACCCTGCTCAACTATTTTATTATCTATTACCGCTATTTGATTATTTCTGAATTTTTTAGCAATTATCTCGTTTTTATGGATTGCTTTCTGAACAGTTTCGTTTAGAAATCCCCCGAACTCTGTCTCCTTACCTTCCATCCAAAAGCCTACTAAATTATTTTTAGTATCGAGTATAGTTTTAATTATTTTCATAGTGATTCCTCCTAAAATTACTTTGTTAATCTTCAATTGTCAAAATTAGATAATTTTTATATTTCACTTTTATTTTCTAAATTACTGTATATTTTAAGTATAAAAATTTCATTTTTACAGCATTTCCTACTTTTCTTATTATATCTTAATCTGTAACTAACTAGCCTATTAAATTTTGCATCTATTGCCATTCATTAAATATTTTCTCTTCGGTTAATATTTGTATGTCTTTGCTTTAACTCTTAATGATGATATTGCTTGCATAAAGAATAAATGTCTTGGAACCTCTATATTTTTTAATGACTTACACCCATAAAATACGTCATTCCCTAATACCTTAACACTAGGAGGTATAAATACATTATTCAGCCTTAAACAATTGCTAAATGCTTTACTGCCTATAGTCGTTAAAGTAGAAGGTAATTGTATATGTTCTAAATTATAACAGCAATAAAATGCAGATGGTTCTATAGTAATAAGTTTAGATGGTAGCTTAACCCTAACTAATTCTGTACACATCACGAATGTAGATGAAGGTAATATAGTTAATTCATCCCCCATATCCACATATTTTAAGGAACCACAATTCATAAAAACCTTTGATTCGAATACTTCTATATTGCTTGGCATTTTAAATTCCTCTATTCCACTATATGCAAAGGCACATTCTCCTATTGCTTTTACACTATCCGGTATTGTTATATTTGATAAACCTTTGCAGTAGTTGAATGCTTCTTGCCCTATACTCTCTATCCCATAGGGTAATACTACATCATTTAATCTCTCACATCCACTGAACGCTCTCTTGCCGATTATTTTAAGATTGTTTGGTAGTTTTATTTTTTCTAGCTGCCTACAATTTTCAAATGTCCTGTCATCTATAACGGTTATTATATCAACCAATGCTATGCTTTTAAAATCTTTTTTTAATAGCTTTATTCCACGATTTTCAGTAACTATATAAGGCTCATTTAGCAGTCTTAATTTGTTGTTTAACTTTTCAATCTCTACTTCTAAATTTATTTGATTGTCTGTATATACCTTTGGATATTCCCCTTTTATTGAAGAAATATAAACCTTGCCATTGTTAAATACTAGCTTTCCATTTGCTATTCCCCATTTATTGGCGTAGTATATTACCTCTTCTACTGTCATTTGCCTCATTTCGCCTTTATAATCTACAACCGTATATCCAACATTATCTATTTGATTAACTATTATTATGGGTGATTTTCCTACTAATCTCCCTCTCACTATCTTTGGCAACCTATCAATTGACCCATTACTGCCTACCAATATTCCATTGTCTATTTCTAAATTCATTACCTTTGCCTTTCCAGTGGCCAAAGCATTATATACACTATCATAAGTAACGTCTTTTACCTGTTTAGTATCTATATTCATTATTCTAAATCCTATTGTTGTTTTTCCATCTGTTAAATTAGCTATTGCTATCATGCACATATTCCTCACTCCTATTTATTTTTATACTCATTATCATGTTTGTTAATAAGTATCTTTATTAGTAAAAATCTGTGCGAAAGCATAAAAAATGCAGGTTTTTCAACCTGCATTTAAAAATTTTTATAGGTTAGTTGCATCTATCTTAGATGCTTCGCAATCGCACCAGATGCCTTCCTCTAGCCTCATTCGTATTTCACTCATTTCCTGAGCTGATGTTTTAGGATTTGCATATAAACTGATATCTACTCCGGAGATGAGCCCTAGCCTTATCTGATTCATTTGAGCTATTGAATAAGCTGGGTTTGCATATGGTGTTACGTCGAATCCCCTTATCATTTCAGCTTTTAATCTCTTCATTTGCTCTACAGTAAATCTTGGGTCTGCATACAGCTTAGCTTTAATACCTGCTTCAAGACCTTCTCTGATTTCTTTCATCTGTTCTGCTGTGAATTCTTTATTTGCATAGAGTGCTATGTTAACTCCATGTGCTTTACCAAGTTTTAATTGCTCTATTTGTTTAGGATTAAATATTTCCTCTATTCTTAAAGTATTAGCCTTATTTTTAGTGGGGTTATTCTGAATTTGATAGGTGCTTTTCGGTCGTTTCGTATTAAGTACCTCTATAGGGAAACCACCATTTCTAAAACTCCTGATATGTGGCTTCACCACTCCACAGCCTTCCGCATATATACCGTTTTGTATCGCCACTAAACCTTTGGCCCTTGCCTGTTGAGCATATTTTAACAAATCTGCCAAACGAACTGCCTTTATATTACCATTACAATCCGCAACTCTATATCCAAGTGTATTATTAAATGAATCCACTAGCTCACTAATTATTACTAAAGGCTTAACTTTTCTATCAGTGATGAATCTACCTAAGGAGCCTGTAGTGCCTACAAGTCTGTCTCCTTCCAAAGCTGCATTCTCTAAACGTAGTCCTTGCCTCATTTTTTGCTTTAACAAAGCTTCATTTAGTTCAGCTATTTCATATTTATTCTGCCCATTAGCATCCTTAGATACTCTGAGTATTTTATAAAGCTTATCGTTATTATTCATCTTTGTTATTCCTACTATAAATATCATCTTGACTCCCCCTTAAATTGTATTTATAATTTTACACCTTAGATCACTGAAAATCCTACAGCTATCCCAATCACCTATATATTTTTCCTCTATAGTATTTTTAATTTTAATTATGTATAAATCATCATTCAACTTCGCTATCGCATCATTTGTTTTTAATGGAAATATAGCATCGTATAGTTTAGTAGTTAGATGTTTTCCTGTATAATCAATTAGTATCTCTGAATTATAGTTTTGTAATACTATATAATCACAGTCATGATAGAATCTAATACCACTATAATTGAATGGTGCCACTATACCGTTAGTTTTTAGATCTATTATACCGTTTAAGTTTTTATTAACTATTTCTATATGTACTAGTCCTTTTACAATTCTGCATACTTTCATAGGATTATAAACTGTATTTACTATATTACCAGAACTATCATAAATTATGGTCTGTTTATCTGATTCTGCTATCACTAATTGACTTTCTGTTAATAACACTACTTTATTAAATGCATGAGCTTTATCTAATAAGTTTTCCTGTATATTATATAAGTACCAATTATCGTCAACTCTACAGAAGCATAACCTATCACTCGCATACACCACTTCTTTATAAAGTAATTTTAATTTAGCTAGTAAACTCTGCCTAACGACCATATCGATTCTCTATCCCCTAACTTTGCTTAAATCTCTATCTTAAATGGGGCTACCTTACCAAATTCAGGTTTAAATTCCCTATTGTTAATTACAATCCATATTGTATCTTTATGATATTTTCTATGATACTTTTTATCTATTGGTTCAAAGTACCCATCTGTAAATATAAGAATTACTGATGGCTTATGCTTACACGCCTTGCTCTCAAAATACTCGAATAAGGAGGTCGGATCCGTACCTCCGCCACCCTTAGCCTTTACTTTCTCAAATTCTTTAATAGATTTAAAGTCTGCCCTAGTAGTAATTTCCGTATCCCAATATATTACTTCTGCCTCTACTTTATATGTATTAAGCAGGTCTCTAATTTGGTGGAAAAACACTCCTAAATCCTCATCAGAAATTGACGCAGATGTATCTATACATATTTTTGCCCCTTTTAATTTATCAGGCTCTAACTGCTTAGGTCCAGGAAGTGTCATATTCCTGCTTATAAACCTTCTATCTGGTTTAGCGAATGTTGTTATAGTTTGAGTAATTTCAATTAGCTTGTTTCTTAATAGCTTTCTCCAGTCGAGCTTAGGAGCTAACATTTCTGCTACTAATCTATCAAGTAAACTTGCTGTTTTACCATGTACTCTTATTCTTGCCTGCTCTAGCATCTGTCTGGTTGCTACTTCATCCATTACTTTTTCGCGCCCGGTTTTATCTGTCTCTATTATGTCTCTTTGAGATTCTGGTATACTAAATACTTTGCCTTTGTATACTACTTTTTTGCCTTGCTTATCTTCAGCGTTATCAGTTGATTGGTCATCTGCATCACCGGATTCTCCACTCGAACTACTCCCGGTGCTTTTTGATGAACTTCCCTTTGAACCTCCCATTTGTGCCCCTGCATTCGACATTGAATTACCCGATTTTAGCTCTTCCTCTAATTCCTTCATTATAGCATCATATATAATTTCAGGTGTATCCTTCATTACATCTATATCTGGATGGTAACATAAATCTGTCGGGCATTTTATCCTTACTTTTTCTATTACAACAGTCTTTCCAGGCTCTAAATTAAATTCTTCACATATAACTTTATTGACATATAAATCACAAGCTATATTAAATATATAGCTATCTCTATGTTTTCGCCTGAATGAATGCATCATAGCTATATGAGCCACTTCATGTAAGTTTATAAAATTCAATTCTTCTTCTGACATTTTAGCCACGAAGTAAGGATTATAGTATAGTTCCCTTGTTGCTACAGCCATTGTATTAATATCCACAGTTTCAATTCTCTTTAATAAAGAATATATAGCAAAATAGAAAGGATGTGTAAACTTCATATTGTACATTGCCCTTACTATCTTTTGCTCTGCTGTAACTCCATTACCGCAGTCAATCTCTTTTGCTAAGTTACTCGGTTTAATATTTTTAGTCGTTTTGATATCAGAATCTTTTTCTTTGTCTTTTTTATTGCTGGTATCTCCACTTTTATTAGTATCTTCTATTTCTTCACTATCCTCTTTAGCTTGCTCAAAGACTTCTTTAACCACATTTTTTAATCTTTCCATTTGCTCCTCGCTAGCTTTAGGAGTAGTAAGCTGTTCTTTTACAGTTTCCATTCTATCCTTATTATTCTCTACTACTTTATTATCAGCCGGAGTTTGTTCAGCTAACTTGGTAGACGATATCTTGGGATATTCTCCATTTATAGAACTTATAAACTCTTTGCCATCTCTATTTACTATTTTGCCGTTTGCTATTCCATTTAGTTTAGCATATTTTAAAACATCTTCATTCTTAAGTTTTACCATTGTACCTTTATAACCAGTCACTGTATATCCTATATCATCAATTTGATTTACTATTATTACTGGAGAGTAAATACCGACTAGCACTCCATTCATAATTTTAGGTAGCCTATCTAAAGAACCATTTGTACCCACTAATTTTCCATTTTCTAATCCTACATTATCTATTGTTGCTTTACCAGAAGCTAATACACCAATAACATTTGCTATTGGTACGTCTTTTATTTGACTTGAAATAGTATCTAATAGTCTCAAACCTATTGTATTTTTACCATCTATTATATTGGCTATAGCTAAAATACCCATCGCTATCCCTCTCGTTTTATAGTTTTAATTTTATATTGCCCATTTAATTTAACAGCAAAGATGTTATTTTCTAACCTAACTACATTTTCATACATTGGTTGTATTATTTCCTTGCCACTTGCACTTACTATTCCATGCTTTTCGTCTTTTATAATATGTATTAGCCCATCCATTTCATTTAAGTGTACATAATCATATTTAAAGTCTATTTTATTAGTACGTTTTAAGGCGTCCACTAAAACAATAGCATATTTTGTTTTATTCCCTAAGATTTTACCCACTTTTAAAGTACCATCTCGATTTAAAGGCTCCACAAAATTAAATGTTTCATTTATTATAGGATATCCATTATTATCTAATATCTTTTGTTCTAAATAACTGTGGTTTCCATTATCTATAGTATTGCTTGCTACTGCATATTTATTACCAGGTAACCATTGTAATTCTTCATAGTATCCTATAATCTTTCCATATGGTGTTATAATATGTAAAAGGAATTTTTTATTATTTTTAATATGTCCTATGGCATAATTAACGCTATAAGGACATTGTATTTCACTATATGCTTCTGATACTATTTCTCCTTTGTAATTACATATATAGCATTTTGAATTTGTTGTTACTACTCTGAATAAATCTTTACTGTCACAAAACCTTAATAAATTGTGAACTGTACTAAATGGACTGACTTCTTTACCATATAAAAAGGAGTATAATTTTTTACCTTTCAATAAATCTTCTGTTACTATTGCTGTTCTTTCATCTATTATTTCTATTTTCTCATATTTAAAATCTGTTAATAGTTTACCATCTCTACCTGCTACAGCTAGTCTATTATTTTTTCTTAGTATTACATATCCATGCTGGACTTCGACTACATCACCATATACTATCCTTGCTTTCGACAATAAATCTCTATGTTCTTCATCTGTTGTTTTAGTTAATGGCACTACTGTATAGGCACCTTTTATTGGTGCGATAAAGCATTTTCCCTCTCGTGCTACTAGTTTTCCGTTCGCTAACCCATATTTCTTAGCTGCTTTTATTGCATCTTCTGTAGTTAATTTAAGAATTGTTCCTTTATAATCTACCATAGTATATCCTACATCACTTATTTTATTTAGAACTGTTAATCTTGGTTCACTAGCTAACATCCCAGATTCTAAAATAGGTAGTCTATCTATTGAACCATTCGTTGCTATAAGCGTTTCATGTCTAAGTACTAAATTATCTAGGTATAATTTTCCAGATTTTAAATTGTATTTTAGATCATTTATATCGACATCAATTACTTGCTTAGATGAAGGATCTAATAGCCTAACCCCTATTATTTCGTTGTTACTTCTAATAGTTGCTATCGCAACCATACTTCATTCCCCTCGCTTATATACTTCTATCACGGTCATACAGTAGGCTCTGCTCCATAGCAAACTCGGTAAACTCTGGACATATCTCTTCAAATTCGTCTGATATAGCAATTTCAGCGAAACCGTCACAACTAGCTACTAAGTCGTTTATACCTAAAACTGCAAAGTCCAGCTTAATTTTTCTAAGCTCTATTACCCATTTTACCAAATTAGCCATTTCCATCTTTACTTTTTTATCTATATTGCCTCTTTCTTTAGCTACCTTGAAATGGTCTGAAAATAGCTTGATACTTGACTGAATCGCCATGTGAATAACTTCATCTCTTACGTCATAAGGCATTTTTGCTTTGCCGCTTAATACATCTTCTGGCTCTATCATAGATTTTCTATATGCATAGAAAGCAACAAACTTGTTAGCTGCTGCATCTCCAACGCAACCTGCCGCTATTATACTAAGTAATTCATCGTCAGGGTCGAAAGGCTTGCCTATTCTCTCATTATAATTTAATTCATCTGATAATGCCTTCCAAGATCTAGGAGATGCAAATTGTTCTGCTGATATATCAGGATTATAGTTATGAAGCATATCAGGTGCAAATGATAAGAAAGCTACTACTATGGGGTTTACATCATTTTGAGCCGCCCATTCTTTCCAAGCCCCTAAGTCTGGAGTAACCCTATAAACTGAACACCTATTTATAAGGTTGCCCTCTAAACCCTGGAAGTTTCCTCCATCTTCCTCGCCGTTACCTAACCCAACTACTAACCAACCGTCAGGAAGTTTATATTGACCTAATGACCTCTTGGAGTCAAGGAGCTGATATGCTGCTGTTCTTATATTTATTGAAGCGGAAGTGATTTCATCAAGCACCAGTATTCCCTTTTCTCCATCTCTTTCTGCTACGGGGAATAAGCTGTTTCTTGCCCAATTTGTTTCACCTGTTTTAGGGTCTATTATCGGAAGACCTACAAGGTCAACTTCAGAGTATAGTAGTAACCTTATTTCTTTAAAGCCTATGCCCAGTTTTTTCGTTAGATTATATATTCCTTCAGTCTTGCCTATTCCACCTTTACCTATTCCTAATACAGGTTTCATTGTACCTGTCTTGAACTGCCTTTCGACCAAGTTCAAGAACTGTTTTATTGTTACGCTGACCATTACTTTCTCCTCCTTAACACCCTATCTTTATATTATAATACTTTTAACGCTTGTTAAAAAAGTTCAAATATTAGTAACATTACCATCTTTTATATAATTGGTACGACCCCATAACCACCAGACCATTTATAATACCGTATTTCAGTATCTGTTATTTCTACTTTAGGATAACTGCAACGTATATGAATATGTCCTCTAGAAGTAATTACTCCATATAAATCGTCTTTTTTGACTATCGCATATTCTCCTTTAAACTCTCCTATGTAATCGTATTCTTCGGCATGTCCTTCATGATAGTCCATATCGTATAGTACACATATCTTGTGCTTAACACTACCGTCGGGGTATAGACGAGTCAATATTGCTGATCCCCTATCATTAAGTATTTTGATTTCGTAATATTTATTCCTTGTAATAAGCCCCCCTTCATCGTTAAGTATACCGTATTTATTACCACCATCCCCATTAAAAAATTTAACTATTGCATATCTACTTGGAGAATAACTTCTTTGAATTATAGCTGCATATCTTCCCAATATTTTGGCTCCCCTACTGATTACATAATATACATCTCTGCCATTTTCCATATTAAACCCTATATAAAAATTGCAATTGTAGCTGTTATTTATAGTTTCAAATGGTCCTATTACTCTTTTTCCGTTAATATCTACTATTTCTTGTTTATCAATGGATATTACATGAAATAAATCATAGTACCCTTCGCCAAATTTATCTATAGACATTTTATCAGATTTAATTAGTTCTTCTCCAGTTGTTAAAGATAATAACCCTTTGTTTCCGTAACCCCTATCAACTATTGCCCTATTATTGTTCAGTATTTCTATATCTCTATAAAGATAATCGCAAATCTTTTTACCCTTGCTATTTATTATCCCCTTCAAACCATTACTTTCTATTATATGATATCCAAATTTCGATTCTACTACTGTAAACATTATGTTAAGTTTATTTACTAATGTAGATTGTTCTTCTTCAGTTAATTTGTCGTCTACTATTTCGAATTCCCCCTCTAAAGCGCTGATAAATAATTGGCCATCTCTGTAAACGAACTTTCCGTTCGCTAAACCATACCCACAAAACTTATACCTTATGTCTTTTACGGACATTTTTACTATGTTTCCATAACAATCTGCTATAGTAAATCCTTTATTTTTTATTTTGTTTATTATAACAAGATTTGCTTGGCCTTGTATGATTCCTCCCACAAAAGTTGTTAGTCTTTCTAAGGAACCATTAGTACCTACTAATTCTCCTGCATCGTCTATTGTCATATTTTTAATTTGTACTTTTTTATTTCTTAGAGCAGATTTAATACTATTTATTGGAACATCTTTAATTTGTTTTGTTATAGTATCTAATAATCTATATCCAATTGTTTTATATCCATCACTTATAGCCGCTATTGCATAAATACTCATAAACTTCGCTCCTGATCTACTTTTATTTATTGCATTTTGTAAACTTCTTTGAGTGCTCGCTTAGCTAACGTTGTAAGGTGAGTATCATTGCAATTATATTTAGCATACATGGAGCATATCCATTCCGTTCCCATGACTGCCCTCATACAATCCCAAGCTAAGCGTGTTTCAAAATCATTATAATTACCACTCGCTTTTAATTGCTCTGCATATAAAGGAATTTCGTGTTGTATTTTTCTTAAAGCCTCTACTACCACAGGTAATTCGTTCAATAATTTCATTTGAATCATTCCTTTCATATTGTCGTTAATACATCTCTTATACCAACCTACTCCTTTTATTTATCTATCTCACGATTGTATAGATGCTTAATTATAGTATTTTTATAGTAAAAATAAAATAGGCATAGCTGCCTATTTTACATTTTTAACTATTTATTTTTAGAATAGGGAGTTTAGACTCGTTAAAGCGAGTGAAATTATTGATATAGTCAACGCATTTACCGCATATGAATTTATCCAGCTGCGTGATTCTGTCTCTGTGCAAGTCCTCCATATTCCTATGTCGTCCTCTTTTTCTTTTAATAACTCTACAATACTTACTGTTATATGTAATGTATATATTATTGCGAATATAACATTAACAGCTTTTAAAGCTATTGTTATCTCGTTAAACCCTTCTCTGCTTCCTAGAATATTGATGATACTGCTATCTAACCCTTTTGATACTCCAATTATCATAAGCCCTACAAGTAGTATGTATTTATTAGCCCCTATTATGACTGGGTTTTTCAAAATGTATAGTATTGGTTCTATTAATTGTCGGAAGTAGCTTAATTTATAATGCTTAACTTCAATTATGTCTTTTATTCTTACCCGTATTACTGTATGAGGTCTTTTAAAAATGAATTCTTCATCATCGTACGAATTCTTTAGAGTGTCTAAAACATCCTTATATTCGTCTCGGTTACATAGTAAAGAATAAGTGCCATGTTTCGATTTAATTTTTATTATCCATCTATCTTTGATGTACTTGTAATCGTCAGTTATTACATAGTACAGTTCTAAAAGAAAAGCTAGTGCCAAAGGTACTATAATGATTTGCATTATTAATGTAAAGATGCTTTTAACATTACAGGAGATATAAGTAATTAATGCAAGTGAAATGATAAGATAAATAATAGATACAGGTACAACGAGAGCTTTACTCTTGATAAACTTTCGCATTATATTGCCTCCAATTAGTTAAAATTTACCTCCTTTGTATTCTCTCTCAAGTGCCAGCATCATTTCTAGCACGGTATTAACTACATTACCTGCTGGGGGTGTCGGAATATGTTGTCTTTCCTGCTCTTTATAAGATGTCATTAAACCGAATAGTTGGTTTTGAAGTCTGTTCCACATTACTACATAATGGATATTATCATTATTTATTGTTGTTTCTACTTCAGGTCTAGAAATTCTTCTCGGTTTTTTCATGTTAAATCTCCCCTATATAATCGTAGCTATTGTCTGGTAATATATTATAGTTGGCGATGAAGATTTCTTCACCTGCCAAGGCATCTTCCGCTGTTTTACCTGCTAATGTATAAGGTATGCGGAAAGGCCTTATGTACATACCCCTATATAATTTCCTTGCCTTTACACTATCATCAAGTGTCATAAGCCAAGGGAATTTTGCTTCTTTACACATTTTAGCAAGTTTTTCATGGGGAAATCCATGATGTGTATCCCCGTCTTTGCCATATAAACCGCTCTTCTCCTGAGCTATGTATGGCGGGTCAAGGAACATAAAGCTTGTTTCCGGACGTGTGCTTGCTTCTTCTATGAGTTCTTCAAAGGATACCATTCTGATTTCTATTTTCTGAAGAAGCGGCTGGAGTTCTATCATTCTATCTGCTTTTTCAAGCCTGAAGTCTTTGAATTGGTCTTTACTCATTGAACCAGAATCTCCCATACCACTAAAGGAGATTTTGTTCACAAGGAATGTCCTTGCCGCCCTTTGAGCAAGAGTAAGTTGACTGCAATCTATTGTTGTAAGCTGTTTCCAAAGAGCTTCTCCTTCAGCTATCGCCTGAGTTTCTACCTTTTCGTAATCGGGGTCTGTGGGATCCATCGTAGATAGTCTAATCTGAGTCGGTGCATCTCTCTTAAACCACTCTTTCGCTATATAAGCTGCTTCTGCTGCACTCTCTTTTACTCCTTGCCAGAATGCCCATATCTCAGGAGAAATCTCACAAACTGTAAATGTTTTGGCTGAGCATTTATTGCTTTGCATATAGCCCAAGGTGACTGAGCCGCCACCGAAGAAGCTTTCATACCAGTGTTCTATATTTTCTGGTATAAGCAGAAGTATCTGAGGTAGTGCTTTCCATTTTCCACCCGGATATGATAATGCTGGTCTGATTGCCATTTGTATGCCTCCAATTTCACCTTATTTCGTTTTCTTTTTACTATATTAGCGCCCTCTATATAGTTCAATCCCAATAATAATCAACACATAAATAACTATGATTTAATAAGAAGTTTAACAGACCTATATTCCTTAGTCACTAATTCTTTATGATAGGTGACTTGTGTCTATTTTCTGTTTGTATACCATGCCCTTTAGTTCACCATTAACTAACTCTACATTTTCTATAGTTGATATACCCTGTGATAATACATGCTTTATTGTATCTGTTGATACGATGGCAAATTTTTTAGTACTAGAATCTATTAAACCTAGCGCCATTACTAAGTTATTTTTTCCTAAAATTCTAGATACTGCAAATATTCCCATAATATCAACCCCTAATACTTTGCCTTATTATCCCCTATAAGTGAACTACCACCGCTTTCAAAGATGTCGGAAATATTTTTAGCAACATTTCCCTCACTTAATGATTTAGCTATATCCACATATAACATTCTAAATTTTAGATGATTGCTTAGAGCTTTTGCTAAGTATGTCTTACCGCAACCACTTGCACCGTAAAACAATAGCTTATTCACTGGCTCTAAACCATACCTTAATAACTTATACCTAATTATTTATGCGGTTATAAACTTCTCTACTTTTGCTATAATATCTCTCTTAATCTTATCAAATTCTTGGTCAAGGTCTAAAACATCTTCATAAATTGTAAATTCTTTTGCCTCACCAGCAAATCTCACATCTGGCTTGGCTAATTTAACTTTGTCTATAGTTTTAGCATAAAGGATTAGACAATTCAATTTTCTATGCCCTCTAGCTACAGATGTATAAGTCTCACCATAGTCCAGCATTTCTCTATTGTTACTTTGTTTATTATTTGTTATATCACTATACCATTTAGTGTCGATGATTAGAGCTTCATCCATCTTTTCTACAAGTATATCCAATTTCTTTTTACCGCTGTCAGTTAAATAAGAAGGACTTTCAACTCTAGCCTTCTTGTATTCTAGCTGTAAAAATGTTCTGACAAACGTCTCAAAAATATGGTTTAGTCTTTCCTCGTCATTTAATTCAAGTAATAAGTAATTCCCAGCTTCATCCCTTGCTAATAAGTTCTCTATAACTAACTTACTAGCTAGAATAGCTGCTTTATACCATATAGGTAAACTTTCATAGTCTATTTCAATTAAGTCTACCTCGTCTATCTCGCTGTCTCTTACATCACTTAAATCCTCAATGTATCTTAGCAGTTTAGCACTTCTATCTTCTTTTATACCCTTTCCATAAGTGATTAAAGATGTTAATGCCCTTTTGATTATTTGATTATAGATGCTATCATTGTTTAACTCAAAAAATTTACAATGTAGTTTTCCTTCAGCATAAGTGCTTGTACCGAAAGTCTGTTTTATGTCCAACCTACCTTTTAGCCTGTCTATACTTTCTCTTTTCTCTGTATATTCTCTCAAATAATTATTTGCCTCTAATACTTCCATAGCTCTGCACATTATACCAGCAAATAAATCATCGAGAGTTCTACACTTTTCAATTACTACATCCCCAAGTTCCATTTTGGCTACTTCATCTACTGCGTATGTCAACATATAATAGATGTTTCGCCAGTTTATTCTCTTATGCCTCATTTATTCCACCTGCTCATATTTTTCTATTAAACTGTCTATGTATTCCTCTATCTCTTTTCTCTTGCTCCTACAATATTTAATTCTATCCTTTATTTCTGGTATTAGATGTGTCTTTATTGCTAATATCAAATTATCTTTGGTAAGTTCTATATCTGATACTGCTCTTGTACCTATGCATTTTTCA
>Ga0209537_1000081_pt1 | contig 102854 bp, 101 predicted proteins | sample BioPla4DNA1_FD_187698 | JGI IMG/M metagenome (GOLD analysis project Ga0209537, IMG submission 187698) | Biogas fermentation microbial communities from Germany - Plant 4 DNA1 (SPAdes) (version 2) | ecosystem: Engineered > Bioreactor > Anaerobic > Digestate | place: Bielefeld, North... | reverse complement strand
TTCTTTCTACCCAGTATACTAATAAGACCATCACCCTGCTCTATTGAGATTCTATATCTTTCAACACCTAAATTCCGGCTGCCATCCCCTATTCCTTCGCTTTCTTATCCTGCTCACGAACATAATCCCAATACTCGGAAGGCGTTTTTTCTTTTTCTTGAACAATTAATTCACCAATCTGAGCTATTGCTTTAATTTTATCATTTATAAATTGCTGAAAGCAATTAGGTACGTGGTCTTTATAATATCTGTGTATTGCCACACACTCCCGGCATTTGCCGTGCCACTCGCATTTCACTTTCGGACAGGAGCATTTTAAGTTTTCCGGATCTTTTAAAATTGACCTGATTTCTTGTACCACAGAATAAAAGTCTTCTTTTGATCCCATTTTACTTCCCTCACTTTTTTATTATATCCAACCGTTATTAATCCAATGCTGATTGTCGGCAGAAGGAGTTTCTTCTTTTTTCAGGAGTCCCTTGTGAATCATTCTGCATACATTAAACAGAACTCTTACCTTAAGTCCCATGTGCCCTGGTTTGAACGGAACGTGCTTTTTCGCAAGATTAATGACCTTTCGCTCAATTTTATTTTTCCGCTTATCGGATAATTCCTGCCAATTAACTCCCTCCATCAGCCCAAATCCAAGACACCTTACATCGGAAATCCCCAACCATTGAAGACTGGTTGCGATATCCTTCTGCGCTTCCCGGTTTGAAGCACCGATACTGTTTGTAAGAATAACGGCACGCTTTGTAAACATTGCTTTATCGGGACGATGAACCATCCAGTGACAGCATAAGTGATCAAGCAACGCTTTCATCTGCCCCGGGGTGCGCAAAGCATATACCGGAGCGGCAAAAACAAGAAGGTCGGCCTTAAGCATTGCATTCCAAATAGGCATCGTATATTCCGCATGGGGGCATAGTTTTTCATCTTTGAAAAAACATGTCTTGCACCCGGTGCAAAAATGCGGCATATCCTTAGGAAGATAATACTCGACTATTTCATTTCCATCCCTCAGCACAGATAAAAATGCTTCCTTAATCCGATAAGTACAGCCTTTTATTTCTGTGCCGTTAATCACAACAATATTCATTAACCTTCTCCTTATAAAAAGCCTTCAAACCAACTGTCAGTTTTTCCTTCAATAACGTCTAATCAGCAAGTTCCCAGCCCAGCTTATCAATATACAGATATACGTGTACATATCCGTCAACCGGTTTTGTAAATATAAGAGTTGAAGTTCTTTGGGTATATGTTTCGCTTATTCCAAAAAGTACTTTTCTGCAGACGGAGCCAAAAATATTGTACTGATAATCGAAATTATACAGGTCTACGCCTATTTTGGAATACATTTGAGCTCCAAAATATTCTTCATCTATTTCTATAATTGTAGTTTTTTTAAACTTATCATAATATGAAAATATTTCATTCACATCATTTTCAGGAACTGCTAATTCAACCTCTATACAGTAGTCAAACCCTATATCTTTTTCTATAACAAAGTTTTTTATTAATGACCTATCATTAAGCTTTGTATGAAAATATTTATTTATCATTCCTTGCTGCGTGCCGGTTATTCTCTCAATATTAAACCCAATTGAGGATTTGTAATAATATGAAACGGCCAATAATATTATCACCACCAAGATTATTACTATTCTTTTTATTTTCATAATTTACACCTCACATAAATACTACGGCATGGCACAAATTAAATATGTATATAAATTTATTGCTTAAGAATATACTTATACCAATATACAGGGACTGCAAAAACATTAAAGAACCATAAACACAATGCCCAAACTATTTTATACGGTGTAGTTAAACGATTGTTAGCAGCCACAGAATGAATTATATATACAATCATCAAAACAAATTCCGTTATTACCGAAACAACCAACAGCAATAAACCAATAACAACATAAATTCTATATTCTACACGAATAATAGCATCCGGTTCTACATTTATTAAGATGTAAAACAAGATTACTGTGGACAAAATAATATAAACAGTTGGAAAAATACTTATGATACCTGATATAATTCTTTTCAATACTCTTACCTCCCTTAATATACTCTCATTTTCTTTAAATATCTTCGTTATTCGCAGTATTTCATTTTGATTTATATAAGCTCCTAAAAATAGTCCGGACACTATTCATACTCATATTCTCCTTCTGAAAAAACATTATCTTTTAAAATTGTATTCTCAAGAATAACTGAACCTTTTCCGTATTCAAAATAATGTGCCTTATTATCAGTTATTCTTGAATTTTTAACTTTAACTTCAGATTCACCAACAACTGAAAATAAATAATAATGCTCATATTCAAATGACCATATTTCATTTCCACGAATATCACAATTATCAAAAATAACATTTTTGCTTCGGTCTATACTGAACAAGTCAAACCCGCCACTATTCTCAAGTATGCTATCTAATATCATAATATTATTTGAGTTATATATTGCCAGCAGCCCCATCGAACAATCTGTAATAACTGAATTTATAAAATTAAATCCATCAACATTGCTGAGGACAAACCCATATGCTCCACACCCGTAAAGCTCACTCTTTTCTATGTTGATTTCTCTACAACGTGTAAAATATAATACCTCAGCACTACAATATCCTGGATCTAATATAAATGTATGTCCAATTCTCAGATTTTTAAGAAGTATATTTTTGCAATTTACAAACTTAATAACGATTTTATTTGGATCTTCTATTTGTAAATTAACAGGATCCTCCCCCATCCCTTCAATAGTTATATTTTCAATACTATCAATAATTACTTCACTAGTGATATCATCCAAATTATATGTACCTGGTTTAAGCAGTATTTTCGTATTTGATTTTAAAGCATTAAAAAGCTCCTGTACATTTTCAACAAATAATTTCACTTGGCTCACCATAGGTAATACTTGGTTCAGCACTTGGTTCTATTGGATAACCAGTAGCTAAAGAGTTTTGAAAAGTAGGTGTTATTTGTTTTGTACCGATTGGTAGAAAAAATGATTCACGATTCTTAATTATATATATAAAAATAAAGCAGTTGAAACGATACAATAAATACAAAGAATAATAAAAATTACTTTAGCAATTTTCTTCACAAAATCTCCCCCTATAAACGGTTATATTTTTTAAATATCGTATCTGCATAATAATCCATAAGAAGCTTTAAACCTGTGCCAAGCATTTAGTCGTAAACCATATGGAAACCACCAATCCACCCTTCCACACCGCTTTCTGTTCTAATCTTAAGTCCACTGTCATTATAAAAAATATAATTAATACCGTCCTCTCCCACCCATGTATTAATAACTCCATCTAAACTTGTTACAGTGAATTTTTCTCCTGGTTCTAATATATAATTTTCTTTTGCCTTCTTAGAAAGATACTCAGGATCCACCGGCGCTCCATGTACAACCGATTCTTTTGTCAGATATACAGTAAATCTATATTCCGCTGTTAATGTTTTACCAATAAGTTCATCATTTACGACAAACTTTCGATCATTTATATTATAATAAACAACGGTATAGTCCAAATTGTTTCTCCCAAATATATTTCCGCTCCAATAATATATATTTCCATCACCGGGAACAGATATAATCTTACTATCAATACTAACAATTTTTTCTATTTGCTCTCCATTAATTCTGAATATTGTGTTCTTAACCCTATTAGACAATTTGTTACTATTAACCAAATTAAACTCCAAAAAATTATCATCTTTATCAACATCATAAAAGACTATGGCAGCATTACTGGGGGTTGGGGAATAAAAGTAATTATTAAAGTTTTCAAACTCAAAATCAAAGGAATTATTACAATAATTCAAGGATACACTTTTTACAAGATCGACGCCGTACTGGTTTGTTTGAAAATTGGTTTTATACGAAATCGTCTCAATTAATCCATCTTGATCAAAATCATATTTTATTTCTCCGATTTCACTCTTTTCTCCGGAAAAGCTAAATCCCCATTCTTTATTTGTTTCTAATGATTGCTTTATTTCATTATAGCGTTCCTTCTCAATCTGAGTAAGTTCAGAATACGATAATTCTTTATCCGAAAAATCTTTCCCCGGGGTGTTGTCAGCCCCATTCGAGGTATCAATAGAAGGAGTTTCTTCTACAGTTGTCTGCACATCTATTTCTCCATTTCTCTCTTTATCTACGAATAAATTGCATCCGGATAAACTAAAGATAATAAGTAAAACCAAACAAACTATATTTTTCTTCATATCCTTAATCCCCCACCATATTAAATTTTTATAGGTTATGTTATAATAAGAATAATTTATCTTTAATAAACATATTATCTAATTCGACGGTAATTGTCTATCTGTTTTTGTGATTTCTCTACCGAACATAACCGAAAAAGAATAATAAAAATTACTTTAGCAAGTTTCTTTATAAATTCATCTCCTTATTCGATTATCTTATTAATTAGACTTGTGCAGTAAAATGTAAAACTTTATGCAGCAACCCCTAATTTGGCAATTACATGATCAAGACTTACCCCTTTTTCTGCACAAGAGTATGCAAACTTGGCAATACAGACCATATATTGTTTGCGGAAATACCCTATGGTATCTCCAATGGTCTCAAGTTTCAAGGTTCTCTTTTTAGAGACCCTGAAGAGCTCAAGGAAAGTATAGGTCATAAAGACCATACTCCAGAAACGCTTTATTGAAGTTAATGATTTAACCTGGTATTCGTCAAATCCTAATGAGTTTTTATGATACCGGTAGCTTACTTCAATATCCCAGCGGTTCTGGTAATATCCAATAATAGTGGAGGTGGTTAGGCTTACATCGTTACTTACGATAAATGCTGGTGTGTCACAAAGATCTTTTTTGCTCCAACATATAAGAATTACGGCATTCTCAAGATTATTGATTTTACCTTCATATCTGTATACGTAATAGTTATCGTCTCCTGCTGTAACTGTGCAGGTTTCGTTACTACGTATATGCGTGGCAAATTCTTTGACATTGGTCTTAATGCCGCTTGGGTAAATCACACGATTGGATTTTATTCTCCCAATGGTATGATACCCTCTCTTAAGAGCATGAAGCATCAATTTTCCTGATGTATACCAAGCATCTACAAGTAAGTACGTAGTTTCTGTAACAGGCATAAATTCATCAATCAGTTGCATTGCCAACTGCTGCTTATTCTTAAAAAGCTTCTTGGATTTTTGTCCAAAGAACTGCTTTCTAAGATAGAGCTTAAAGTTAAGTGGTAAGGAGTACTCGGAGATTTTGTAATGGGAAGTAACCACACAGTGAGACCACATGGTCTTACCATCACTGTGAGAATGATGATAGTCGAGGCCTTCGATTTTCTTAGTAGAATTGTCTTTTTTACTCAAAGAGTCATCTACTATGAGAAAACCTACAGTATCCTCAGATACATTCTCACGAATGGTTTTAAGAGAATGATTTATTCTCTTGTAATCTACGTATTCGTTACTCCATTTATATTCTCCAAGGAACCTTGAGCCACTACTACGGTTCCGGTTACAGGTAAGCCTTGAATAGACATTAGAAATATTCTTGTTTCCCTCGGTGGTTATTATGCCTGAAACCATATTAGCCATATGGTTCTCCAAAGCTCTAGAAATAGGCAACTTTAGCATATTTATATAATTGATTACTTCTTGGCTTTGTTCTATTATTATATCAGGCATAAGTTTGACCCCCGTGGAAATAGTTTTTTTCTTGTCAATTCAAAACTACCACATTTGGTCTGCTTATGCTTTTGTTTTGCCATTTTATTGATAATGCAATTTATTACTTTTTAATGCACAACACTAATCCCATAATTCAAAATTTCAAAGATAGATGTCAATACATTCTATTTTTAAGACATTTTCGCTCCGATAATATCTATAAAGGTTCAATATAAGTACATAAATATAAGGAAGGTGGTTGATTACTCTTTATGTCAATAATTTTATATTAATTCTATAGCACCAAATTTTACTTTTAATAACAATATTTTTTCTTTGTTAGATATTTTATCAAATTCGACAACTTTTGTCTACATAAATTTACAAAAAAACTGCGAGATTCGAATGAACCTCGCTTAGATATTTATAAATATAGGATTGATCCGGGTTGGTACATAAAAATACCAACCTGTCCAACATTATTATATTATATTACTTATTTAAGAACTTTTCAATTCTATTTAATCCTTCCGTGATATTCTCCATGGATGTTGCGTAAGAAAGTCTTACGTGAATGTCTGTACCAAAGCCTGAACCCGGTACTAATGCAACGTTTGCTTTTTCCAAAAGTACATCGGCAAAGCTGTCGGAACCCTTAATTACAACGCCACCCAGCTCTTTACCTATAAGCTTTGATATGTTCATCATTACATAAAAGGCACCGTTCGGCTTAATGCAGGACAATCCGTTGATTGAATTTATCCTGTCAACCATGTAATCTCTTCTCTTTACAAACTCTGCAGCCATTATGTCTATTATCTCCTGCGGTCCTTCAAGAGCTGCAAGAGCTGCTTTCTGAGCTATTGAGTTCGGATTGGATGTAGCATGGCTCTGCACATTGCCCATGATTTTTGCGATTTGCTCGTTGGAAGCGGTATAACCTATTCTCCATCCGGTCATGGCATAAGACTTGGAAACTCCGTTAACCACAATGGTAAGATCCTTTATCTTATCGTTGAAGGATGCTATGCTGACATGCTTGTATCCGTCATAAATCAGTTTTTCATAAATTTCATCGGAAACAATGTAAATCCCCTTGCTTACAGCCAGGTCTGCCACTGCTCTTAATTCTTCCTCGCTGTAAATCATACCTGTCGGGTTGCTGGGGCTGTTGATTATAATTGCCTTTGTCTTGTTGGTAATGGCTTTTTCCAGCTTATCTATTGTAAACTTGAAACCTTCTTCTTCCGTTGTATTGATGTACACCGGCACTGCATCAGCAAGCTTAACCATTTCCGGATAGCTAACCCATGCAGGATTTGTAATTATAACTTCATCGCCGGGATTGCAAATTGCCTGAAACGCATTAACCAAAGAGTGTTTTGCACCGTTGCTTATTACAATATTTGATGGCTTGTAGTCAAGCCCGTTATCCCTTTTAAATTTATTGCATATTGCCTGCTTTAATTCCAAAGTACCGGAAGCAGGAGTATATTTTGTGAATCCCTCATCTATCGCTTTTTTTGCCGCTTCTTTTATATGGGCAGGTGTATCAAAATCCGGCTCTCCCGCACCAAACCCGATTATATCTATACCTTCGGCCTTCATCTTTTTTGCTTTCGCATCTATGGCCAATGTTGATGATGGACTAATTGAAAGAGCCTTAGTTGAAAGTTCCATTTTTAACCCTCCAAATTTCAATTATTATGTTATCCATTTTAATATATTATATTCAATTATGCAAGTTAATGATATGGAAAATGCAAAATTATTTTTAAATATTATTGTGACCCTGATATAAAGAATAATAATAAATCAAAATGCAAGTTCGATAATTGATTGTTTCAATATAAAAGAAATTATTTACAATAATAAAAAAACAGACCGAAGCAAAAACTCCGATCTTTTTAGGAAGGTTAAAATGAAAAGCAAAAGCTTAAAATTTTATTTTAAAACTTCTTTAATTACCCTTAGAAAATTCCCGCCTGCAAACTTCTCTATATCCTGTGAAGAATAATTCAGCTTCGAAAGCTCGTCAATTATCTTAATAATATCCTGAACTCCGTTAATTCCTTCCGGTAAGCTTTCAACACCGTCAAAATCAGCTCCAAGGCCAATATGATCCGTTCCGATAAGCCCTGAAATATATTCAATATGCCTTATTACATCAACAATGGAAGCATCTTTTGAATCCTTTAAAAAATCGGGATACAGGTTTATTCCTATTACTCCTCCGTTGTATTTTACCGCATCTATTTGCTCGTCGGTTAAGTTTCTGCCATGGGAACACAGTTTTTTCGCATTTGAATGGGACACAATTACCGGTGCACCGGTACACTCCATCACATCCCAGAATCCTTTTTCCGAAATGTGCGAAAGGTCCACGAGCATTCCCAAATCATTCATCTCTCTTATGACCTTTTTTCCAAAGGGGGTCAGTCCGCCGCCGGATTCTCCGTCTTTTACACCGTCGGCAATTTCATTTCTGTAGTTCCATGTAAGGCAAATACTTCTTACCCCAAGCCTGTAAAGCATTCTTAAAACGCCCAGGTCTCCCTGAAGAGCATCTCCGCCTTCGATGGAAAGCACTGCAGCAATTTTATTTTCCCCTACGGCTCTCATTATATCATTGTAATTACAACATAACATTATATCGTCCTTATTAATTTCGATCTGCCTGTAAAACTCGTCTATAATCTGAAGTGCTCTTTTTAAAGCATAAGCCTGGCAATAGGCCGGGTCAATAAAGGCTGCAAAAAACTGAACAGCGCTGCCTAAAGATTTTTGTCTTTCTATATCAATATGACAATTATTCTTATTAAGGTTTTCACCGTTTTCCATTATTTTTGTGATTGTATCGCAATGGGCATCAACAATAATCATCTTACACCTTCCGAAAATCCGATTTACTAAACATATATATAAGGTTTAGGCCTTTTTCTATTTTATCAAAAATTTCATTAATAATCTATGCAGTAATTTTATAATATATGTTATAATTGGTTTTAGCCAGCAGAGTTAAACTTAATATTTTCGGCAAATTAAATATTAAGGAGAGAATACCCCTATGTTCTACAAAGACAGAAAAATTCCTTATATTAAGTTCTTACCGATAATTGCAATATCATTAATCCTCTATAAGGTAATCAACAATACCGATGCACTTTTCGACGGAATAAAGTATGTATTTTCTTTATTGAGTTATCTGATATGGGGATTTGTTATTGCCTATTTTTTAAACCCGGTTATGGTATTCATTGAAAAGAAGCTCAAAGTCCGAAGATTTATAAGCATATGTATAATTTATTTCCTGATTGCGGTTATACTTTTTGTTTGCATTACTGTTATAACTCCGAGACTTGTTGAGAATGTAAAACAGCTGGTGGATAATATGCCTTCTTATATAGAAAATACCGAAGTTTTGGTGGAAAAAACCATTAATGAGTTAAAACGTTTCGATAAATACAACATGGAAGAATTCGTGGAGCAAAAAGCTAACAAATTGCTGGACAAAACCAGTGAGCTTTTTGACACTTCAATAAACTTTGTATTTAAAAAGACTATGGATATAACTTCAACTTTGTTTAAATTCTTTTTCGGCTTACTTATCGCTATATATTTCTTAAACGATAAAGAAAAGCTGATAAAGTATATAAAGAAGCTCCTTTACGCCGTATTTGACAAAAAAACGGCCTATATGCTCATTTCTACAGGCTCAAGGGTTAATTTCGTTTTCTCCAGATTTATTCTGGGAAAAACCATAGATTCATTAATAATTGGCGGTATATGCTTTTTATTCCTTTCAATATTCCGAATGCCCTTCCCTTTGCTAATCAGTCTCATTGTAGGAATAACCAACATGATTCCCTACGTGGGACCGTTTATTGGGGCTATTCCGTCAATAGTTATCACCCTTTTTGTTAGTCCGATTAAAGCCGTTTGGCTTGCTGTTTTCATCTTGATATTGCAGCAATTTGACGGTTGGTATTTGGGTCCTAAGATAATAGGAGATCAGGTGGGTATAAGTCCGCTTCTCATAATTACTGCAATTACCATAGGGGGAGGAGTTTATAGAATTGTCGGTATATTCGTTGCAGTACCGCTTTTCGCTCTTATAAAGATGTTCCTTGACGAATACGTGGAAAAACGCCTTAAGGCACAAAATATCGAAATAGACGAAATTAAGTAGCATCCGCTATATGATTCACTTATACTTTAATTTAGGCACAAGAATCCAGGTACAACCAGGTAAATAAAATATTCCAGAAACTTGCGAAACTAAAGTTTCCGGAATATTTTTATTTACCGTATTCATAAAAGTCCCCGCTCTGCAAAGCTCACATATTTGCCGCCGCATACGATAATATGATCCACCACTTTTATTGAAATGGCCTCAAGAGCTGCCACAATCTTTCTTGTGGCCTCAATATCCGCTGCTGAAGGACTCAAGCTGCCCCCAGGATGGTTGTGGGCCAAAATTACACTGTTGGCTTTATGCCTTAGTGCAGTTTCAACTATAAGCCTTGGATATACCGGGGATTCGTTTATTGTTCCCTCGTGCACCATTTCGGCATAATTCACCCGGTTTTGTGAATCCAGACAAATAACATAAAACACCTCATATATTCTTCCCATAAACAGGGTGATTGCATACTGGCCGGCTTTTGATGAGCTGTTTAGTTCAGGCTTGTCCCTCCATTTGTCATTGAAATATCGCCTTGACAAATCGGGTATTAAGGACAAGAGAAATGCAGAGTTTTCCCCTATTCCTGCCACTTTTTTGAGGTCCTCGGGGTCTGCTTCAAACACCCCGGACAAGGAGCCGAATTTATTTAAAAGTGCATGAGCAATTTCATTGGTATCCCTTCTCGGAATAGAAAAGAATAATAAAAGCTCTAACACCTGGTGCTGCTCGAAGCTGTCAAGACCCTCTTTTAAAAATCTTTCCTTAAGTCTTTTCCTGTGTCCTTCATGCACAATTATTCCTCCTAACCCCAGGGATTTCGGTAAGAAAATCATGTCAAAAAGCATTCTTTATCAAGGAAACCTTCTTTATCCTTAGATCATTGTCTCCTTTTTCTATGTAAACCTCCACCACGTCAAACCTGATGTCCGCATTGTATATTTTCCTTTGCGCCAGATATATTTGGGCCAGCTTTTTTATATTGTCCTGCTTTTTTCTGTTGACTGCCTCTCTTGGATAACCGTACTCTAAAGAGCTTCTGGTCTTGACTTCAACAAAACAAATATAGTTCATTTCCCGGGAAATTATGTCTATTTCGCCCAATCTCCTGTACCTGAAGTTCTTTTCCAATATTTCGTAGTTGTTCTTTTTCAGGTATTCCTCCGCTATTTCTTCTCCTATTGCTCCGACAGATCTTTTATTATCGTCTTTTTTGTCCATATTTATCTCCGTACCTTTTATCAATATCCCCGATGAAAACCAGTATCTGAGCCACAACCTCATACAGCTCCGGAGGAATTTCATCACCTACGTTAAAGGAGTTTAACGTATTTGCAAGCTCCTCATCCTCATAAATGGGTATGTTGTGTTCCCGGGCCTTCTCCAATATTTTCTCGGCATTTTCGCCCTTTCCGATACCTATGATCTGAGGCGCGTTATTCTCTTCGGGAGAATATTTTAGTGCCGCCACCTTTTTAATCTTCTTTTTCTGAAGCATTCAGTCCACCCCGGTTCTAAATTCTAAAGTCAATGACCTTTTTAGCCCTATTTAACTCACTGTCCAATATCTTATTAGCGTTTAAAAGATTTACCTTCTCCTCAATAACCCTGTATTTAATGTCCACCAGCCTGTAGCCCATTTCCTGCAAGCTGTTATAAAGCTCCTGAATTCTCTCTTTAAACAGGTCAATAACCTCCCGGTTTTCAAATCTCATGTTTAGGCTGATGTTTTTCTTGTTAATGCTTATCAAAGATTCCACCAGCCCCAGACTTTTTGTATCCAGGGACAAAAAAACCGTGACGTTTCCCGGATCGATTCTTTTTCTTTTGGAATCCCTTTTTAGAATATAAAGCTCTCCTGTTGTGCCGTTGTCCTTAATATTGAGAGGAATCTGCATATAAACGCTGTGCCGGTTAATGTCGTTTATAAATTCCATATTGCTCTTAAGGTTGTCAATTCTAGAAAGTATATCCTCTTTTCCCAGTACCTTTGACGCCTCAAGGACTTTTGCCAGCGTGTCCAGCTTTTCATACATGCTTTTATAGATCTTTTTTACATCCATATCCTTTGTATCTTCACTGACACGCACAAACATTTTTTCAAAAGACCTGCGTATTTTATCGGCATCGGTATCATGCTTTTCGGAAGGCTTGTTTTGAGCCAAAGCCTCATTCTCTACTTTTTCGTTCTTTTCATATAATTTTCTCAGCAAATTATCAAGGGCAGTTTTTACTTCCTTTGGATTGGAATTGTAGAGTTGTTCAAATTCCGGTTCATTGGATTTTAAATATTCGATAAGCTTATCCGGCTCAATATCGCCTTTTTCGTTGCTTATTGCAAATTCAGAAATTTTGTGTTTTATTGAAAGAATCAAATTTTTATTGATACTTAATCCTTCCGGTTCATTTTCGAAGATTTTGAAATAAGGCGCTGTTTGCTTTTCCACAGGTTGTTTTTCAGAAGTTGCATCCGAAGATTGAGGCTTTTGATTGATGCTTTCAGGATTTGCATCCAGGAAATCGGGATTTACAGGTTCATACTTTTGATCAATAGATTCAAGAGCTTTGGCAATGAAAGAAAGTAAGTTTTTATCGTCAATTCCAATAAGACTATCCATTATTTGTGTTAGGCTGGCTTCTATCTTTTCTCCGTTTGAGAGCCGGTTTAAACTTTGTATGGCTTTTTCCCCGGGACTTATACCCTTCGACACCAAAAACGCAGCTTTGTCAAAGGTTAAATCCTTAAATTTAACCACTGCATCCAAAACCTTCTTAATCGTTTCCCGGTCCAACGGGGTGTTGTTGTTTTTAAGCTCCGTTGCAGCTTCAATATTTCTTTTATCCGGCTTTAAACCCAGCTCCAATAGCTTATTTTTTATCTCTTCCTCAAGGCTCGGAATTTTTTGACCGATATTTTTTAACGTCTCCAAAAACAGGCGGTTTTCCGATTTATTCTTTAAAATGAATTCCACAATTTCTCCCTGCTTAATATCTACATAGGACATCATTGTGGCGTTCACAGTCTTGCCGTCAAACAGCTTTAACACAAGGTCATTGCCGGTAATCTCCATTACCTTTGCCCTGACAATATCTCCTACGTCAAGCCGTAGCATTATATCCGAAACACCAGTATTATTGGATAACTCAAAAGAACCTTCAATCCTCAATTTTCATGCCCCCTGTATTCCCTATAACTGAAAATTGATTCTAGCCAACGAAATTTTTTGTAAAGCTCACTCTATGTATCGGACAAATACCGTATTTCTTTATAGCTTCTATATGTTCTTTTGTACCATATCCTTTGTGTTTCGAAAAACCGTACTGGGGGTACTCCGAATCCATTTTTTCAATAAACCTGTCCCTGGTCACCTTTGCAATAACCGATGCAGCGGCAATCGATACGCTCTTTGCATCCCCTTTAACTATTGAAATTTGAGGTATTTTTACTTCCGAAAGTTTTACCGCATCGGTCAAAAGAATGTCCGGATTTATAATCAGTTTTTCTACAGCTTGCTTCATAGCCACTTTTGTAGCATTTAGGATATTTATTTCATCTATTACTTTCTCATCCACTATTCCGACCCCGACACTCAATGCGTTTTTCATAATGATGTCATAGAGCTTGTCCCTTTTTTGGGGAGTCAGCTTTTTAGAGTCGTTGAGCCCTTCTATAAAAGAACCCCTTCTTAAAATAACCGCGGCAGAAACCACAGGACCTGCCAGGGGGCCTCTTCCTGCTTCGTCAATGCCTGCGATTATTTCATAACCCTTTTCATATGCCTCATCCTCATAGGAGCACATGGCGCGGTACCGGTTAAGCTCTTCTTGCTGCTTGTGCTTTTTTTTCTCGTACTTTTCAATAATTGAATTGATTTTATCGCCGTACTCCTCTTTATATAAATTGAGCCTTTCTATCGCTTCATCAATGCTAAGCTCCTTTATGGCTTGCTCAATTTGTTTCAGTGTCATCTTCTTCTCCATCTCTATAAATGTCCTCCCCCGGTTTTTCAAGTGTTATCCTGCCGATTTTACCGCCCCGAAGCTCATCTAGAACAATGGAAGATATTCTGGTCAGATCGACTTGTCCTCCCGATACCAGACAGCCTCTTTTCCTTCCCGCTTCCTCCAAAAGCTCATAACCTTTTTTCCCTTCTAATGTATCCAGCTTGTATCTTTCTTTTATATTTTGAGGGTATTTCTCGGAAAGGATTTGTAAAAGGGCTGAAGCCAGCTCCTGGATGTCGAGAATATCATCCTTTATGGCTCCTGTTATTGCAAGATTCAACCCAACCCTTTTATCATCAAATTTAGGCCATAGAATTCCCGGGGTATCAAGGAGCTGTATCTCGTTATTTACATTTATCCACTGCTTGCCCCGTGTAACACCCGGCCTGTCCCCGGTAACGGCAATGCTCTTTCCGGCAAGCCGGTTTATAAGAGATGACTTGCCGACATTGGGGATACCGACAATCATGGTCCTAATCGGTCTGAAAATCCTGCCCTTCTGCCGGTCTCTCTCAATCTTGTCCTTCATAAGCTCCTGCATTTTTCTCTTGAGTTCCTTTACTCCGGTACCCTTTAAGGAGTCTATAAAAATATTGGCATAACCCTGTGAGTTATACCAACTGCTCCACTCCTTTGAGATTTTCTCATCTGCCAAATCCGATTTGTTTAGGGCAACCACCCTGGGTTTGTTCTGTAGAATTCTGTCGATCTCAGGATTCTTGCTGCTATATGGAATTCTTGCATCCAAAAGCTCTATTACCACATCAACCAATTTAAGATTTTCCGTTAAAATTCTCCTGGTCTTGGCCATATGACCGGGAAACCATTGTATATTCATTTTTTCCTCCAAATCTAATTTTGTATTAATCGTAGATGCTTCCGATTTCGTCAAAGGGCTTTATTCTAAAGACAGCCTTGCCCTTTATTTGACTTAATTTAATAAAACCTATTTGTCTGCTGTCCTTGCTGTATTCTCTGTTATCACCCATAACAAAGACACAGTCCTCGGGTACAATCCTCGGAAGGTCAAAGGATTGCTCATAGGTCATACCTTTAATATATGGCTCAACCTGCTTTTCCCCGTTTATATACAGGTAGCCGTCAATAATATCAATCTCATCTCCAGGCAATCCCACTATCCTCTTTATGTAATTTACTTCGCCTTGGCTTGGAAGAAGATTGGTCAGTGCACGGAAATTTTTTGCAAAACTCAGGTAATCCCAATTTCCTTCAGCAATCTGGATTATTACAATGTCTCCTCTTTTCGGCTCATTGAACTTATACTGCAGTTTGTTCACGAACAAAACCTGTTCGTCCATAAGGGTGTTTTCCATTGACTTTCCGTCAACAACCACCCATTCAAATACATATGATCTTAATATCAGAGCTACAAACATAGCCGTAATTATTAACGAGAGCCATTTAACAGCTTCTTTAAAGTAATTGGGTTTTACAGCCTTCACATCGGCAACAATCGATTTCTCCAGCTCTTCAAACCTGTCATTCTCATTATAAGACCCATTCTTATATTCCATAACCTACAACCCTTAGCTTTATTCTACACTGTACTTGCGACAGTTTCTAATTATAAATATTTCTCTTTTATATAAGTAATTATACCACTATTTTTTCATTTAGAAAAGAAATAACAATTTATGAAAGACAGGAGTTCATAAAAGAAAAATTATAAAAAACAAAGGGGCTTATATGCCCCCTTTGCTTTGGATTTACAGTTTAGTTTCAACTTTTGCAGCTTTACCAACCCTGTTACGCAGGTAATAAAGCTTAGCTCTTCTAATTTTACCTCTTCTTACGATGTCAATATGGTCAATCTTTGGAGAATGAAGGGGAAGAACCCTCTCTACTCCGACACCATAGGAAATCCTTCTTACGGTAACTGTTTCCTTAACACCGGAACCCTGCATACCGATTATATATCCCTCAAAAACCTGAAGTCTTTCCCTGTTGCCCTCTTTTACTTTTAGATGTACTTTTACATGGTCTCCAATTTGCAAGTTAGGCAAATCTTTTCTTAATTGTTCTTGCTCAATTGCTTTAATAATATCCATTTCCATCCTCCTATATCCTAGACGTTCTTGTATAAAACAGCGGACCGCCCGTATTCCACAAGCCAAAATTATACCATATACCGACCAAGTTGTAAATCCCTTTTTTCCATTTTGTTTTCTTCTATATAAAAGCGCCGGACTTTTTAACTTAAGCTCTTTATATATTTTTCTTTACTACTCACTCTTTTCCAGCGCTTCTCTAAGCAGCTCCTTATCCTCCTTACCGAGGTCCAGCTTTTCGAGCAAATCCGGTCTTTTAAGGTAAGTTCTCTTTAGGGATTGCTGCCTTCTCCACCGAGTTATGTTGGCATGATGTCCGGACATTAGCACATCTGGAACTTTTTTACCTTTATATTCATAAGGCCTTGTATATTGGGGATATTCCAACAGCCCATCATAGTGGGATTCCTGCGAATATGACTCCTCGCCGGACAAAACACCGGGTATGAGTCTGCTGACTGCATCAATGAGCACCATTGCCGGAAGTTCACCCCCGGTAAGCACATAATCCCCTATGGATATCTCCTCATCCACTATTTCTTCAATTATCCTCTCATCAATTCCCTCATAATGACCGCAGAGTAAAACCAAATGCTTTTCCTTGGAAAGCTCCTTTACAATTTCCTGGTTAAGCACCCGCCCCTGAGGACTCAAATAAATCAGTTTAGGTTTATACGAAAGGTTTTTTACAATGGAATCGAAAGCATCACAAACCGGCTGTGCCATCATAACCATTCCGCCACCGCCGCCATAGGGATAGTCGTCCACTTTCCTGTGCTTATTATCCGAAAAATCCCGTATATTAATTGCATTAATCTCTATGATATTGTTCTCTCTTGCCCTGCCAATGATGCTTTCACCCAAGACGGCATCAAAAAGCTCGGGAAAGAGCGTCAAAACATCAAATCTCATCGTCAATCAGTCCTTGAGGCAAAATAACCTCCATTTTGTTTTCTTCAAAACACACTTTCTTCACAACAGATTTTAATGCAGGAATGAGAATTTCCCTCGAATTATCCCCTTTCACCACATACACATCATTGCTTCCGGTCTGCAGCACCTCTTTTAAAAATCCTAGGCTTTTTCCTTCCTCATCAAACACTTCCATACCAATCAAATCGCAAATAAAAAAGGTGTCCTTAGGAAGCTTGACAGCATCCTTTCTGTCAACAATCAAAAATTGTTCTTTATATTTTTCTGCCGTATTTAAATCATCAATGTCTTTTACCTTCATTATTACGAAGTTTTTGTGATACCTAACCCTCACCACGTCGTATTTTTTCATTTCATCGCTTATTTTAGGAGAAATATAGACCCATTTAAGCTTATCAAACCTTTTAGGGTCATCGGTAAGGGGCATTATTTTAAGCTCCCCTGCTATTCCATGGGTATTAATGATTTTTCCCACTTCAAGATATTGAATCATCTATAAACTACACCACCATAAAAACTTAAATATGCTTTAACAAAGTTATGTCCAACTTAATTGAAAAATATCAATTAAGTTGGGTTACCATAATTTTCACTATACCTCTCAATATACATATAGTGGTGTTTAAATGTCAAGAGCTTTTTTGAAGATAATATCTCTGGTTTATAATCTTCATAGTAATCTTTTTATTAATTAAACAGTCAATTCATTTTCATTCTTAATATCAATGGCCTGCTTAAATATATTGCCGACTATGATAAAAAAGCATCCTAAAACAAAATAGATTAGTAAATATGTTATTTGCGAACCCGTCCCTGGGATTAACTCAGTCAATAACATGTAAACTCTAATTTTAATATCAATGTGATTTTGTGTGAATACATAAATTCTATTAACAACTACGTAAATAAGATATAATGCGTCAAATGTCAACATTGAAAATGCCATAATATTAAATCTTTTAACATTTTCAAAAGTAAAGGGCTTTTTATTCTGTACCGATTTAATTACTTTTTTAAGTTGATAAATTACAACGAATATCGATACTGAAGAACCAATTGTATACAGAAGGTAACCTAAGAAGGACAACACCTTGGACGAACCTTCAATAAAAAAAGTAATAGTTATAAAAACAGTACTTATAATAACACCTACTACAAAAAAATACATAACTACACTGACTATAGTACTCAATACAAATAAATAATTTGATTTCGTAAACATTTTCACTTATCCTTTCTCCTTTTGGTAAATTTTTATAATATAATTATACCAAATACTTATCGAATTCCAATATATATTTTATGTTTTTTAATATATTTTTCTTGATTAACAATATTCTCACATATTCTTTCGAAGCAGTAAAATATGCTTAAAAGTATTTGATTTTGCCCACTTTTTGGCTATTTTCCTCCGTAAAATTATATTTAAAGCAAAATCTCTGTATGCATTGAGCCCCCAGAGCTTTTCGGTCATTTCACTTCGTGAAATCCCACTTATAATAAAAAGCCCAAGGAGATATGTCCCTGAGCTTTTACCCTACTTTTACAATATGGAATTCTTTACTGCAGTATTTCAACTGATACTCTTTTATTATCCTTCACTGCAGCCGCTTTTACAACTGTCCTAATTGCCTTTGCAATTCTACCCTGTTTGCCAATTACCTTTCCCATATCGTCTTTGGATACAGTTAATTCAAGAATAACTGACTTTTCACCTTCAACCTCATTTACATGAACATCTTCAGGATAATCCACCAATGCTTTGGCAATTGTTTCGAGAAGTTCTTTCATTATATTTTTACCTCCCGTATTTCTACCTACGTTGTTATTACGCCTAAATAAGGCACGTTACTTTTGAATTAAGAAATTGCACCGGCCTTCTTCAATAAAGATCTTACAGTGTCTGTCGGCTGTGCTCCATTCTTAAGCCACTTTTGAGCTTTTTCTGTATCGATTTTTATCTCGCTGGGATTTGTAAGAGGATTATAAGTACCAATCTCCTCAATAAATCTACCGTCACGAGGATATCTAGAATCAGCTACAACAACTCTATAAAATGGTTTCTTTTTTGCACCCATTCTTTTAAGTCTTATCTTAACTGCCACTTTTATCACCTCCTGCCATAAGCTAATCATTTATTAAAACGGCAATCTCAGCTTTTTAAACCCTTTCTTGCCGCGTTTACCCATATCAGTCATCATTTTCATCATCTTTTTCATCTCTTCAAAATCCTTCAAAAGCCTGTTTACTTCCTGAACGGTAGTACCGCTGCCTGCTGCAATTCTCTTTCTCCGGCTGCCGTTTATAATTGAAGGATCGTTTCTTTCCTGCTTTGTCATGGATTTAATAATAGCTTCAATACGAGCCATCTTCTTTTCATTATCATCCATATCCAAATCCTTAAGGGCATTGGCATTAAATCCGGGAATCATACTCAATATCTGGCTTAAAGGTCCCATCTTCTTTAACTGCTGCATTTGATCAAGAAAATCGTCCAACGTGAATTGCTGGGTTCTCATTTTCTTTTCCAGTTCCAATGCCTTTTTCTCGTCAAAAGCTTCCTGAGCTTTCTCAATGAGGCTTAACACATCGCCCATTCCCAGTATTCTTGATGCCATTCTGTCCGGGAAGAAGGGCTCGAGATCGCTCAGTTTTTCACCCATACCGGCAAATTTAATGGGTTTTCCGGTAACGGCTTTTACCGAAAGAGCCGAACCTCCTCTGGTATCTCCGTCAAGCTTTGTGAGAATTATACCGTCAACACCCAACTTTTCGTTAAAGCTTTCCGCAACGTTTACTGCATCCTGACCGGTCATGGAATCCACAACGAGTAAAATCTCATGGGGTTTTACCGCTGCTTTTATGTTTTGAAGCTCTTCCATGAGTTCCTCATTAATATGGAGACGGCCTGCCGTATCGATTATAACAATATCATACTGCATAGATTTTGCATGTTCTACAGCTGCTTTAGATATATCAACGGGATTTGTCTTATCTCCCATTGAGAACACCTCAATGCCGAGCTGCCCTCCCACCACTTGAAGCTGCTTTATAGCAGCCGGTCTGTATACGTCACAGGCAACCAGCAGAGGTTTCTTTCCCTGTTTTCTTAATAAATTGGCCAATTTTCCTGATGTTGTAGTCTTACCTGAACCCTGAAGACCAACCATCATATACACAGTAGGTGGCTTTGAAGCAAAGGTAAGCTTGCTGTTGCTTGAGCCCATAAGCTCGATGAGCTCTTCATGCACAATTTTAATTATCTGCTGCCCCGGTGTGAGGCTTTCCAAAACATCTTGCCCTACAGCTCTTTCAGATACCTTGGAAATAAAGTCTTTAACCACTTTAAAGTTAACGTCCGCCTCTAAAAGTGCAAGCTTTATTTCCCGCATCATTTCTTTAACGTCTTTTTCAGTTACTCTTCCTTTGCCTCTAAGCTTCTTCATCGCTTCCTGAAGCTTATTGGATAATCCTTCAAATATCATTCTCAAGACACCTCAGATCTATATAAGGATATCGAATATCAATCGATTGTTTATAGAGCTTACGTAATATTAAAAAACCTCAGATCCATTCAAAGGTGATTATAGGGTACTCAGCCTTCTATTATCTGTATTATTCCTTCCTCAATCCTCTTTAAGGTTATTATATCTTCTTCACATATACCGCTTTTGTTCAAACTTCTTATGCTATTTAATATTTCCTGTGCTTTGTTCTTTTGCTTTACAAACTTTTCCACCAGTCCGAGCTTTTCTTCCATACGGTTTAACACCGCTTTGCCTTTCTTCAAACTGTCATATACACCCTGCCGGCTTATATTCAACTGCTCTGCAATTTCCCCCAACGTATAATCGTTGTTATAATGCAAATCCATTATCTCATACTGTCTTTCAGTGAGCAGTTGTCCGTAAAAGTCCAGTAAAAGCGTATCTTCATAAACCTTATCCATAATATTATACTCACCTGTAAAGCAAAAATACTTTACACCCAATTTTAAGGCATAATTTAATATTAGTCAAGTTATTTTGAAAAATATTTTTAAAATTGATACAATAAATTAGTAAATTAAGTATCGATAGTACATGGAGTCGTCCTTCTTTTATTTTATATCATACTCGTGGCGTTAATTCCAATCTGTCTTTAAAAAGCAAAGAATGACAGGTTTTATATCCTTATCCGTGCTACTATAAGATTAAAGGAGATGAGTGCTTTGGAATGGCTGAACAGAATGAGGGACGCAATTGATTATATCGAAAACAATATCGAAACGGAATTGGATCCGGAGGAAATAGCCAAGGTAGCATGTTGCTCAACCTTTCACTTTCAGAGAATGTTTTTAATGCTAACCGGTGTGACACTTAAAGATTATATTAGAAAACGAAGACTCACCTTGGCAGCCCAGGAGATAGCCGTATCCGACACAAAAGTTATCGATCTGGCCCTAAAATACGGTTATGACTCACCGGAGTCGTTTTCCAAAGCATTTCGTAGAACCCATGGGTGTACACCTTCTGCTGCACGCAAACCCGGTGTAAAGCTCAAGGCGTTCCCACGCATTTCCTTCCAACTATATTTAAGTGGAAAGAAAAGAATTCAAGATTATTGGAAAGGCATTGACAGTGACAACTAAGGATGGAGAAAACTTAAGAAGAATACCGAAGTTTTGGGATGAGTGCAATGAGGACGGAACATGTGAAAATCTGCTTTCAATATCAAACGGAGGAAATCTGCTGGGTGTTTGCATAGACTTTGATCACGAAAAGGAAGAAATCACATATATGGTAGCTGTTGAAGACAAAGGTTATTCTAAAGACGGCTTTACTACCAGAGTGATTCCGGAAGCTACCTGGGCTGTGTTTACAGCTGTAGGCCCAATGCCCAACGCAATTCAGGAAGTGTGGAAAAAAATATTCCAGGAATGGTTCCCGGCCACAGGCTACGAACACGCAAAGGGACCTGAACTGGAAGTATATTTTGATGGTGATCCCGGCTCCGATGACTATCGCAGTGAAGTATGGATTCCGATTATTAAAAAATAGTATAATCTTTGAATAGTATAATCTTTGCAATTTATATAACGCAGAAAAAAGAAGCCCTGATTGAGCATTCCAAGCAGAGCTTCTTTTTTTACAAACTTTGGGATGATAAAACTATGCTATTCATGTATAATTATTATATAGTAAAAGTTATATGCGATTTCCTGTCGATGGGGTGAGATCTTGAATAATGATTTTGAAAAGCAAATAGAAAACCAATTGTTCGCTGAGCTAAACACAGGAAAAATAAAAACATACAGCGAAATGCAAAGGCGAAAAGCCGAACTAATGAATTTAAACTCAAGCAAAAGGACTAAGACTCGAATAACAACCGATATAAAATCATTATTCAGAATCTTATTATTGGGTTGTTTTTTTCTATGTGTAATTATTATAATAAATCCTATTGCCAAGCTCAGACCCCCGGTAACTCAAACAGTCTACAACAACTTTAGTGCCAAAGACGATCCCACGCAAACGGACACCTTTGAAAAAGTATTTATAATAAGAAACGGATCGGATATTTGGTATATTACACCAATGGCCGAGTATAAAATTGCTGCAAAGGTTAAGAGCAAACACCGCATATTTTCTTTTCAGGATGCTGTGGCAGCAATAAGTAAATATGATCTGGCTTTAGCATGGGGTGATCTCATTGATCCCAAGTATGACAAATACATTAAATACTCTCAATCGGGAAGACAGTATCATGTTTCCTGCTCTAAAGACTGTCCCTTGAGTTTGAGTTATATAACCACACACTCTGCAAATACTCATATAATTGCTGCAAACAAACAAATCTTAAAAGGATTAAAGTATATTAAAACGAATGACATTATCTATATGGAAGGGCTTCTGGTAAATGCGGATATGTATAAAGAAAACAATACTTACACCTGGGAAACCAGCTTGGTCCGAAACGACAATTCTTATGACAGCGGCTGCGAAATACTGTATGTAAAAAAACTTCAGATCGGAAATAAAGTGTATCAATAATATAAACTTTTGGTCATGCTATATACATCAAATCATCCGGCATTTACTCAATTATTACTTTTAGCTCCATGCCCTCAAATATATCACAGTTTTCAAGATTGTTTAAAACCATTACATCATATATGTACTTTCTAATATCTCCCCGCTTGTTATACCTCTCTGCAATTCCCCATAAAGTATCCCCTCTTCTTACTAAAATAGTTTTATACTCCGGCTCTTTGTATCCGTAAGAACGGGTAGCATTGATAATAGTGCAAAAGCCTATCAGAACCACAGCAATAAATGTAAAAAACCGTTTTTTGTTTTTGAGAACATACCGTTTTTTCATATAAATCCCCTCTATCGAACTAGTGTTCTATATGAGTTATTATACAAGAACATATGTTCTGTGTCAACATATAATTTAAAAAAAATTAAGAGAACATTTCTTCACTTCTATTAATGCATTAAGAAACGAATTTATATAATGTATTAATAATTGTATTAATAAAACGAACATTAGTTTGATTTTTTCATATAATAATGTTATAATACTTTTGACAGGATTAAATGCGTATGGATTTTTGGTAAAACATATAAATATTAACTTTTCCGGGGTGAAAAAAATGCAAGATAAAATAAACGAAAAGCAACAAAAGATTCTGGACTTTTTAAACGAACAGATTGAAAAAAACGGCTACCCTCCTTCTGTAAGGGAAATATGCAGTGCTGTAGGCTTTAAATCCACCTCAACGGTTCATGCTTATTTGGAAAAACTACGGAAGGAAGGCTTGATTAGCAAAGCTCCTTCAAAACCGAGAGCCCTCAGGGTTGTTGGCGGCGGGAAAAAGGACCGCAATGATTCCAAGCCGAAAGAATTTTATTCGGGTAAAGAGATGGTGGAAGTTCCTATAGTGGGAAAGGTTACGGCCGGGCAGCCCATACTTGCGGTAGAAAATATCGAGGATACATTTCCTTTACCTTTAGATTTTGTTCAAAACTCTTCAGTTTTCATGCTAAGGGTCAAGGGTGACAGTATGGTGGAAGCCGGTATCCTTGACAACGACTATATCCTTATCAAACAGCAATCAACTGCAAATAACGGAGATATTGTTGTCGCACTGATAGAAGATGAAGCAACGGTTAAGACATTTTATAAAGAAAACGGTTATGTCAGATTACAGCCGGAAAACAAATATTACGAACCCATTATCGTAAAAGACAATATATCCATCCTGGGAAAGGTAATAGGAGTCTTTAGAAAAATGTAAGGTATATTTAATTAATAAGAGGCTACGTCATAAAACGTAAGCCTCTTATAATTTGTCACTCTCTTAAGAAGTAAATCTTTTAAAAAGAATACTTCATTTTATCGAATACTTTATTTTCGTTTATTGTTCATTCCTGTTATCATTGAAAATTAAGTTTACAAGCTTCATCGGGCTTATGGTTGAAATTGCATGCTTGTAGATAAGCTGTTGTCTTCCTTCGCTATCCAAAACAACGGTAAAGTTATCGAAACCTTTTACCATGCCCTTTAATTGAAAACCATTGGTAAGATAAATTGTAACCGGAATATGCTCTTTTCTTACTTGATTCAAAAAGACGTCTTGTAAATTAATATTGTTTTTAACCACAGATAATCCTCCTCTATTTCTCTCTTTTTTTTCTTCTTTATTTTTAACAAACATTTAATTTCAGATATGAACTTAAGGATCATTTATAAAAGGACTACTCTATAATACCCTATTGCTTATATTCTATAAGAAAATACCATAAGTTGCAAGATGATATTTAATATTTTTTAATATTTTTTCTTGAGTTGCTAACTCATCCATATTTATCCAATATACATCTTCGAGCCTTTTAAACCAGGTTATCTGACGTTTTGCATACCGTCTGGTATCCCGTTTTAAAATCTCTATGGCCTCATCCAAAGTAATCTCGTTTCTTAAATACGCCAGTATTTCCTTATAGCCCAGTCCCTGCATTGCAATTGTACTTTTATCATACCCCATTTCCACAAGCTTTTTTACTTCTTCCACCAAGCCGTTTTCGATCATCCGGTCCACCCTTTTGTTAATCCTGTCATAAAGCTTTTGTCTGTCCATGGTGATGCCTATAATTATAAAATTATATTCCGGCGGAATTCGCCTCGACTCCTCCTGGTGAACGGAAATCGGCTTGTTGGTATGGGTATATACCTCTATTGCACGTATAACCCTTTTAACATTATTCTTATGTATTCGCTCCGCTGCTACAGGATCAATTTCTTTGAGCATATTGTGGACATATTCGTTGCCTTTTTCCATAGCCTCCTTTGCAAGTTTATTCCTCAGCTCCCAATCACATATTGTATCGGAAAACTCAAAGTTATATATTAGTGAATTTATATAAAGTCCTGTTCCTCCCGCTACAATGGGAACCTTGCCCTTATTTATTATTTCTTTGATATACTTTAAAGAAAGCTCTTTAAATCTGGCAACACTAAACTCCTCATCCGGATATACTTCATCAATAAGGTAATGCTTTATGCCTTCTCTCTCTTTTTCATCAGGCTTGGCAGTACCTATATCCATATATTTATATATCTGCATTGAATCTGCAGAAATAATTTCACCGTTAATTAATTTGGCAAGCTCTATTGAAAGCTTCGTTTTTCCTGACGCCGTCGGACCGATTATCACAATTACATTATCCAATTTTACCCTCCGATTTAATTCTAAATCATTGAAATATAAATTACAGTACCCGCTTAAACATCTTTTCAAATTCATGCCGGGTTATCTTTATAATTGTAGGCCGTCCGTGGGGACAAGTATAAGGGTTTTCAAGCATTTCAAGCTTTTCGAGAAGTCCTTTTATCTCTTTTTCATCAAGTCTTTTGTTCGCTTTAATGGCAGACTTGCATGCTATTTGGTATAGGACTTCTTCCTCAATAATGCCGTCAATTTTGTTTCCCTTTGACATTAAAAAGTCAACGGTCTGCAAAAACGTTTCCTTTATACCGTCACCGTCATCAATACCCACCGGTACGGAACGCAATACAATAGAATTATTTCCAAAGCTTTCAAAATTAAAACCTAATTTATTTAATAAATCTTTTTCTTCCTCAATAAAACCTATTTCCTGGTTTGTAAGCTCAACAACCACCGAGGCCAGCAAATACTGCGCCAGGTTTTCTTTTTTTGAGTATTTTACCTTTAGATTTTCAAACATTATTCTTTCATGGGCGGCATGCTGGTCAATAAGAATGAGGTTTTCACCTTTTTGCAGCAATATGTATGTTGAAAAGGCCTGCCCGATTATTATGGCATCTTGGAAAATAGGCTCAGAAGTCTCTTTAAAATCGTCTCCTTTTCCAATATCCTTTTCTTCAATATCCCGGTGCGATAAATCCCCGTTTTTAACCTCACCACCGGGTAAATTTGAGTCTTTTGAATCCCTATTCGGCAAATCTTCTCCCGGTAAATTCTCTTTTGCTATACCTTTGCCCGATAAAACTTCTTTGGCTATTCCTTCGCCCGATAAATCTTTTTTAGCTATTCCTTCACCCGCTAAATCCTCTTTCGCTAAACCCTTGCCCAGGGAAGCTTTGCTTTTTACATCCTCGGCCAATAAACCTTTTTTTCCGTTATCAACGCTTTTAATATTATTGTCCGATAAATCTTCGATTATTATGTTTTTTTCAAAGGCATTGCCGTCCTTAGAATTATTAGCCGGCACAACCTCGGGTTTTTGATTTTTATATGGATCACCCAAATCTTTTTCAAATGTATCCCTTTTTCCCAAATTACTTTCGGTTACCTTTTTAGTAGGCTCAATACTCTCTTTTTTACCGGTTACATTATCTAATTTCTGTTGTACAAACTCAAACTTTGACTTTGAGTTTTCCTCAAACTTAAAGTAATTTTTTCTATCCTCTCGAATTTCAATATTTCGAACTTGGGACTTTCCTAAAAGGGTATTGTTTATGGCATGGTAAACAGCCCTGAAAATATCCTGTTCATCCGAAAATCGTACCTCGGTTTTTGTGGGATGCACATTGACATCCACCAGCATTGGATTCAATTCTATATATAGCACAATAAAAGCATGCTTATTCTTTAAAAGAAAGGTTTTATACGCCTCATCGATAGCCGATGATATAACCTTGTTTTTTATGTAACGTCCGTTTAAATAGATGGACTGATAGTTTCTGTTTGATCTTGCAATTTCGGGCCTTCCCGCATATCCTTTGATTTTTATCTTCTCATCGCTATAAGAAATCTCCATACAATCCCTGGCGATATCCTTGCCGTAGAGGCTGAATATGGTGCTGAGAAGATCGTTATTACCCGGGGTATGAATAACCGTGGTTCTGTTGTTTATAAGCTTAAAGGAAATATGCGGATTTCCCAGGGCAATTTTTCCGACAATATCGGATACATATCCTGCCTCCGTGGAATCCTTCTTTAAAAACTTGAACCTGGCAGGGGTATTGTAAAAAAGCTCTCTAACTATAAAGGTAGTTCCCACAGGACAGCCAACCTGTCCCGACTCTATTAAAGTACCTCCTCTTAGCTTCACATACCTTCCATAGGTGTTTTTAGCCTGTCTTGAAGTCAGCTCAACGGTTGAAACCGATGCGATACTGGCAAGAGCCTCTCCTCTAAAACCAAGGGTGGTAATGGCCTCCAAGTCACTGGCTTTCCTTATCTTGCTGGTAGAATGCCGCTCAAAAGCGATTTCCATATCATCCTCTTCAAAACCGGAGCCGTTGTCAACCACCTTTATTAAGGAGATGCCACCATTGTTTATTTCCACTGAAATGCTGGTACTGCCCGCATCAATGGAGTTTTCAACAAGCTCCTTCACAACCGAAGCTGGCCTTTCCACCACTTCACCTGCAGCAATCTGATTGGATGTATTTTCATCGAGTATAACTATCTTTCCCATATGCTACTCCTTATACTTATGTGAAGAAAAATGATGATAATTTACAGGCTACGACTTTTAAAAACTTGGTTTAAACATTTTCCCTCACTTCATCAATTCTTAATCTTCTTTTGTAGAGTATAGAGCACGTTCAGGGCATCTAACGGCGTAAGAGTGGAAATATCAATGCCTCTTATCTCATTTAAAACTTCGTCGCAGCTTCTTTGCTCCGCATTAAAGGCAAACACGTCAATCTGGCCTTCTATTGGCTTTCCGCCTCTTTTTGCCCGGTTCCCCTTCTTTGTAATATCCGCATCCTTAAGCTCCCTCAAAAGCTCCTTTGCCCTTCCGATAACCTTGTCCGGTACACCGGCAAGCTTTGCCACCTGGATTCCGTAACTGTTATTTGCTCCGCCTCTTAATATCTTTCTTAAGAAAACAATATCTTCTCCCTTTTCCTCCACCGATATGCAATAGTTTTTCACACCGTCCATTTTCTCCTCCAGCTCGGTCAGTTCGTGGTAGTGGGTGGCAAAAAGGGTTCTCGCTCCGATTTTTTCAGATATAAACTCAATGACTGCCCATGCAATACTCAAACCGTCGTAAGTGCTGGTGCCTCTTCCGATTTCGTCAAGAATCAATAGGCTTTTTTGGGTGGCATTGTTCAATATATTTGCCACTTCGGACATTTCCACCATAAAGGTACTCTGTCCTGCTGCCAGGTCATCCGATGCACCGACCCTGGTGAATATCCTGTCTGCAATGCCAATTCGTGCACTCTTGGCAGGAACAAAGCTCCCTATCTGTGCCATAAGCACAATTAATGCAACCTGCCTCATATATGTGGATTTACCGGCCATATTGGGTCCGGTTATAATCGCAATTTGGTCCTCACCCAAGTTAAGACGGGTATCATTGGGCACAAAAGCCTCCTGCCCCGTCATTTTCTCAACCACCGGGTGCCTTCCGTCAACAATTTCTATTTCATCGCCCTCCGTCACCTCAGGCATGACATAGGACTCCCGGTCCGCCACCTCAGCCAGCGAACACAATGCATCTATTCTCGAAAGACTCATAGCTGTGCGCTTCAACCTGTCTATTTCCTTTGCAACCCTGCTTCTCACATCAACAAATACCTGGTACTCCAGCTCGACAAGCTTGTCCTCCGCGCCCAAAACAGTCTCTTCTATTTCTTTTAATTCCTGAGTAATATACCTTTCACAGTTTGCCAGGGTCTGCTTTCTTATATAATGTTCCGGAACCTGGGAATAGTTGGATTTCGTTACTTCTATATAATAACCGAAAACCTTATTGAATCCCACCTTCAAATTCTTTATTCCGGTTCGCTCCCTCTCCTTGTTTTCCAGTTCTATAATCCATTTCTTGCCGTTTTTTGACGCGCTTTTTAGCCTATCAATTTCCTCATTAAAGCCCTCTTTAATGATTCCTCCGTCTCTTACGGAAACCGGAGGTTCGTCAATGATGGCCTTGTCGATAAGCTCATAGATATCGGTGAGGATATCGAGTTCATTAAAGCTGAGCACATTAAGGCTTGCCTCAAAATCCTTTATAAGGTCCTTTATATAAGGAATCTGCCCTAAAGAGCATTTAATGGACACAAGATCACGGCCGTTGGCGGAACCCAAAATTACCTTGCTCATCAGCCTTTCAATATCGTAAACCGCCTTTAAAAGCTCCCTTATCTCCATTCGCACCATAAACTTTTCTTTAAATTCACTTACGGCCTCAAGCCTGTCCTTTATGTCGTGAAGGTTTATAAGGGGCTGCTCAATCCATTTTCGCAAGGTACGTCCGCCCATAGAGGTCATGGTCCTGTCCAAAACCCAAAGCAATGAGCCTTTCCTGCTTTTTTCCCTCATGGTTTCGGTAAGCTCAAGATTTCTTCTGGTGGAGAGGTCCAAAACCATGTACTCCTCAATTTTATAAGTATTGAAGTTTTGAATATGGCTAAGGCTCACCTTCTGCGTCTGCTCAAGATACTCCAAAAGCGCTCCCGAAGCATTTATATAAAGGTCGAAGGTGTTTTCCTCCATCACAAAATCCTTAAAATAGCTCTTAACTTTATTGAGGGAAAAATCCCTATCAAAGAAATTATCCTCTATTTTTGAAAAATATACGTTAAATCTTTTTTTAATAACCGAAGTAATTGCTTCATCATGAAAAAACTCACCGTTTACCACTATTTCAGAAGGTGAGAATTTTGCAATTTCATCCATTAACTTATTAAAGGTATTTCCAAAGGTAATACCGGTGGACAAAAAATCCCCTGTAGAAAGGTCCACAAAGGCAATACCGTAAAAGTTTTTGTTTTTGTATATGGACATAAGGTAGTTGTTTTTCTTTTCGTCAAGCATGGAGGATTCCGTCACCGTACCGGGAGTAACAACTCTTATAACCTCCCTCTTTACCAGCCCTTTTGCCAGGGCAGGATCCTCCACCTGCTCACAGATCGCCACCTTATAGCCTTTGCTTATAAGCTTCGATATGTAAGACTCCGAAGAATGAAAAGGAACCCCACACATAGGAGCCCTTTCTTCAAGACCGCAATCTCTCCCCGTAAGTGTTATCTCAAGTTCTCTTGATGCCGTCTCGGCATCGGAGAAAAACATTTCATAAAAGTCTCCCAGCCTGAAAAAAAGGATACAGTCATTGTACTGTTCCTTTATTTCCAGATACTGTTGCATCATCGGTGTCAAATTAGCCATTTTACTTCCCTCACGTACAAATTAATATTATTTGCAGCCTCTGCATGTACCGCAGTTTTCGGATGAACACGACTCTTCCCCTGAAATTGAGTATACGAGCACATCGTTCACCTTTTTAATAAGCCTGTCCAATTTATCCTTAGATTCAATATAATTTCTCGTAATTTCGCACTCGTTAATTTCGTCAAATTTATCGAGCAATCTTCTCTTTATGTCGTCAAGAACGCTTCTGTCGGTATTTTCCTGTGCAGCTATTAACATTTCATTTTGTAATGATTGATATTCTCTAAGTATCGCTCTTGCTCTATGGTCCCTTTCCAAGCTTTCTTCCCACTTTTTGTAGCTGATCATCTCTTCCGAAGAGCCTATCATCGTTCCGAGTTCCCTTGCTTTTTCAATGATATCCATATCAATCATCCTTTCATTAATTAGATTCAGTGCAAGATACACAGAGCTGTAAAGTATGTTGTGTACATTATAAGTAATTTTACAAGTAGCTTTTCTAATTTCCTATTGTACCATAAAACTGCTTAAAAAATAACCTACAATTTAAAATATTTTACCATGGTGTAAAGAAATTTTGAGTATAGCAGATGCTTGATTTTTCGTCGGCATCCACTCCCACACCCAGGTATTCAAAAAATCCCAGTATATTGGCTCTATGCCCGGGGGAATTCATCCATGATTCATGGGCAAAAATTCCGTCCATCTGTCCCATTGCTATGTTTTCTCCTGCTGTCTTATATCTGATTCCGGCGTCCTCCATCCGGTCAAAGGGACTTTGTCCCGCAAGATTGTAGTGAGAAAAAAAGTCATTTTGAATCATATCCTTGCTATGTGCCCTTGCAACCGCAGCAATCTTGTCACTCCATTTAAAGGGCTCCTTTCCGTGCCTTACCCGAATGGAATTGGCAAGATCAAAAATCTCCATCTCATAGCTTCTGAGAAGCTTTTCGCTCGGCACAGCGTAATACCCTTTAAACGTCTGTTCCGTATCATAATCAATTATAAGAAATGAAGTTGTATTTCCGCCGTCAACAATATCGTAGAAAACCGTTGCATAATACCTGTTATCCACATTGAATATTTGATATTCTTCAGTATTATGCATTATATAGGTAATATTTCCCTTATTAATGCTCGATACAGCTTTTCCAAGCTCTTTTTCCACCTGGGACTTGCTTGCTCCAACACCTATATTTCTCTTTAGCTTATAGCTCAAAGAATTTGTATATACACCGACAACTCTGCCGTTATCAATACCTATCTGGATATATTTTTCAAGATCGCTGTTGTATATATACCAATCAAAGCCGTGTCTGCTCAAATCAATGCGGTCCGGTTCACCGAATATTTTCTTTATGCTTTTTTCCGATGCACCCATTAATATGTCTATGTTTCCGTTAAAATCTCCGGAGATGTCATGTACCGTGTTAGTCGGTGAAGGAGTCTCAACCGGCTGACCGGGTGTCGGAAGATTCTGATTGCCTTGACCGTTTGTATTTATAATGACGGTTCTGGTAGTTCCATCCCATCCCACATAAGCCCCTATGCTTTCAGCTACAAACCTTATGGGAACAAAGGTCCTTCCGTTTATTATTCTGGCCGGCACCTCCAGCTCCACCCTGGTCTTATTCACATAAGCGTTTTTGTTATCTATTTGCAGCAATATCTCGGTATCACCGCTGTTTATAAGTACCGTCCGAGTATCTTCAAACCACATTACACTGGCATTTATCGTCTCAAAAATACCCCTTACCGGTACAATTGTCCTTCCGTCCTCAATTCTGGGATCCTCATCAAAGTTCATATACTGGTTGTCTATAAGCACCCTGATTCTCTGTGATGCATCCGCATCAAAGCAATAACCGGTCATTAACAATACAATTGCAATAAGTAAAGCAAAAACTTTTTTCATTTTTATCCCCTTCTAATTTTGAATAATGAATTTGTACTTTTACATTTCAAATTATGTTTTTCCATGCTTAAGTAAATATGTTTAATATTATCAATTGGAGAGCTAAAATATGGGTACAAGAATACCGGTATAATATATATCGTTTTTTATACCCATTTGCTGAATAGGAAATTGGGCCAATCCCGTCCGATGTTTATAAAATACCTTAATGCATCATTGAGAACTCAAATATTTTTTAGTATTTAGTAAGTAAAATTTATCAATTCGATTTAGTAATATTATAACAAACAAGGTCCTATGTGATAAAATAAAAAATATTTTTATTGCTTTGTCAGATTATTGCATAATTAACCGAATATAAATATTGAACAACATGGGAAAGAAGGTGTTTAATTGGATGAAAATTTGCTCAAGGAAATAAGATCAAATCCTGAAGAAGGCCTTCTAAAACTGATGGATACATATATGGGGCTTGTATACACCATTGTAAGAAACAAGCTTGCTCCAATTTACTCCAAGGAAGACATTGAGGAATGCGTTAGCACTGTGTTTTACGATTTTTACAGGCAGCGAGACAGCATTGATTTAAGCAAGGGTTCCATAAAATCCTTCCTTGCAGTGATTGCTAAAAGACGATCTGTAGATTTATATAGAGCAGGCATTAAAAAAATTCATCCGACGGACTCTTTAGACAGCAGCCCCAATATAGCAGTTTTGGAAAACAGTACTGTAGATACGGAAACAAAGCATGCTTTGATTCAGAGCATTAAAGATTTAGGGATCCCTGACAGTGAAATCTTTATCCGGAAGTACTATTTCGGTCAAAGCTCAAAAACCATCGCAAAAGCCCTGGGTATTAAGGTCAATACCATTTATAAAAAAATATCCCGGGGGCTTGTAAAACTAAAAAATGCACTTGGAGGTGTATTGTAAATGGATGATAAAATAACCAACAATTTAGACAATCTTAATGTGGAAGAAACCGAAAAGCTCATTGGCTCCATCGATACTGGCAATTTAGGCGAAAAAATTGATGAGAATATAGCGAGCCAAATAAAGGCATCGGTTATGGAAAAGGCCGGTTTGGATGTAAAAATCAAAACTCCCCTTATTCCAAACAAACTAAAGTTTATGGGAAGGTGTCTTTTGATTGCCTTAATAGAGCTTTTGTTTTTCACTGCTTTTGCTTTTATCGGATGGGCCGGAGGATATACTTCATTATCCGGTTTGCTCATCGGTTCCACCGGATTTGTGCCCTTTATCCTTTATATTATCCTGTTTAGCGGTATGTCCTTGTTTGTATACCTGTGCATGTACAATATTGACAGCGAACAATTTAAATTAAAAGACTTTCTGCCAAAAAACCGGGCTTTTGCTGCATACTTTGTGTATATGTACTTAACGGCATTTTTAAAAATATTCTTCTTCTATGCTCTTATCCTTGGAATCGATAAGTCGGGAATAATAGAGTTTTTATTTGACTATTTATTCGGTTATAGTGAATTATTAGCATTTATGCTTGTTTCTGTTATTTTTATTGCAGTATTTTCATTTATGGATTTTCTCCTCTTTAATTTTAAAAACTTCATAGTTTTACATTGGCAAAACAACTCTCCGAACCGTTACGAATGGCAGTTTGATTTAAAAGCTTTCTTATATGAACTGCTAAAATACACTTTTATAGTCTGTTCATTAATTGCTGCAGCATTTACGACATTTTTAGAAGATATTTTAACAAACAATCTTTTCCTGACATTTTTAGCGGCAATTGCTGCTCTATGGGTGATAAACTCCTTCTTCTCAATCCTGGTACTTATGAAAAAACGTCATTATCAAAAAATGCATCCTCCCATGTTATCCGAAACATTATCCGAAAAAGAAGAGGATGCAAAAGAAAAAAGCATGGCACAGGAAGAAAGCGGCACGAAAAAATGGATTTTTAACAAGCAAAGGGTTCTTGCGTTGGGATTATCCGCTATCACATGCGTCTATGCTATTTGTGTCACTATTCCTTATATCGGATTAACGGCTTTCGGTTCAAACGAGCCTTCCATGAAAGCTTTCTCCAGCAAAAAAGAAGCTGAAGAATTCTTTTTGCAGGCGAAGAATCGTTCATATTACAGCAGAGAGGCAAATGAATTTTCAGAATTCCTGTATGGTTTTAACAAGGCGTTTATCAATATTGCAAATATCAGAAATGTTGACATCTCCTTAGCAATGTATGGCGGTTCAAAGACATCAATAGATTTTGAAGCTCCTTTACTAAGCCCATCATACGATACTAACACAGCTACAGCGGATAATCCTTATAGCGGTTCTTCTACAGGAGCGAAACCTGAATCGGACTTCAATTCAGATATATATGGAGGAACCTCCCAAACCAATATCCAGGTTGAAAACGTGGATGAGGCCGATATTGTTAAGACCGATGGAGAGTATGTTTATTATATCAATGGAAACAACTTATTCATCGCCAGAATCAAACCTGCGGAACAGATGGAAATAGTTTACCGGCACAATTTCTTGGAAAGCAACCCCCAGGAATTGTTCTTATACAAAGACCATTTAGCAATACTAATGGGTGACCGCTATAAAACAGTTGTAAAAACATATAACATAAAAGACCGTTCCAACCCTGTGGCTGAAAGAAATCTGGAATTGGATAGCGGTTATTTGACCTCGAGAATGATAAACAATTATCTGTACCTGGTTGCAACATCATCTATATACAGTATCGATTATCCGGAATACAGTGATTCTTCAGCAAGCGATTCCATTGTTGAAATAGATTACAAAAACCTGTTTTTGATGAACAGCCTCGATAAAAAATATCAAAAAATGAATGTAGTTGCCGCCTTCCCTATCGACAATGCCGGAAGTGAGGCACAGGTAAAGGCGTATATCGGCGGAAACGGTGAAAACGTTTATGTATCCACCAACTACATTTATATTGCCGATACAATAACCAATATAACCGCTGTTCATCAGCCTATAAGAAGCTTTATAAACTGTCTTCCCACTGATGATTCCTTTTACTTCGAATATCAATATGCAACCAATATATACAGGATAGAAATAAATGACGGTAACATCGGTAAGTTTGACAGTGCTTCCGTTCCGGGTCAAGTACACAACCAGTTTTCCATGGATGAATACAACGGTTATTTCCGGTTAACCACTCAGTCCGGCAGATGGAGTTATGCCTCCAGCAATGTATTTGTTCTGGATGAAAACATGAAGCTATGCGGTTCGTTAAGAGGTCTTGCTCCGGAAGAACATATTTATGCATCCCGTTTTATGGGAGACAGATTGTATCTGGTTACCTTCAAACAGGTGGATCCCCTTTTCGTAATCAGTCTTGAGGATCCTCGAAAGCCTACTGTGCTGGGAAAACTGAAAATACCCGGATACAGTGAATACATCCATCCTCTTGACGAAAACCACATCATAGGTTTCGGTAGAGACACTATTGAAAGCGAAACCGGAAAATTTGCATGGAACCAGGGACTTAAAATTGCAATCTTCGATGTCACCGATGTTAACAATCCCAAGGAGAAGTTTGTAGAAATAATCGGAGACAGGGGTTCTCATTCAGAGCTTCTTTCAAACCACAAGGCATTAATGTACATGAAGAACCTCGAGCTTATGGCCTTCCCGGTAACGGTAGTGGAATATAATAATTCAGAAGATTACACCTACGGATATAATGTATTTCAAGGTGCATATGTATACAATGTAAACAGTACCGAAGGCTTCAAATTAAGAGGTAAGATTACTCATTTAGACCATGCTTTGCAGGATATTCAGGAAAGTGCCCAAATTGACAGGATTGTATACAGTGACGGCGTGCTATATACCTTGTCAGGAGAAAAAATTAAAGCAACAAAATACACGGATATGAAGGATATAGCGGAAGTACCTCTTAGATAGTCTACGGTGCTTGGTTAATTCAAAAGTGAAAATGTAGTATCTGTGAAAAAGGCGTATGTATTATCTGTGAAGAAAAGTATTCCGGAGACTTAAGTTCCGCAAGTAAAGAGCCTGTAAATACTCCTCAGGGTCGAGCAAAACTCGCTTCGCAGGAATAGTTGCTCTCCCTGCCTTCATCGTATTAACAGGCTCTACAACTTGCTTAACAATGTTTCTTTCATACTTTTCTTCACCCACCACTACGTGCCCATAGTTTAAGTTCCAATGCTCTTCCTTTGGACATATTAATAAAGAAATCATATACTTCCGGATTGGCCTTTTTAAGATTATTAATGTAATCAATGCTATTGACGGTATTAAGTATCCTCATCTATTGTAACAGTTCTGCTTCCTCCATCCCATCCAACTTTAAACCCAAGGCCCTCAGCAATAAATCTCACGGGAACCAGCGTCCTTCCCTTTATAATTGAGGCCGGAACATCAAGTTCCACCTTTTTATCATCAACAAAGGCTGCTTTACTTCCTATTCTCAGCACAACTTCCGTGGAACCTCGGGTGATTTTAACAATTTGCTCTTTCTCATCCCACGAAACTTTAGCACCTATTTTCTCAAAAATAGCCCTTACAGGCACAAGAGTCCTTCCGTCGACAATCCTCGGGTATACGTCAAAATCCACTTCATTTCCCTTAACTTTTACCTTTACAGGATACAATATTGTTTCATCGGCATTGTCCATCATCCCTTTTATCATGGCATCAGTACCCTGGATAATTATCGGATTGCTTGCCGGGTCAAGCCATTTTAATATTTTTATCATATTATTCTCAGACACGGCTGTACAACCGCTGGTACCGGAGCTTGAATTTTTCCAGATGTGCAAAAAGATTGCACTCCCTTTGCCAGCAATTACCGGATTCATGTTGTATTCTATTACAACTGCATACTTGTATAAAGATATATTTAGCCTTTCAAAAGACTTCCACCTGTCATTGGGATTTCCGCTGTACTCTACCCAGGTATTGTAATCGGCAGAGGTAATGTCGTCGATCCAATAATCGTTATCCGTAACCTTTCTGTAGGGCAGCTTGGTAATTGAGGCACCGTAGGATATTCCAAAAGCATGACCGATTCTAAAAATCCCGGCAGGGGCCTTTCCATCACCTTCAATCTTGTTTGTTGAAAAACCGTTTTTACCGATAACGGCCTCCATTTTATCAAAGGACTTCACCCAGCCCTCAGGTTTTCTTTCATAAGCATAGACGGTAGCCTTATACTCGCCTTCTTTATGCGTAGAGACCACCATAACTTGCTTTGATCCGTTCAATACAAACAGCTTCTCCAAAAAGGACGTCATATTGTCCGCTGCCATAACCTCACCGTAACAAAAAAATATTCCTGCAAAAAATACCGACAAAAGGCAAAATAAAAGCTTTTTCAATTTAAAATTTCTCCTTTTGTTTTCTCTTTTTCATTAAGATTTATATAACACTGCCTTCCAAAGACCAGGTCTTTACTGTGTCTATTCTCACATTTACAAGCTTTCCGACCATGTCCTTGTTTCCTTCGAAGTTGACTATTTTATTTTCCCTTGTCCTTCCTGTATAAACCCTGTCGTTATTCTTGCTCAATCCCTCCACTAGGACTTCCACCGTTTTTCCCAAAAATGTATCGTTTATCTCTTTGCTTATTCTGTTTTGCAGCTCAAGGAGTCTTTGAAACCTTTCCTTTTTTACCTCTTCCGGAACCTGGTTTTCCATTTTTGCTGCCGGTGTGCCTGTCCTTTTTGAATAAAGGAAGGTATAAGCATTATCAAATCTCACCTTTTCAACAATATCGAGGGTGTTTGAAAAATCCTCCTCCGTTTCGCCGGGAAATCCGACTATTATATCGGTGGTCAACGCAATGTCGGGAATATTCTCTTTAACTTTCTCTACAAGCCTTAAATAATCCTCTTTGGAATATTTTCTATTCATTTTTTCAAGTATTGACGTACTTCCTGCCTGAAAAGGAAGGTGCAAGTGCTCGCATACCTTCTTACAATCCCTCATTGCATAGATCAGCTCATCGGACAAGTCTTTAGGGTGCGATGTCATAAACCGTATTCTTTCAATTCCCGGTACCTTGTCCACTTCACGAATCAGCTTTGCAAAGTTAGTGCCGTCACCCAGGTCTTTTCCGTAAGAATTCACATTCTGTCCCAGTAATGTTATCTCCTTAAAGCCTTGACGTCCTAACATCGTTACCTCGTTTAAAATGCTGTCCAGGTCCCTGCTTCTTTCCCTGCCGCGAACATAAGGTACAATGCAGTATGAGCAAAAGTTGTTGCAGCCATACATTACCGTAACCCAAGCCTTTACTCCGTCCTTTCTTTCAATGGCAACGTTCTCGGCAATCTGTCCCTCGCTGTCCCAAACATCGATTACCGTTTCCTCCGATCCGACGGCTCTGAAAAGCAGCTCGGGAAACTTATACAGGTTATGGGTTCCGAAAATCAGATCTACATGCCGGTAAACTTTCTTTATGTGCTCCACAACTTCCGGCTGCTGCATCATACAGCCGCAAATTGCTATAACTAGGTCGGGATTCTCCTTTTTCAGATGCTTTAGCGGCCCAAGATGCCCATAAACCTTTTGCTCCGCATTTTCCCTTACGCAGCATGTGTTATATATTATCAAATCACTGTTGTTCATGTTGTCCGATTCGGCATATCCCATTTCCGAAAGCATTCCTGCAAGCTTTTCGGAATCATGCTCATTCATCTGACATCCCAGGGTTGCCAGATAATACAGCTTCTTTTTTCCGGTTTGCAATTCTCTTTGGTAATTCAACTGCTTTATTTCTTCTATAAACTGTTGCTGCCTGGCCATTTCCTCATTTGAAACATATATGCTTTTTCTTTCTTTTGCCTTGTTATCCAATTAACTAACCTCCAATTTATTTCTTCAATCCGTAAAAATCCTTCTCCAAGCAAAGCTTTGCCCTCTCCTTGGTTTTATCATCAGCTTGAAGAGCTTGCTCCAAAAAGTCCGGATTGTTCTTCAAAAAGTCGGCCATTGACTTTTTGGGATCCTTAATATACTTCTCAATCATATCAAACTGTGCACTATTTATAATACCCATATCCAAAACTTTTTTAAAGAACTCAATATCAATGTCAACCATGGCAAAGGATTCTATTCCGTACGAAGCTAAAAGTTCCTTTCCTCCCTGCTTTCTGTCTATTACAACGACGCTCCACTTAATTTGCCCGCCGTTATTCTTTATTGCAGGTATCCATGCTCTCTCATAGCTTGATGCTTCCGTAATAAGGTCTGCAATATGAAGCACATTTCCACCGTTTAAGTCGGTTATTTCCTCGCATTTGCCGTCAATTGATATTACCGAATACAAATTTTTATATATGGTTATATGCGGCTTATTTAAGAATTTGGCAATAATCAGCGAGAAAAACCAGTCTCTTCTCTCTCCTCCGGAGATATAATCCACCTTGTCGATATCAATATTGTTTTTTATAAATTCACATAACTCGTCTATTACTCCCCTGTAAATTTCGTCAGATTCATAATTTTTCAATGTTTCTGTAAGAACCTTTTCCGGGCATTGCAATTCATTTTCTTTTTCCGTATCAATCAGACGTAATAGCTCATTGGCTTTATCTTCACTTCCGTAAAGAAAATGTGTATTTATATAGTACGGGCCTATTGTACCCGATGTATACCAAAAAGGCTTATCCTGAGGACAAACTCTTAGTGCGTTGGTTTCAAAAAGCCATTTTAATAATTTTTTTTGATTATTATCCATTTTATACTCCTCCTTCATAATCTTAAAATAAATATTTTCTTTTTTAATATTAAACAATTGTATATTTTATGGTATAATATAAATATAATAATCTATAATTATACTATAAATCATGTGATTTACAAAGAAAATATAGTATAATATATTATACTATATAATATAATTTGTTTTAATTTATTATTTTTATATAATGATTTTGTACGGGCTGTATATATAATAACGTATAAATTTCGGGGCTTCAATTACTTGCACTCTATGGTTGACTTTATTGTGTCGTTTATTTTAATATGAGTATGAGTTTTTTACATAGATAACAAGAATGATTTGATCTTTTTGTTTTATATTGTATTTAATCAAATGTTTATATATTGGATTTGGTTGTAAAGGGAGGGATTGAATCATGATTTTGGAAAACAACAGACTAATTGAATGTAGCAGAGACTGGACCGCAATTACAGTAATGGGCAACAACGGCAAACCCATATTACTGGACTATAGCCAAATTAAAGAAATTAGATTCGGGTACCATACTCAAAGAAGACTTTTTACTAAAAAAACCAGCGAAAAGATAGAAATACGTGCACATGGCTTAAAATCACCGATTTTGCTATTAAAGCCGATGGACAGAGAGCATTTTGATCAGTACAAACAGGAAATCACCAAATTTGCAAAAGACAACAAAATCAGATTGATTGAATTCGATTAGTATTCAAACAAAAGTGAAAGGGCATTAAGCCCTTTTTCTTTTGCATGTCCGGAGCCTGCAAATACTCCTCTTTCCAATTGTGAAGGTTTTACCGGCTGCAGAAAATCTTATCAGGCTTATCCCAAGCTGGCTATAGATTTCTTAATCAAATTCTCGTCGTCTATTACACACTGGATAACCTTACCGATGCTCTTCCTTGGAAGAATGAAAGTAAGCTTGCCGCCCTTAATTTTCTTATCATGAAACATCTGATTATATACTCTGTCCACGTCAATTCCTTCAAGCTTTGTGGGAAGCCCTATTTTCTTCAAAGTCCCTTTGACACGGTTAACGCTCTCTTCGTCTATCATTTCAAGGCTAAGTGACATATTTAGCGCTCCCACCATTCCCAAGGACACACACTCGCCATGGAGAAGCTTAAAGTCCATAACCGTCTCAATTGCATGGCCTATGGTATGACCAAAATTCAAAATTGCTCTTAAACCGCTTTCTTTTTCATCCTGCTGAACTACAGCCCCCTTAATTGAGCAATTAGTCTTGGTAATATATTGAAGGACAGCCTCATCAAAATCAAATATTTTGTTTATATTATAGTCAACGTATTCATAAAAATCACTGTCACAAATTATTCCGTGCTTTACTACCTCTGCCAAACCGGCTTGGAGCTCCCTTTTCGGAAGCGTTCTTAAGGAGTTCACATTTATATATACAAACCTTGGCTGATAAAATGCTCCTATAATGTTTTTGCTGCCCTCAAAATCCACTCCCACCTTGCCGCCTACGCTGCTATCCGATTGGGCCAGAAGCGATGTAGGGATCTGGACATAGTTTATACCGCGAAGAAAAGTAGCAGCAGCAAAGCCGGTAATATCACCTACCACTCCTCCGCCTAACGCCATTAAAACCGCATTTCTGTCCAACCTCAAATCAAGCAGGTACTTATAAATTTTCTGCACGGTTTCAAGGTTCTTGTTGCTTTCCCCTGCCGGAATGACAAATTTGTTCACAGAATACCCGGCTTCCTCAATAGCTTCAATGCATTGCTGAGACTGATACTTGTCCACATTGGAATCGGTCACCAAAACTATTTTCCCCGAAAACCTTGCATTTTGAATGCACTTTCCGATTAATTTATAGTCGTTTTCTATATATATAGGATAACTTCTATCACCCAAATCGATGTTTAGCTTTACCAAGATGTATCATTCCACCTTTCGGAATAAATAAGTCCATTTAAAACAGCATTTATTATATCCCATTGCAATAGTATCAATAAGTATAAAATATTACATATCCAATACTTTAAAACAACATTATTTTAGCCCACAACTTCAGCACATCTGTCACAAAGTGTTTCGTGGTCTTTATTCTTTCCTACCGACTCACTGATCATCCAGCATCTTTCACATTTCTGTCCGGAAGCTACGGAAACACTAACCTTTATACCTTTTGTTTCAGGATCTTCATAGAAGTTACCGCCTACTTCACTTTCATCCTTAAGCTCAAAATCGGAAACAATCAACACAGTAACCATATCTTTTTCAATCGGCTTTAAAAATTCATAGTTTTCTTTATCGGCAAAAATGGTTACCTTTGCATTCAAAGAGTGTCCGATCAGCTTATCTGCCCTGGCTATTTCAAGAGCCTTTGCTACAACATCACGAATGCTTATTATTTTATTCCATTTTTCCTCAAGAGCAGGATTATCATACTTTTCATTAAGTTCCGGCCAGTAGTTAAGCTGTACACTTTCCGGATCATCCGAAGCCTTGTGGGGCATAAACTGCCAGATTTCTTCACTGGTAAACGCCAGAACCGGTGTAAGCATTCTTACAAGAGCTTCGAGTATCTCATACATAGCAGTCTGAGCAGATCTTCTTTCCTTCGAATCTGCTTTGCTGGTGTAGAGTCTGTCTTTTATAATGTCAAGATAGAAATTACTCATATCCACAACACAGAAATTGTGTATTGCGTGGAACATTAAGTGGAACTCATATCTTTCATATGCGTCGTTAACCTTCCTGATCAATCCGTTCAACTTCATTAATGCCCATTTATCAAGCTCATTGAGCTCCTCATAGCTTACCGAATCTTTATTGGGATCAAAATCATAAATGTTACCCAAAATATACCTGGCAGTGTTTCTTATTTTTCTGTATACTTCTGAAAGCTGCTTCAATATATCCTTGGATATTCTGATATCGGTTTTATAGTCTGAGGATGCAACCCACAGCCTTAGGATATCCGCTCCGTATTCCTTTATTACATCCTCAGGGTCAATTCCGTTTCCTAAGGATTTGGACATCTTCCTTCCTTCACCGTCAACAACATAACCGTGAGTAAGTACAATCTTATACGGAGCCGTGCCTCTGGTGGCAACAGATGTAAGAAGCGAAGACTGGAACCATCCTCTGTGCTGGTCACTTCCTTCAAGATACATATCTGCAGGCCATCTTAAGCCTTCTCTTGTTTCAAGAACCGCAGCATGGCTGGAACCGGAGTCGAACCATACGTCCATAATATCCTTTTCCTTTTCAAATTCCGTACAGCCGCATTCACACTTGGTGCCCTCCGGTAAAATGTCCTTTGCGTCATACTCGTACCATGAATCCGACCCTTTTTCTGCAAACAAATTCTTTACCGCTTCTATTGTTTCATCATTGATAAGTTCCTTCTTACAATCCTTACAGTAGAATATCGGTATCGGAACTCCCCATATTCTCTGTCTTGAAATACACCAGTCGCCACGGTCTCTAACCATTCCCGTGATTCTTTCCTGTCCCCATTCCGGAATCCATTTTACAGTGCCGATGGCATCGATGGCTTCCTTTCTGAAGCCTTCTATTGATGCAAACCATTGCTCCGTAGCCCTGAATATTATGGGATCCTTGCATCTCCAGCAGTGGGGATACTGGTGCACTATCTTTTCCGATGCCAACAAGTGGTTTGTCGATTTTAACTGCTCAATAATTGCCGCATTGGACTTCTCATAGAAGAGTCCCGCAAACTGCCCTGCTTCCTTTGTAAGGTATCCCTTGTCGTCAACGGGTACAATTACAGGTATGTCGTATTTTTTACATACTTCAAAGTCTTCCGCACCATGTCCCGGAGCAGTATGAACACATCCGGTACCGGCTTCCAAAGTAACGTGGTCCCCGGTTATAACCACAGAATCCCTGTCTAGGAACGGGTGCCTGCATAAAATGCCTTCCAGTTCTGCTCCTGTAAATTTGGCTACTATTTCATACTCTTCTATTCCTGCAGCCTTCATAACATTTTCCAAAAGCTCTACCGCAACAATATAGTACTCGTCCTTTACCTTTACCAGTCCGTATTCGAAATCTGCGTTCAAGCATATTGCAAGGTTTCCGGGAAGAGTCCATGTAGTAGTGGTCCATATTACAAAATAAACATTGTCGAGGCTGTCTACCGCATTCTTAATCTTCCCTTTGTCATCTTTGACCTGGAACTTGACATATATTGAAAGGGTCGTATCTTCCGCATACTCTATTTCAGCTTCTGCAAGGGCAGTCTCACAGTCGGGACACCAATAAACAGGCCTTAAACCCTTGTATATATAACCCTTTTTAGCCATTCCTCCGAATATCTCAATCTGCTTTGCTTCAAATTCCTTCTTCAAGGTTACATAAGGGTTATCCCAATCAGCCCTTACACCAAGTCTTTTAAAGGCACTTCTTTGAACATCCAGGTATTTTAAAGCAAAATCCTTGCATGCCTGTCTGAACTTAACGGGACCTACTTCATGCCTTTTTAAGCCCAGCTCCTTTATGGCTCTTTGTTCAATAGGAAGGCCGTGGGTATCCCAACCCGGAACAAACGGTGTATCGTAACCCTTCATGCTATAATACTTTACAACTATGTCCTTTAAAATTTTGTTTAAAGCGGTTCCGAGATGAATTCCTCCGTTGGCGTAAGGAGGACCGTCATGAAGAATGAACTTGGGTTTTCCGGCATTCTTCTTGAGCTGCTTGTTATAAATATCCATCTCTTCCCATTTCTTTAAAAACTCCGGCTCTCTCTGAGGAAGATTAGCCCTCATAGGAAACCCGGTGTTAGGCAAATTCAATGTTTTACTATAATCCTGTGACATTTCCAAACCTCCATTTATAAGACTTTTATATTAGATTACTATAGTATTATATCCATATTTGTGTAATAGGTAGCTGCACTTCGTGAAATCATACCAATTAAAAAACTCCCAATCCCAAAATAGGGACGGGAGCTTATGCTCACGCGGTACCACCCACAATTTATTGAAAGGACATGGATTATCCCATGTTCCAACTTACAATCACTTCATTACAATAACGGCTTTAACCGGCCTTACTTACTATAAAATTCAGTAAGGCAACTCCGGGGTGATTTTCAAAGGCTTTCTTTACAGGTTCGCACCAACCACCTGCTCTCTTGAAAAGTGTAAACCCTCTACTCTTCCCTTTCATCGTCTTTTTCACTATATTATGAAAAATTATACATCAACAATCTGTCATGTGTCAAGGAAATTTGCTTTATCTTTCCTTCATTTTTCTTCACGAAGCAATAATACCTCTGCAAAATATTAATATTAATTCAATAACATGCCCGGTTCAGTTATACCGTATTTATTAATAATGTTTTTCATTTCTTCGCTCTTGATTAAAAACTGTGATTTATTATCATAGGTTTCAAATATGTCCCCGCCACCATTGAAAATTCCGGTAGTTTCCGTTCTTATAGTAAAATGTAATCACAGTTCCTGTAGGCCCTTCTTTACGCCAATTGCTTTTATAAAAATCAGCTTTCGATAATGCACTAACTAATGCTAATTTGTCATCTTCACTAAACTCGATTTGATATCCCAATATCTCTACATTATCGATTTTATCCCACTCAAAATCATCCTTCAATTGTTCCATCTTACATTATCGATGAAGTTGTGATAATAGTCGCTTTTGGAGAACACCGTAAAGCTAACTGCAAGAATTGTAATTAATAATACTGAGATAAATACTACCTTTTTCACGTTTCATTTTTTCTCCCTTTTATCTAAAATATTTATATCAGCCACTATCAGCACCTATCCAAAGTCTGCTAACCAGAGATGTAAGCATCAATCCAAAAAACATGCAATTAATAACTGTTACAACAATATTCCCAATGCTCTTAAGTCCCAAGTCTACCAGACCGGATTTCAATACCGCCAGATAAAGTAATATGCTTATTAATATTGTTAAAGCACCAAACATCACCTTCATCCTTTTAGGAATTTGATGTGTAACAAGTTCATCTTCCCTTTTTCTATACAAATAAATCACTATTATTATCATACCGAGGACGGAGCTACCATGTTGAAGCAACTTATAAAAAGCTATTGGAAAACCAAAAATATTTATATTTGTTGAAAGAACAGGTAATAAGTCAACCATATACCCGCCACTATGAGTAAACGAATCCCAAACAACATGGGTTAACATCCCTAGCAATGCCGAATAGATAAAAGTAATAATACGCTGAAATGATGCCAAATTCCAGTTTTTTTCAGCTACTCCACTGAACCAAAAACTTATTGGCTTCGGTATGTGCAGAAGTAACGGTTTCTTTATTATCCAATGAAAAATATAAGCTAATATAAAACATACCGGCAAATTAAATGTTAAGAAACCAATATAGGTATGACCGATTACACATACCGGGCTGAAGCGAAAAAAGTACTCAAAGTCAGGTGCCATACTACCCAGTACCAAACCCGTTAAGCTAAAATATCTTTTCCCTTTCTCTTTTATCGGTATTATTGCTGCTGCATGTGAAAAAGTAAAGGGCATCTAAAGTCTCCTCCGTCCAATATCTTGCAATACCTAAACAGTCTTTAAAAATTTAATCTTACACAGTACTTTAAATTTTCGAACTATCAAACCATTCACTTTCTAAAATTGCATAAATATATTCACTGAGCCATTCATATCAATTCCCTTTCTTCCGGGTCTACCTTAATAAAAACCTCTCAATAAACCTAATTTTCAATTTTAACAAATGCCTCTCCATCCCACCTGAAAACTTCTTCAATATTTTCGCCTTTTGAATTGTCATAATACTCTATCTTAAATGAAGCATTATCTACCTTTTTTAGCTTTGTCGAATAAACCCCTGTTGGATTGCTTATAAACAATGAAGAATATCCCTTTACAGTCAACTCTTCTATTTTTCCATCCTTCCTCAATGTAAACAACTTATATTCCTTGCCGTTGCTTGATGCATACTGACCTATTGCAAAATCTATATCTCCGTCATCATTATAATCATCAAATTGAATTTCAAAGGAAGAATTAAAAATCAAAGGTTCACTGTATATCTTATCTAAATCAGTCCTACTTACAACATTACCTGATTCGTCTGCCAGCTCCAAATCAAAATGTCCTTCCCATATCGTGCCCATATAAGCTCCCGGAAACCAATTCTCATAATACTTCCCTTTGACCATTCTTAATCTCAAATACTTTTGCTCTCCAATAACAGGATACAAATCATTGTTTGATATTGTCATGGGAGACTGAATTTCAATATCAGAGCTTATCTCTGTATTCTCAGTAGAGTTATTTGCCAAAACCACGTTACTATTGTCGTCTAAAGAACAGGATGTAAGCAGCATTAATATCAGAATTGGCAACAACATACAAACTGTTTTCATATATGATTACCTCCTCACAACCCCCTTTAACAACTATATGCAGTCTTTCTTGAACAAATATTATTATACTTCTCACATTTTGCCAAATCAACCTATACATCGGTATATATTTTGAACGATACTAAATAGCCTACTTCTCTACATAATCGCCAAACATGCTTCCGTTAAGAGTCTTCCATGTCAATTCCGATCCTTTTTTAATTTCGTCTGTAACTCCTACTTCTTTCTCCTTTTTAGCAATCAAATCCGAAACCTCATCAGGCGTAATAAAGGGTACCGATGCCTCTTCAAAGATTTCTTTATATACACTGTCCGTATAAAGGTTCTCATCCTCAATTGGCTCCCAATCATTGTTATAAACTTTAAATGAATAATAACGCTCATTATTGTCATCTTCATCATCAAGGCATAAAGTAATCAGCTCAATATTGGCAGTTATTCCCTTAGCCTCCGCCACTTGAGGTATTTTCTTCAGCTCATCAACAAAAGCAAGCTGATTGATGCTAAGTTCACTTTCAATAGATGCAATAAAATGCCAGTTACCGTCTTTATCAATTAGTCCATATTCTGTACCATGATTGCTGGCTCCGCCGCTACCTGATGATTCATAATATCCATATTCATTTATTTTGGATTCGCTTCTGGCCCAAGTTTCGTAATAATAACAAACTGATAGCTTCCCTCCAAAATATTTTATGATATAAACATAAGTATTCTCATTATTAATGCCTATGCCATTGAATCGAAGGGCCAGTTCCTTCTCTCCATCCTTACCGCAATCGATATAGCTGTAATCTATGTAATTAATTTTCTTTTTTGTTGAGTCTTCAGAATAAAATGCAGTAACTGTGTGCAGCAATTCAGAAAGTGTATATTCTTTTCCTGTTTCGAACAATGCTTCCCCCATAAATTCATTTTTCACAAAATGGTCAAAAGACACCTTCATTTCATTTTTCATAAATTTCTCATATGCTTGTATAGAAGGTTCTTCTTGATTAATAGACGGCGACGTTACAGGTTTAGCAGACAAAGTTACCGAAATATCTGAAGCAGGTGATGGTGAAGCGGTTGATTCACCCGTTTTATCTATATCCGGTTTATTATTACATCCACCAAGTGTTAGCAATAATGAACTTATTAAAATAGCAATTCCGAATTTATTCTTTTCCATTATATTTTTTCTCCTTCTTGTCATAAATTAATCATGTACACTATGTAATTATATCATAAAGTTAAGGAGCCCAAAAACCAGGCTCCTCTTGAAAAATAAATAAATTTTAATTAATCAATTCGCTATATTCTATATTCATAACCGACATACGTTTTTTACTTCCTTCTATATAACTAAGTAATTCGTATTTATCCAATACATTTATTTTATCATCATCTCTATACACATCTGCTGCAATACGCTGTACAATATCCAAATCCTCGACGTTGCTAGGGAAATTTTGAAAGTCTTCCATTGTAACCATTCCATCCTGGTTGATATCCCCATAAACAATTAACTTACTTTTTCCTACAGGGAATTGCGTGATTACTCCATTTAAATATCTGTTCAATAGTTGTAGATCTGTGGAGTTTATAACTTTATCCCCGTTTAAATCAGCAACTAATTTTTGCTCATCCTTAAACTGACTTATATTATTTGAAAGATAATTCGATAAAACTTCTTTATCGGCATCGTCTATCGTTCCGTCAAGATTTATATCTCCGTATAAAAGGTTTGTCGTATTGAGATTTTTTGAATTTTTACTTATATTTGAATAATTTTTGGCCCGCACTACATAAGTATGTTTTCCAAAATGACTGACTGTATACTCATTAAACGGTACTGCTATAGAGAATGAATCTTCATCCATGTGAACTATATATCCACTGGCATCCTCTACAGGATCCCACGATATTGTATCATTTGAAACGGATCTAAGATTCTCCGGTGCATCTATAAAATCAACAGTAACCATCATCTCAGGTGAACTGGGGCTTTCTATTTTAACGGAAACACCGCTGGGTGTACCGTCAAAAAGGTTACTGCTCGGTTCTGTGTAATAATTGTAGTAGATGTGAGGTACTCTGATAACATTGCCACCATTTTCACCATCTTCAACATTGTAGTAAAATTGATTTTGGCGAAATCTTCGATAGTCAATCTCATATCGATTGCTATCGGGATCTTCAAATTTCATTCTAACTAAATTATTAAAATTACCTTTCTCTGTAGCTATATGCCATATTGCTATTCCACCGCATATGATACGATTCCCTAAATTCGCATCAGCCCCTACAGGTTGCCTGTTTTCAATAAGCAAATATTCATCGTAATTCGGATTTTTATCGTCGAGAAGAATTCTCAAAACATTATAACGACTCCAATCATTAGGATCCACCGAGTAAACTGTATATGTACCGGAAGCTGTTACATCTATTGGATCTACAAATCCCAACATTATCTTATGCCATGGGTCCAGATGACAATAAAACCCAGACATAAGACTTTCCGTCACAACAGAATATTTTTCAGGATCGAGGTATAAATCGATGGCTCCCATATCATGAGCTAATTCATGGCAATATGTTGATATATCCGAACTATCATTTACAAATTCAATTCCTAAGTTTTTAAAATGTAAATTGTCAACCGTTCGATTATTCATAATACCGTCCATATTCAGAGCAAATGCCCTTGTTTTCGGATCATTACCACCAGCACCGCTGGCCAATACAAAAAATATATGAAGTTCTTCAGAAGAAGTTAAAAATCCGTCGGAATTTTTATCAAAAACCGAAAAATCAATTATGGGATCCAATGAATTAATAAAAGCATTTTCGAAAATTGATGCAATAGCATCATAAGACAGCGTTCCAAGGTCTCCATAATCATTGGGATGGGGGATGTTAAGTTTAACCCTTACAACACCGTCATTAGCAACGTTACTGTTCTCTTCCGCAGGCAACAAATCCAGCCTACCGTTGGATACCTCCCTAAAATAGTTCCTGATGGTTATTCCTTCGGTACCAAAGAAAAAATCACTATATTCGGAATCGGATTTTTTAATTGTACCGTCGTAATAAGGGTCTTCATATTGAGCTAGAGACTCTTCAGTCTCAGTGAACTCAATCAATACCACCAATATCTTCTCTTCCTTCTGAAATCCTGTCTGGGAACTGGCACTTACATTAAAACCCATCGTTGATAAAATGATACATACTACCAGAATAAAAACGAGTGATTTTTTTGTCATTTGCATATCCTCTTTCTGTTTTCTGTTGTTTTTTATGTAAATTATTATACAGATTAATAGTACAAAAGAAAAGTATTTTAGTAAATTTCAACAGGTTTACAAATCAAAAGACCGCTAAACAGGCGTTCATATAGGGATTAAAAAAAAACTTAAATGAACATCTTAAAACAGTGATAAAAAAAAGTCCAGTCATATATAAGAGTAAATACTTAAAATGACTAGCCTATTTTTACATTTGATGCAGATACCTTGTTACCGATCGCATCAATCAAATCAATATCTTTACAACCTTGCAAACCTAGTTCGTTTAGAATGGTTGATATCTTTTTATACTCATTATCATTAAAATATAGTATAACCTTTATTGAACGATCAGTATTACTAGCTTTTTTATAAATATCAACCTGTTTTGTAAGATTATTCTTTAGCTTACTGTTAGAAGCCAATTTGAATTCAACAAGAGTGCTTATACCGGTTAGTTATTTCGTGCAGTAAGCTCCAGATTTTCACTTTGATTCTTGATTTCATTAATTATACCAAAGATGGTATTTATCCTATTATTCTGCTCTTCCATTGCCGCCATCATTTCTTCAGAAGAACTAGCTTGTGCTTCAGATATTGAAGTAATACACTCCATCTCACTTCTAACCTTTTCAAACAGGGCAATAGTGTTTTCTATCATTTTCAACTCAGTTTCAATATCATTATCAATTCCCATAAACGACTGATTTATCTTTTCAAAACTAATAATAACTTTCTCAGCAATTACTTCACCGGATTGAGTAGCTAAAGTTCCGGAATGCACTTTATCCAGAACCATCTTGCTATCTTCTCTTATTTGGGTCAAAACCTTATTAATCAAAGAAACTGTTTCTGTACTTTTTTCTGCAAGATTTCTAACTTCTCCTGCTACAACTGCAAAACCTCTTCCCGCTTCTCCTGCTCTTGCGGCTTCAATAGCTGCATTTAGTGCTAAAAGATTGGTTTGTTCTGCAATTTGGTTGATACTTTCAAGAAAATTATATACTTCATCCATACTATTTTGAAGTTTTAAAACTGTGGAATAGGATTCATTTACTGCATCATTAATTATTTTGGTTTGATTGCCCATTTCATTTATATTATTAACACCTTCATTTATTATGTCTTTGGTCACAGCAGAAACCTCGAATAGCTTCTTAGAAATCTTAGCTGTCTGAGAAACCTGTTCATTAGCTTCTTTCATCATATTAGTTATATTGCTGACACTTTCAACTTGCAGGCCTAAACCTTTTGCAACATTCTCAACAGTAGCAACAACAATATCGCTGGATTCTTTAATCGTCTTTAAATAGTTAGTACAATCAGCCACAGTAGCATTCAAAACAGCTGTACTTTGATTTATTGCTGACATTGTATTTTCCATTTTTCCAAGTAAATTATATGCTCTTTTCTCGCTATCATTTGATTTTAAAATCATTTCTTCACCCCAGCGGGTAATAAAATACATCAAGCATATTACTACATTCATGGTAACTAATTTTATTACAATTATTTCTCCTGCAACTATCTGTGAAACTATTATTATACATTCATATAAAGCCGCAAATATTAAAAAGTTCTTTTTGTTAAAGTAAACTGTCATAACAAAAACAGCTAAAAGTTGCGGTAGTACCATGGCACCTTTCTGTTCTCCCGAGGCATTCATGGCAATCATTGTAATAACTATTGTCAAAAACAAACCTAAAACCATTCCAATATATTGGGTATTTTTGCCGGTTTTATATGACACTAAAGACCAGCCAACAACTATAACAGACAAAAGAGTTTGAATTGACAAAAGACTAGGAATGCCATTTTGAATAGAATTACTTATATTATAAAATAACATATATGATAAAAACAATATTATGATTACCTTATTCGCTTTTTTGGCATGGTTTTTAAGAATTTTCTCGTCCATATCAACACTCCCTTAATCGATTATTTTAAGTAACAATTTTGAAGTATTCATGCTGTTTATATTAGGTGGTTACGTAAATAAAATCTAATTGAGACAAAAGCAGTAATTACATTTGAGCTTTATGTATTTATCGGATCAAACTCTTGAAAACTTAAATTTATTAGGCAACTTTAGTGAACAATTATTAATTTATTTTGCATGACTTTTAATACATTTTCTTACGTTTTTATTGTTTTTGAATTCTTGAATGCTTCTTTATGGTTTAATGACTTGAAATACACGGCTATGCAAAATGAATACGTACAACCAAAATTATACTTGAAATTACAAAGAATAATTTACTATATAAGTCAGGTTAAAGTAAAATATATATCTAAAAAAATAAATATTGTATTTTGGGTATAGGAAGTTAAGAGGATTTCTTTTTTCCTATTAGTATATAACTGCGTGGAAAAGCATCATTAAACAGTTTGGTTGCTTCATTATCTACATTTCCAAGAGAGATTTCATCAAATTCTTGAATTTCGATACCGTTATTAATTATAGCGTTTATAATATCCGATATTTTATGCATAAACCAAAAGCACTCGCTCGATTCATACTCTACCCCGCCAACATAATCAATTCCTGACGCGTAATTGTAAGGTCCTTTCTCGAAATAAGAGGTTATATCGTCAAAATTCTGTTTCTTAAAATCAAATCCGGTATCAAAGATATAAAAAAATGGATGTATCTCAGAAATAAATATTTGTCCATCTTTTTTTAGCAGTCTTGATACCACACTGAAATATTCGTTTAAATCCGGAAACCACTGCAAAGACCCTTCAGAAATATATATAAAATCAAAATAACCGTTGAATTGATCGTCAATCAGTTATTTCTCGCTTTTTGATGATATTTCAATGCCTCATTCCAAGCAGTTCGGTTGCTTTCAAAAATATCTTTTTTGCTCAAGCTACTACCTCCCCATAATTATATGTAACATTTTGAGCCTCTTCCCCTTTTGTCTTTGTATTAATCAACTAAACATCCATATTTAAATTGATTATTCCTTCATTTTTACTAAAAAACCTGCAAATATATTTGCAGGTACATTTATCAGTAAGATTTCAAGAAGTAAAATCATCAGAAGCAAAATGACTTATTATCCCTAATCTTATGCTTAAGATTAAACTTGGGTCAATATTATTTTTCTTAAAATCAAAGTAATGGAAACCCATAGCTTTCTTAAGCCTGCTTCTCTTCCGTATCTTCATTAACGTGTTTTATAATTTCCAACTGGGAAAGAAGCAATGACTCTGCCCGGCTCTTATACAACTGAAACTTCTTTTTCAGCTCCTCATATTCAAACTTTATCTTCAGAACTTCCTGATTTGCCTCGTTTATTATTTGCTGAGCCTTTATTTCGGCCTCCTTTATAATATTCTCCGCTTTCTGTTGTCCGTTCTTTTTTAATTCCTCGCTGGTCTGCTGTGCCACAAGGAGCGTATTCTGCAGGGATTCTTCAATATTCTTATAATGTGTAATTGCTTCATTTAAAACAGCTATCTTGTCCTTTAACTCAGTATTTTCACGGATATATTCGCAATAGTCCTCAATTATTTTATCCAATACATCATTAACCATGTCCTCACTGTATCCGCCAACAACACTTTTCTTAAAGGTTAAGTTTTGCAATTCATTGGGCGTATAATTCATGTGTAACACCTCGTCAAATATATTTCTTCATTAGAATATGTATTCTGTCCTTCTTTGTTGTATTACCAATCTTTTCGAGCACCACTCTTCCCTTACCCCTTATCGATATTGTGTCGCCTTCCTTAACCAGCTTGGACACACTGTTGGCTATTTCCCAGTTCACATATACCTTTTCCGCCTTTATAAAATCGGCTGCCTTGCTCCTTGACATGCCAAATCCCACACTTGCCACAGAATCAAGCCTTAAGGAAGCAACAGTAGAACTTATCTCCTTAACCTTCGGCGGTGAAACACCAAGCTCACCGGTATCCACGGTCTCAATTTCAACGTACACATTACCGACTTTGGTAAGGTTGTATTTTATATAATCCGCTATATCCTTTAATACCACCACATAACAAAATTCATCCCTAACTAGAATATCACCAATTTTTTCTCTTTTAATACCTAATCCCATCAACGAACCCAAATAATCTCTGTGGGAAAAATTATCTCTCGATTTAGGCTTAATCTGGAGAATCTCAAAAAGGCCGGAATACTCCTGCTCTACGTTTTCAGGCATATTATAAGGGCAGAAAACAACCACGGTTCTCTCTGCCCCACTAAAGCCCCCAAAGAAAAAATAGTCTTGAATTCCGCATATCTCAAAACTTTTCTCTAATAGGTTCCTCTGATAAGGATCCAAAAATTCTGAATTGGTGCTTCTTCTTATTTTTTCAGCAAGAACATATTTATCCAATATTTTAGCAACTAATAGCTTGTCTTCTATTTTAGGAATCTTCTTGAGTACTAAATCTTTATCCATAAATTATAATGCACCCTAAACCTATCTATGTTAATTACAATAAAGCCGAAATTATCCAAAGAATCAATACTGCTATAATTGGAGAAAAATCCATCATGGAATCCTGTCCTAATGGAGTGTTTTCCAACAACTTCCGAATAGGCGAAAGAATCGGTTCGGTAATTTGATATAATATCTTATAAAAAACATTCTCTTTTGATATCGGAAACCATGATAATAAAGCACGCAAGATTATTGCCCATTGAATTATATTCAACAGCAGATCAAAAGCTTGCAATGCTTTAATGGTTAGGTTAGCACCATTCATTAATAACCTCCAATTATCTCAACCATGGAAAAGCAGCCTTGCTTGTTATCTCTTCCTGAAAATCTCCCATAATATCTACATTGCAAGGAGCAACAATAAATATTCCGCTTGAAACCTTTTGAATGTTGCCGTCAAGGGCATAAACAGAACCGCTTAAAAAGTCCACTATTCTTTGAGCCGTCTCCTTTTGAACGCCCTCAAGATTTACAACTACAGGCTTCTTGTTTTTCAAATGATCACATACATCTTTAGCGTCATTAAAGTCTTGTGGCTGCATCACGATTAGCTTAAACTGAGAAGTTGAATGAATGTTTACAATTTTATTTTGAGTTTTCTTGCTAATGGGTTGGATAAACTGAGGCTTTTCAATTTCCTCTTTCTCTTCCGTGTTTTCAACGTTCTCCAATTCTTCCTCATCTTCTGTTTCCCAACCTACAAAGTTTAACACCTTGTTAAAAATTTTTGACATACCAAATCCCTCCTGTTTATCTTTTGTATGATAGCCTATATACAATTCTTCTAAAATGTTTGTTTTTTAAAAGACCTCTTAGAAGACATTGCTGCTCTTATGTATAAATCCTTTTTCCAAACAAGGCAGTCCCTATACGTACCATGTTTGAACCTTCTTCTATTGCAACCTCAAAATCGTTGCTCATGCCCATGGACAAAATATCCATATTATTATTATCTAGGTTTTCTTTCCGTATGTCAATAGAAAAGTCCCTTAATTTACTAAAAACATAGCGTATTGACTCAGGATTTTCAGCGAAAGGAGCCATTGTCATGAACCCTCTGATTCTTATGTTGGAAAATGCACTCATCTTTTCAACCATTTCCCTTGCTTCTTCCAAAGCAACACCAAACTTGCTTTCCTCTCCCGAAACATTTACCTGAACCAATACATCCACGGTTATTCCATGGCTCTGGGCTCTCTTGTTTATTTCCTGAGCCAGCTCAAGCCTATCCACCGAGTGAATTAGTTTTACCTTGTCTATAATATATTTTACCTTGTTTGTCTGAAGATGCCCAATCAGGTGCCAATTGCATTTTCTATCTATTATATCGTATTTTTTGGTCAATTCCTGAACCCTATTCTCTCCTAAATCCAAAATTCCCTCATCGATAATTTTCAAGATCTTTTCCGGTTCAACTGTTTTGGTTACTGCAATAAGTTTTATATCCCTGGCATTTCTCCCGCTTCTTTGGGCTGCCTTTTCAATCCTCTCCATTACAGAATCAAGGTTTCTTTTAATGAAATCAAGCTTATCGTCCATCAATTTACAATCTGCCCCTCTTCTATATTTTTCGGATTTACTATATAACTGGAATACAAGCTAATACTGGGATGCCGCGAATTATCATCTCCATAATAGCTTTTATCCACATTGTCTATAATAGCAAATTCATTATTTTTCCCGACAATCTTAACCGGAACAAACTCTGCCCGCTGAGCCCTGACCAATCCGATTTTAGCTGTCATTGTTGCCGTATCAATATCCACAAGGCTCTTTAACGGTACTACAAGACCGCTATAATAGTTTTTAATCAAATCCACGTTTATATTTCTCAAGGTTGCCGTATCACTCATAGCCTTGTCCGTCTTCACAGCTATAATGAATTTTCCGTCCATCTCATCGGATTTATACATAACCGTTCCGTCAATAACCTTGTTAATATCATTAATTCTTATTTTCAAATTGTCTTCAACATCAAAATCCATGGCTTCCTTTTCATCAACAGCAAAAACAATATAATAATCTATACCGCTTATCACCTTAACAACAGGCTTGTTGTACTCAACAGCAAGATCGTCAACTTTCCTTGAATTGATTTGAGGCTTAATGTTTTTTATATCCTTCGGGGTTAAATGGCCAATCGCTTCCTCATTAAGAAAGCTTTCACACCCGTCCACCACATAGGATATTATTCCCGAAATATCCGAAGTGATGCTGCTTTTATTCTGGTTTATACCTTCTTGTATCACCTGTTTTTCAGCCTTAAGAGAACTAATATGGGCATCGGAAATACTCAGGTCCCCTGTAATGGTTGCCTTCTTTTGGATAAGCTCGTCAATATCCTCCTTTATACTTTTAACTTCCGAAAGGCTGTTGCTATTAGCCAATGTCATAACGTTCATCAGTTTTTCTTCGATTTTCTCATCGATACTTTTTATATCATTGGAGAAAAAGCCGTCATTCTTAGCCTTTTCCCTTTGGGCTTCAATAATCCGCAAATCCAGTGCCTTTAAATCATCCAACAGCTTTTCCGACCCTTTGTTCAGTACTGTGGCTATTGTGCTGCCGCTTTTAATTTTTTCGCCTTCCTCAATATTTTTTATAATTACACCGTCGGCAGGCGAATAAACCACTGTCTCATTTCTGACAATCAAAGCATCGGTGGTAATCGATTCCTCAATTTCACCCATCCTCATTATATCAACACTAATATTTCTGCCATATATCCAAAAAATGAAGGACGGAATATACAGAATCAAAAACAGAAGAAGAACCACGCCTCCGAGCTTTATTCTTCCTTTTACTTTATCTTCCTTAGTCTTTCGTTCACTTGCTTTTCCTTCGCTTATTTCTCTTATGTTTATCTCTTCCAAATCCTTCACCTTCAAACACTAGATTTGTATAATTCCCTTTTCAAGCATCTTCTGTATGGATATCATAACACCCAGCTTAACGTGTTCGAAAACCAACCCGCCCTGCATATAAGCTATATACGGCGGCTTTATCGGAGCATCGGCACTCAGTTCAATGGATGATCCTTGAATGAACGCCCCCGCAGCCATTATGACAGGACTTTCATACCCCGGCATATCCCATGGCTCCGGAGTTACAAAGGAATCTACCGGTGAACCCTTTTGAATGCCTTGGCAAAATGCAATCAGGCTATCGGGGTTGTCAAATCTGATCGCCTGTATAATGTCTCCCCTTTTATCATGCACCCCGGGACTTGTTCTATAGCCCAATTCCTTCATAACAGCAGCGCAGAAGACAGCTCCCTTAAGGCTTTCGGCAACAACATGGGGAGCTAAAAACAGTCCCTGGTACATCAGCCTGTTGTTGTCCAAAGAAGAACCCACTTTTTTGCCGAGACCTGGAGTTGTAAACCTGTACGCCGCCTTCTGAACACATGATTTTTTGCCTACAATATAACCGCCTGTAGGAGCAATTCCTCCCCCAGGGTTTTTGATTAGGGAACCTGCTGCCAAGTCCGCCCCAACTTCAATAGGCTCCTTGGTTTCAACAAATTCTCCGTAGCAATTATCCACAAGAACCAGAACATCGCTTTTTATTCCCTTTATAAAAGCTATGGCCTTTTCTATTTCGTCTATGGTAAAGGACGGTCTCCATTCATAGCCCCTCGACCTTTGAAGAAGCACCATCTTTGTCTTGCTGTTTATAGCCTTTTCAATGGATTTGTAATCAAGACTTCCGTCCTCGAGCAAATCCACCTGGTTATAGGTTACGCCAAATTCCTTAAGGGATCCTCCGCCCTCACCTCTTATACCGATAACTTCTTCCAATGTGTCATAGGGCTTACCCACCACCGACAAAAGCTCATCGCCGGGTCTTAAATTGCCGTACAGGCATAATGCCAACGCATGGGTCCCCGATACAATCTGATGCCTTACCAAAGCATCTTCTGCCTTGAAAACATCCCTGTAAACACAGTCCAAAGCATCTCTGCCTTTATCGTCATAACCATAACCCGTAGTCCCGTTAAAATGAGTATCACTCACATTATTGTTCTGCATTGCCTTAATGACTTTAAACTGATTATACTCCTTAACCGAATCAATGGCTGAAAACTCAGAAGCCACCTCTTTTAATGCAGAATCTGCAACTTTAAGCACTCTCTCGTCTATTCCGAATTCGTTTTTCAAATACTCTTTCAAATCTGTTTTCATTATTTCTCCCCATTATAAATTTATTTTTCAAAAAGACTAATCGTTAAGCTTTTTTAATATAATTTCATGATAATTAAAAGCCAAGTCCGAGCTCATTAATAATTATTTTAACACATCGGGCTTTAATTTCAATATTAACCCAAATAATACGCAACCAAGAATATTATACAATCATCAATTTAATTATTCTTCAACAGCTTTATAAATCCTCCATTCCAGAGGCTTTAAACCAAGCTTTATCCTACATCCCTCAACCTGGGCTGATTCCCTTTCCCCAAGGGCTTCCATTCTCTTCACGTCTATAAAGGAATTTCCCAGTTCAACGGTACCCTCGGCGTTTTGTTCCTTTGTATTCATCACGACAACAATTTTATTCTTCCCATACTCTCTTCTGTAAGCCAATATCCCTTCATCCCCGTCAATACACAAATCCCGGTATTCCCCAAGTCTTAGAGCTTCATTTTTCTTTCTTATGTCAATTAGAAAACCGTATAACTTAAGGAGCTTTATGTTCCATTTTTCCTCATCCCAGACCATGGGCTTTCTGCAATCGGGGTCCGTGTCTCCCTGCATTCCCACCTCATCGCCATAGTAAATAAGAGGAACTCCCGGGAAGGTAAATTGAAACACCGCTGCCAATTCAAATCTCTTTTCGTCGCCATTGCACAGGGTTAAAAATCTCGGCGTATCATGGGTGCTAATAATATTCACCATGCTGTTTATTACTTTTTTGTTAAAATTCATGAGGTAGCTGTTTATTCTCATTTTAAAAAGCTCCACATCAATGGATCTGTAGGCAAACAAATCGTTAATCATTTCCTTCAAGGGATAATTCAATACAGAATCAAATTGGTCTCCGTAAAGCCACGAGGATGCCTCGTCAAATATTTCTCCAATGAGCACCACATCCTTCTTTAGAGCCTTTATCTCAGTTCTGAGGTCCCTCCAAAACTTCCGGTTCACCTCATCTGCCGCATCAAATCTCCAGCCGTCCACACCGAACTCAAGGGTCCAATACTTCACTACATCAAAAAAATACCGGGCTGTCTCAGGGTTTGACGTATTTAGCTTAGGCATTCCTCCATAGAAGGAAAAACACTCATAATTGGGTACGGGGTAGTTTACCGCCGGAAAGGAATCCACGAAATACCATTCCTTATATAAAGACGCCTCTCCCTTTTTCAAAACATCCTGAAAGGCAAAAAATTTATCGGAGGTATGGTTAAATACACCGTCAAAAATTATCTTTATGTCCTTATGATGGCATAAGTCAATCAGCTTTCTAAGCTCGTTTTTTTCTCCAAAAACGGGATCAAGCTCATAATAGTCGATAATATCATAACGGTGATAGGAATCCGACTTAAACACGGGATTGAGATAAATCGCATTTACTCCGAGCTTTATAAGATAGTCCAGCCTGTCGATTATGCCTTTGATATTTCCTCCGTATTTCATACCGATATTCTCTATGCAAGGGGGAACCTTTGCAAACCTGTCCGGAAAAATCTGATATACCGTTGAATTCACAAACCAGTCAACTTCTTCAAAAACATCGGCCTCACATATATATGAATAAGTGAAAAAGCCCCATTCGGGCATGTAATCGAAAAAGCCGTTTTTGTTATACCATTTAACCTGGTAATTGTCTTCGAGATAAAACATATACTTGAACCTTTTAATGCCCACATTAAGTTCGGCTTCGAAATAATCAAAAAACTCATCACTGGCCGTCTTCTTCATTTCGACCTTTCCTCTTATCGAGTTGTTGTATTTTTCATGGTATATGACGGCGCAATATTTTATATCGTTTTTCTTTGCCCTAAGCCGGACAACCAGAGTATTTGAATCTTTTGGAAAGGCAAACTGACTGTATGGCTTGTGGTATATAGCTTCAAGATGCATTAGTGATACCCCTTTTCCGAACATAATCAAGCATTGAGTATGGCATTGAAACTTTAACAACAGTGATTTCATGAAATGAATTGCTTTCTATGTATATAATAGCATAAATTGAGGTAAATTGCGACTGTCACTTTTAAGGGTGAGGTAGTTATTAAGCTAAGAAAAATATTCCAGAAACTTAAGTTACACAGTCTAGAGCCTGTAAATACTCCTCAGGGTCGAGCAAAACTCGCTTCGCTCAAACAATGCTCTCCCTGTCCTCGTCGTATTAACAGGCTCTACGACATGCTCCACAATGTTTCTTCCATATTTTTCTTGCTTAATAACTTAGATTTTAAAAGGTATGTCTATCTATTTATAATCAAAACCGGGTCTTGAATTCTCCCCTTCAGTGTAATACTATTTACTGGGTGATATAATTTGATTTTAAAATACACAGTTGATAGTGAAGTTTCAGGAAAAAACGTTAAGCACATATTAAAAACCAAAATGAAGCTTTCCGAAAGGCTCATAAAAAAACTAAAATACCAGGGCAAAATTCTGTGCAATCATAAGCCTGTCCTGATAAACTATGTGGTAAGTCAGGATGACACCATAGAGGTTGATTTGGACGTGGAAGAAGGCGATGAATCGGTGACTCCCCAGAATATTCCCATTGATATTATTTATGAGGACGAAAGCCTCATTGCTATCAATAAAAAGCCGGGATTTTTGGTACATCCAACATCACTACAACCGGACGGCACCCTTGCCAATGCCTTATCCTATTATCTTCAAAGCAAGGGAGCAGTAAAAAAGGTTCGTCCCGTCATAAGGCTGGACAAGGATACCTCGGGCATTATAATTTTTGCCAAAGATTCGTTTTCTCAAAATTTTCTCGTAAAGCAAATGAATCAAAAATCCTTTATAAAAGAGTACATCGGTGTTGTGCACGGCATTGTAACTCCCGAAGCCGGAGTTATCGACATGCCCATTGCAAGGATGCCGGGAAGCATAATAAAAAGGCAGATTTCGCCGGACGGAAGCCCTTCCGTCACCCATTATAATGTAATCGAATACCTTAACAACGCCACGGTTTTAAAATTTCGGCTAGAGACCGGAAGAACCCATCAAATCAGGGTACATTGCCAGGCTATAGGTCATTCCCTAATCGGCGATACCCTCTACCCCCCATTGCCGGACTGTGAAACAAAGGATATATTGCTTTCTTCCGACGCCAACGATACCTGTATTTCGGGCAATAATACCGAAATTTCCCGCAATAATTCATATTTTCATATGTCCGAAATAATCGACAGACAAGCTCTCCACTCGTTCAGGGTTGAATTCGTGCACCCCTACAGCGGAAAAACTCTTGAGCTCATCGCACCCATACCGGATGACATCACCCGGGCTGTGGAAATATTGAGAAAATAATTGTCTAAACATTTACACTTTTTTGGAATAGTGCTATTATAATACTTGCCTCTTAAAACTTGAAATAATAACCTAACAAAAATCATCTTGGCTTTAAAGAATGGGGGTTTTTTGAGTGGAAGTTTTAAAAGACCGGTATTCTATTACTGAACTTAGTGAATGTCTAAAGGTAACGGACCATACTTTAAGATACTATGAGAAAGAATTCAATATGACTGTCCCGAAGGACAAAAGGGGCAGACGCTATTATACTCCTGAACTTGCAAATATTATGTATAAGATCAAATCCATGAGGGATGAAGGTCTTGAAATAAAAGCAATAAAAAAGATTCTTGAGTCCGAGAATGCTATCAGCCCACCTCCGGTTGTGGAGCAAAACGGTATCATACCGGCAGCAGCGGTAGTACCTGATAGCAGTCCAACCGAAATAAGCAAGTTTTTTCAGGAATTGAGTGAACAGCTAACCAACAATATTTCCCTCGAGTTGGAGACCACAAGGGAGCAGGTGGTAAATGAAATAAACAAAACAAAACTAGAGCTGGGAGCATGCTTTGAAAACAATGTGAGAAAACTTGAAAGTAAATTAGACAAACACTTTGACAATGTTGACCGCTCCATCGGAATGTGGAGAGAAAGAAACAAATCCGGGTTTTTTAAACGCATAACCAAAAAAGTTTTCAAATGGCAGTAATATTGGAGCCCACAAAAGCACAAGGGCATCGAGCCCTTTCGCTTTTTGGCTATTTCACTTGATAAATCAACTAATCATGACCATCGGCTATGCCAATGGTCATGACGTCTAAAGTCGCAATTACCTATATTTTACAAAGGAATTTCTATTCTTTAAGCGAAGAATGCAAACCCAGCTTTTTTAAGACTTCAACAAACTTTTTCTCATCTATGGGCTTTATCGTATAAGCCTCACACCGGGTATCAAAGGATGGGCAAAGTCTTCCTGAATTATTTAATGCTGTAGTCATAATTATTTTAACCCGTTTATTTTCTTCAATTTCCTTTTGCTTTTCAACATCCCTTATAGCCTTTAATGCTCTTTTGCCATCAAGCTTTGGCATCATGGCGTCAAGACATATCAAATCGTAAGGGTTTCCTTCTTCCAGTGCCATAATAAATGCATCTACGGCTTCAATTCCGTCTATTGTAATGTCGCATTCTCCAAAGGAAGACAAATACTTATACAGAAATTTTCGGCTGGCAAAATCATCTTCCGCAATAAGTATTCTCATTGTTAAACCCCTTTCTATCGACGTTCTTGATATGAACTATGAATCCACTGTTTAGAGTTTAATCGTTCTTCAATAAGGAAAAAACCAATTGAGGTATGGCTTCAAGGGATGCCTGCTTTTCAACCGCACCAATATCAAATGCAACCTTGGGCATTCCGTAAACAACGGATGACTTCTCATCCTGTCCCAAGGTTCTGGCACCTTTATTTCTCATTGCCAAGAGCCCTTTTGCTCCGTCACTTCCCATTCCGGTCAAAATTATTCCTATTGCATTCCTACCGGCAACCTCCGCAACAGAATTAAATAGTACATCCACCGACGGACAATGGCCGTTAACCCTTTGTCCTTTGGCACATTCCACAAAATAATTACCGTCTCTTTTTTTCAGTTTCATATGGTAATCACCCGGCGCAATTAAAACCCTTCCCGGCAAAACCATATCACCGTTAACTGCTTCTTTAACCTCCATCGGGCATGAACTGTCAAGTCTTTGAGCATACAACCGGGTAAACACCGGAGGCATATGCTGGACAACAACAATACCCGGCATATCCTTCGGAAAAAACTTAATTATATTGAAAATTGCTTCAGTACCTCCTGTCGATGCACCTATTGCAATAATTTTATTTGAACTTCCTCTTGATGTATTTATTCCGGAATTCGTTAAAATTGACTCGTTTTTTCTTTGACCGACTTTTGCTGTGGAAGCAATTTTGATTTTAATTATCAGCTCATTTATAAAAGTTTCAATTCCCCTTGAATTGGACATATCCGGCTTTGTAACGAAATCAACCGCTCCTGCTTTAAGGGCGTCAAACACATTTTCACTCACCGAACTTACCACAACCACAGGTAAGGGATATTGAGGAATTAGCCGCCTTAAAAATTCAATACCGTTCATTCTCGGCATCTCAACATCCAAAGTCATAACATCGGGATGCAGCTCAATAATTTTGTCCCTGGCTGAATATGGGTCAGAGGCTGTTCCCACTACTTCAATAGCTGAATCCTGAGATATTTTTCTTGCTAAAGTTTCCCTAAACAATAAAGAATCATCGACTATCAGAACTTTGATTTTTCTCATATTGTTATTCCTTTCTGTATACTGCGGGCATAATATATTTATATTTGGTTTCCTGACGGTTCAGAGACTCCGAATGACCTATAAACAAATAACCTCCGGGTTCAGTAAACTCATAGAATCTGTTGACCAGTTCCATTTTTGTTTTCTCATCAAAATATATCATCACGTTCCTGCAAAATATGGCATGAAACTTCTTTTTAAACGGAAACCTTGGGTTCATGAGATTGAAAATTCTGAATATGACATCATTCTTAATATTGTCGGATATGACATAATTGAGCGAGTCAAGCTTTTTAAAATATTTCTTTATCCATTCCTCCGGAAGAGTCTCTACATTTTCACAGGAATAAACACCGGATACCGCTTTTTCAATTATCTCCATCGATATATCCGTTGCCAGAATCCTTGTATCCCACAGATGTTTTTTGGCTCCGAAATAATCCGCCATAATCATCGCAAGGGTATAGGGCTCCTCACCGCTGGAACAGCCTGCGCTCCAAACCCTTAAGTCTTTTTCATCTTTAAGAATTGAAGACCAATAGGGAAGAACGGTTTTATTAAAATATTCAAAATGATCCGGCTCCCTCATAAAAAAGGTATGGTTGGTTGTAATTTTATTTATAAGCGTTATTGCAGCTTCCCCCGACTTGTCTGCAATTACATAGTCAAAGTACTCGGAAAAGCTGTTAAAATTCTTTTGCTGCAATACATTTCGAAGCCTTCCCATCACCATAGCCTTCTTTTTCTCCGTGAGGTTTATTCCATAATTGATCTTTACGTATTTTGACAATCTTTTAAATTCTTTATCGGTTATCATCTGCATAGCATTTCACCATCAAATTATTTATTGTCAGTAATCTCAAATTCCAATTTGCAAATTTCACAGTTAAGAATTGATTTCACATTTTTAATGACTTTACGATATCATGGCTAAATTTTCACATTCCTCGTCATTCAAAAGCATATTGCAATCGATAAGCAGTTTGACATCTTCACCGATCTTTCCGATACCGTTTATATATTTGTTGCTAAAGCCGGTACTCGAATTCGGCGGAGGCACTATATCATTTTCCGATATATCGACCACTTCTGCAACGCTGTCAACTATCAGACCTACAGAAATATCATTTATTTCAACTACAATGATACATGTTCTGTCGTTATATTCTCTCTGCTCCTTTTTGAACCTCAGCCTTACATCCATTACCGGTATTATTTTCCCTCTGAGATTTATTATACCTTTAATATAATCCGGAAGCTCCGGCACTTCTGTTATCTGCTGAATTCCTATTATTTCAGTCACATATTTGATTTCAATTCCGTAAACCTCTTTTCCAATTATAAAAGTCAGGTACTTGCCTTTTTGAGTATCCTCTTCAACTTCCATAACATTTTCCAATTCTTTTGTCATAATTAAACCTCCTTTATATTGATAAGAGTAGCAATATCCAGTATCAGGCTTATGCTTCCGTCACCGAGCAATGTACAGCCTCCAATGCCCCTTACCTTCTTAATATACCTAGGCAAAGCCTTAACCACCACCTGTTGCTCTCCCAAAAGCTGATCTGCAAACAAGCATATAACCTTTGAATCATTTTCAACCATCACTATTATTCCTTCATTTAAATCGGTGATATCAGTGTCTAAATTGTAAAATTTGTGAAGTCTCAAAATAGGGTAAGCTTCTCCTCTTACCATAATCATCTCATTGCCGTTGTTATCTTCAATTATTGCTTCATCCTTCACCCTAAAGGATTTCTTTATTGAAATTGTAGGTATTGTAAAGCTTGATCTTCCGGTTTTTACCGCCATACCGTTAATAATGGCAAGAGTAAGAGGAAACTTTATAGAAAACGTGGTTCCCTTATCCGGAACAGATTCAACATTAATTGAGCCTCCCACCATCGATATGTTTTTGGTCACAATGTCCATTCCCACACCCCGACCCGAATACTCGGTAACTTTGTCACTGGTTGAAAATCCGGGCATGAATATAAAAGAATATATTTCCTTATCGGTAAGCTCACTTTCCGGTTTATGTATAAGATTGTTTTCTCTTGCCTTCTTAAGGATTTTTTCCTTATCCAGACCTCTTCCGTCATCCTTTACAATAATCCACACGTCGCCGCCGGCATTTTTTGCTTCGAGAACCAGCTTGCCCACCGGAGGTTTTCCCTTTCTTTCTCTTTCCGAAGCCTCCTCAATACCATGGTCAATGGAGTTTCTAATAAGGTGAATAAGAGGATCGGAAATACGCTCAATTATGTTTTTATCAACCTCGGTTTCTTCTCCTATAATTTCAAGCTCCACAGACTTGTTTAATTTTTTCCCCATATCCCTTACAATCCTGTTCATCTTCTGGAAAGTAGTTGACAGAGGAACCATACGAATGGACATCACAATATCCTGAAGCTCATTTGTGATTTTGTTCAAGTGCCTTGCGGACTTTTGGAAATTGTCCAGCTGTAATCCTGCAAGATCGGGGCTTTGCGTTACCATAGCTTCGGCAATCACCAATTCACCCACAATGTCCATCAACTTATCAAGCTTTGATATATTGACGCTGATTACACTTTGCTTACCCAACGAATTGGCATTACTGGGAACCGAACCATGTTTCTCCTCGTTTTCATTTTTATTCTTTTTGTTGGAATCGTTAATCTTCTGATTATCCGCACCGTCATTTGACGAAGCTTCCTTTTGGTCTTGTTCGGATGCATTACCCTTTTCAGATTCATCCTTGTCCTTAAGATAATCCTTAACCGATTCGGTTGAAAAATCATCACTGAGAACATAAACATCAAGGCTCTTTAACAGGAGTGCATGGGACAGTCTATCCTTCACTTCATTAAGCCCAAGATCAGTGGCAAAAACCACCTTAAAACCTTCTTTTCGTATAATCTCACAATCGCCTTCACCCTCTAAAACCTCTTTGGGATGGCAATATAAAATATCTGCTACTTCCTTAAGGTCATGGACAACGGAAAACGCTCTGATATTTTCCATTTCGCAATCTTCTTCAAATTTAAGAACTGCCTCATATTTATAGCTTTTCGAGCTCGCAGTTTCATCACATAAACTTATGGCATACTTTTTCGACGGGTTTTGCTCACCGCTATCGGGCTCTTTGGCGTCTTCCTGGGCAACTTCTTCTCCGTTCAATCTTTTTAAAGACTGTAAGTACTCTCTTATTCGATAAATTAATTCACTCGAATCCCCATCAAGCTCCATGCCGTTTTCAAGCTTGGATGTCTCGTTTTTTATAAAGTCAACTCCGCACAAAACAATATCCGTTATCTCCGATGAATCATAGTTTTTCGGCTTGCTTTCACGAAGATAAAAAAAGAGATCCTCAATTGAATGGGCAAGTCCGCATATATTTTCAAAAAGCATCATTGCAGAAGAGCCTTTTATGGTATGCATTATTCTGAAAATTTCATTGATTGAAGACTCAAATCCGCTTTCTTTCTCACTGTTTATTAAAGATTGCTCCAACTCATCAAGCAATTGAAATGTCTCAAATATAAACATTTCAACCATAGGCTCACGGTTCATGTTATCAGTCAAATTATTTTCACTCCTTTTTTTACTTTTGATGTTAAAACTTTATTCCTTTAATTCAAGCTCTAAAGTTCATACACCGTTTAAAGTTTTTCTAAGGTTTGAATTACATAATCTTCTTTAAAGGGCTTTACAATAAATCCTTTTGCTCCTGCAAGAATGGCATCTTTCACAAAGCACTCCTGACCCATGGAAGAAATCATTACAATCTTTGCATCAGGGTCAAATTTCTTAATAAGCTTCACGGCATTTATCCCATCGCATACGGGCATTGTAATATCCATCGTTACAATATCGGGCTTCATCTCCTTATACTTTTCAAACGCCACCATTCCGTTTTCAGCTTCTCCCACAACTTCAAAACCGTGTCTTTCAAGCATCATTCTTAAGGATGTTCTCATAAAATTTGCATCGTCGGTCACCAACACTCTTTTCATAACTATCACACTCCATTCATTGATGTTAGCAGGATATTCAACCAGAAGCTTGGAAAAAAGATAATTCGGAATATAGGTTATTTCTGGCTTCGAATAAATACGTGAGTAAGCTGATTTTCTGTCCTTAACTCATGTATTTTAATAACTTTATTTTACATTTTTTTCATATAAAGAGATTAATACAATAAAAATAAAGTATTTGATGTTTATATCGTAATCTATTATACTATTATTAACAGTTTCTTTTATTTTTGAAAAATAAATATTAATTATGAGGTTCTATTCTTGATTCTGTGAGGTTGGATAAATGCTTAATTTTCTTGGTTTTGGCAGTGCATTTAACACAGATTTGGGAAACACCAGTGCTTATATTAAATCAAATACCAGCTTGGTATTAATCGACTGCGGCAGCACTGTCTTCAGCAAGCTGCATAGTCTTGGACTCCTTGACGGTGTTTCCGATATTTACGTAATAATCACCCACACCCACTCGGACCATATCGGTAGTCTCAGTGACCTGATTTTTTATTCCCAATATATCTTAAACCAAAGGCCTACGCTTTTCTTCCCAAATAAGGATCTTCTCAACACTATTTTAAGATGTATGGGAGTAAAAAGCGAGTTTTATAATATTATAGATACCGGCAAAGCATTAATTGAAAATGAGGATCTTAAGTTGGAGATCTCGTTTTTTGCGTCATCCCATGTAGACACAATTCCTTCTTACGGATTATTATTAAAAATTGAGGGTCGCACAATATTTTACAGCGGAGATTCCAACGAAATAAACGGTTTTATATTAAAATCCCTAGAGGAAGGCACAATAGACTATTTATACCATGACACATCCGGAATTGATTATGACGGAAATCCCCATTTATCGCTTGAAAAGCTGGAAAGCTATATAAAACCCGAGCTCAGACACAAAGTATATTGCATGCATGTTGATTCCCATTTTGACAGAGAAAAAGCCAAAAGTCTTGGCTTTAATGTTGTTGAATGCATTGACCGGCTTTAACCTGAAAAGGTTACGGTTAAGCAATAAATAAGCCTCCTACAATTAATTGCTTGGTTAATTATAGGAGGCTTACGCGCTTCAAATATAATCCTTTTACTTTTTGTCCTTTTACTTTGCAATCTTCATTTCCAGCCGCAGCTTATCTGCTACCATAGCTATAAACTCGGAGTTGGTAGGCTTGCCTTTTCCGATATTTATCGTGTAACCGAATAATGAGTCAATGGTATCAATTTGCCCTCTGCTCCATGCCACTTCAATAGCATGCCTTATTGCCCTCTCAACTCTGCTGGGGGTTGTGTTGTATTCTTTTGCTATTGTAGGATACAACAATTTGGTAATTGAGTTTATTACATCAAGGTCCTTAACAACCATCATTATTGCATCTCTTAGGTACTGATATCCCTTAATATGCGCCGGTACGCCTATTTCATGCATAATACTGGTAACTTCCGCTTCAAGGTTTTTAGGCTTAGGAGCACCAAAACCCGGCTTAATTTCAGTTCCCAAGCTTTCCGGTCTAATAACATTTGACATATTCACATTTTTTAACTGCCTTATCCTTGAAACCAAAACCTCCATGTCAAAAGGCTTTACTACATAGTATTCCGCACCTAGTGCCAAAGCCCTCTGAGTTATCTTATCCTGTCCCACTGCCGAAAGAATAATAAACAGAGGCCTCTTTTCCAAAGCAGTGGCACCTATCTTCTCCAGAACACCCAAACCGTCCAAATGAGGCATGATAATATCAAGAATCGCAATATCAGGAAGCTTTTCTACTATAAGGTCATAGGCTTCGATGCCGTCCCTCGCAACACCGACTACCTCAATATCATCCTTTTCGTTAAGATATTCATACAGAATATCCCCAAACTCCCTATTGTCATCCGCTATTACTACCTGTATCTTATTCGACGTCAATTTGACTCCCCCTTAGCTTTTGTAAAAGAATGTTAATAACTTATATTTATTATATTAACAATTCGACAAAATTTCAATACACATACTTCATAATATGGATTACTCAACTTTATTTAGCATTTATTTTAAAATTCTCAAAATGCGAAAAAGCTTAAAATTACTGCATTGTATGGTATCTTTTTGTTCAGGTATGATTATTTACAAATCAACTTAATTCTTTAAAAAAAATCGGAAATATGCAAATTTCCGGGAAATATGCATTATATACCTATGTTTTCGAGTGCATATTTGAAATAAATTAAATATTCCAAAACATTGAGCATTAATCCATGTTTTTCTTCTATCAGCTTGCCCTTTCGAAGCTTTGAATATTTGCATCGGTCATATTCTTAACCATCCACTCTATAAGAATTCCATATCCCCTTGTCGGATCATTTACCAAGACATGGGTTACAGCCCCTATAAGTTTTCCATCTTGCAAAATAGGGCTTCCTGACATACCTTGTACAATCCCTCCGGTCGCATCCAACAGCCTCTGGTCCGTGACCTTTATTATCATTCCCTTTAATCCGTTGGCACTTTTCTTTGAAACCTTTTCAATCTCAATATCATATTCCACAACGGATTTACCGTCTATATTGGCCAGTATTTTAGCAGGACCGGTCTTGATGTCATTTCTCAAGGCAATGGGGTACTGCTTTCTTGAAAAAATGTTTATTGCCTTGTCATTCAAAGTTCCGTAAATTCCATATTGGCTGTTTTTACTTATGATTCCTAAAGGCTCGGTATCTTCAATAAGTATTCCCTTCAACTCGCCGGGATTGCCCTTTGTACCCTTTTTAATAGTCAATATGTTTGACTCAATTATTTCACCCTTTCCCACAGGCATAATCGCACCGGTATCTATATCGGTAATTCCGTGACCTAAAGCACCGAAACCTTTGGTTTGGGGGTCATAAAAGGTCAATGTTCCGATACCTGCCGTACTGTCCCTGACCCACATTCCTATGCGGTATTTTTTGTCTTCAACAGCCATAACCGGTGTTACTTTTGTATTGTTGTAACTGTTTCCTCTTTTATATTTTATTGAAATCTTTTGGCCCTGGCTGTTTTCAATCTGGCTCATAAGGTCATAAGCACTTTCTACTTTTTGGTTGTTTACTTCTACAATCAAGTCTCCGGGCTTTAACCCGGAATCCCTTGCCGGCAACATCCTTTGTCCGTCCACTGTTTCAACATCGGATATACCTATGACCAGAATTCCGTTTACTTTTATCTTCACTCCCACAGTATTTCCGCAAGCTACAACTTCTTTATAGGGAACAACGTCTACCTGCATCGTTTTTATGGGTATGAGTCCGAAAAGCCTCAGGCTTAGGGTTGTTCTTCCCAGTTTTTTTGCCTTAATCATGATATTGTCGTTTGATCCGTTTTTATCATCGCTGACTTTGGAATCTTCGCTTTCAAATATTAATATATCATCGTTTTCCGCTTCAAGATTCACAAGAAAAGGACTTTTGAAATTGTAATTGTATTCCTTGTTTTCAAAAAGTGTTATTTGATTGGGAAGTGTAAATAGTATCCTTAAATATGTTATAGTCAAAACCATAAAGCATATCACTAAAAAAAGAAATATTTTCTTCTTAGTGGGTTTTATATACTTCAAACCAATTACCTCCTGATGCCCGATTTCCATTAAAGAAAAAAATAAACTTTATTCTGAAATAAAAGAATAAAGAAAAAATCTATGAATTTTATTAATTCATGGCTAACATTAAGTTAACCTATAATAACCCTGTTTATTCACCCAATTACTACATCGAAAACCCACAAAAGGGTGCATAAAATAAATGTGAAGAAAAATGTTCCATAAATGTTTTTGTACATTTTCTTCACATATTAGTATAGCCATTATAAAGTCAGTATATAAAACCAATGGAATTTTTAAGAATAAAAAAAGCCCGTTCTTAGGCTTTTATCGATGGGCATTTTCTCCCTTTTCGGGTAGTATTAATAAGCTCTGTAACTCAATACACAATGCTTCTTTCATATTCTTTCACATAATACATTAACCGTTACTTTTGGCTTTCTTGAATTCTTTAGCGTAGTCCAGCATTTCTTCGGCATGCTTTAAGGCTATATCGGAGATCTTTGCTCCTCCGATTATCCTTGCAATCTCGTTTCTTTTATCTTCTTCATTCAGGCTCTTTACTATCGTCTCAGTATTGCCGTCTTTTGTCACTTTTTCTATATAATAATTATTATCTGCCATACACGCTATTTGAGCCAGATGGGTAACGGATATGACCTGGTGGTTTTTTGAAATAAAACAAAGCTTCTCTCCCACCTTTTGTGCGGCAATACCGCTAATACCGATATCAATTTCATCAAATATCATGGTAGGCATCTTATCGACATTGGCAAGAATGGTCTTAATAGCCAGCATAATTCTTGACATTTCTCCACCGGATGCTATTTTGGACAAGGGTTTTAACGGCTCGCCCGCATTGGTGGAAATCAAAAACTCTACCCTGTCAAGGCCGTTATTGTTGTACTTTCTCTCACCGTCATTCACTGAATCGTCAAATTCAATATTTACCTTGAACCGGGTATTTTTCATCTCCAGGTCCTGAAGCTCCGAACCGATCCTGCTTTCAAGCAGCTCTGCGGTCTTGATTCTTTCACCGTTTATTTTCTTTGCCAATTTATAAAGCTCTTCATCTTCCTTTTCAAGGTCATCTTTAAGCTTATTGATTATTTCCTCGTTATTCACTATTTCATCCAGTTCTTTTTTGGCATTCTCCTGATATTCCAGAATACCCTCAATGGAATCTCCGTATTTCTTTTTCAGGCGGTATAATACGTCCAGCCTCTCCTCCAGCTCTTCGAGAACAGAGGGCTCAAATTCTATACTATCCCTCAAATCACGAATCTCCGAAACAATATCCTCAAGCTCATATGATACAGCCTCGAGTCTTTTTTTGAGTGCACTGTATTTCTCGTCATAATCTTCAATATTGCAAAAATCGGACACCGATTTATTTATTTTGTCAAGAGCCGATATATCAAGCTTTCCCCCGGAACCCAAAGCTTCATACGCATTGGAAAGAGTGCTTATTATTCTCTCGGAATTTAAAAGTATATTCCTTTGCTTTTCGATTTCTTCCTCTTCACCAACCTTTAGCCTGGCTTTTTTAATTTCATCTATCTGAAATCTCAGAATATCAATTTTCCGTTCCCTTTCACCCGCATCTCCGGACAGTTTTTTCAGCTTGTTTTTAATCTCACGGTATGACTCCAAATGCTTTAAGTATTCTTCTTTAAGAGAACTAATTTTGCTTTCTGCAAAAGAATCCAAAAGCTCAATATGGCTTTCGGTTCTAAGAAGAGACTGGTTATCATGTTGTCCATGAATGTCTATAAGCCTTTCTCCTAATTCTTTAAGCATCGATACCGTCGCAATTCTGCCGTTAATCCTGCATATATTTTTCCCGGAAGCGGAAAATTCTCTTGAAATAATCAGAGAACCGTCTTCCTCCCCCTCGATTCCAAATCTTTCGAACAGATCGGACAGCCTGTCCGTATTTACATTAAAAACAGCTTCAACCACAGCTTTATCCCGTCCCGTCCGGATAAGCTCCTTTGACATTCTTTCTCCCAGGATGGCATTAATTGAATCGATAATAATAGATTTTCCTGCCCCGGTTTCCCCGGTAAGCACATTCAGTCCTTCTCCCAGTTCAATTTCAACCCTGTCAATTATGGCAATGTTTTGAATCTCTAATCGTTGAAGCATGCCTAAACCCTCAATTCATCATGAATTATTGTTTTATTCCAATATATTCGAACTTTCAGAGCTGGCTTTTGCAAGTTTTTTCAATCTATCGACAAATTTGCGGGCAATCTTTTCGTTTCGGCAGACAATAAACACCGTATCATCTCCTGCAATAGATCCCACTATTTCCGACTGTTTTAAAGAATCTATTGCGGATGCGGAAGCTTGAGCCATGCCCGGAAGTGTTTTAACCACAACAATATTATTGGCATAGTCAGATGAAACATAGGACTCGGAAAAAATCGTCATAAGCCTGTTTAACAAAACATTCTCGGTTTTTGTAAAAGGAGCATACTTGTACCGGCCATCAGACGTCATCACTTTTATAAGCCTCAACTCCTTAATATCTCTGGAAATTGTGGCCTGAGTCACATCCATACCGGCCTCCTTTAACCTTTGTGCGATCTCTTCCTGAGTCTCAATCACCTCATTTTCAATTATCTCAAGTATTTTTGCCTGTCTTTTATTCTTCATATTACTTCATGCTTTCTCCTCTGTCATAGATTTTGCCTCTTAATACATCAAAAAAATTACTTCTATTGTTTAATCTAATCATAGGAAACCTTTGCTGAGATTTTTTTGTCACAATCACATCTCCGCCTATTACCTCATAACCGACTTGACCGTCTACGGTTACCATTGCTTCATACTGATAATTCTCGTCAACTACCACCTTCACCACTCTGTCCCCTGTAGTTATAAAGGATCTCGAATACAAAAGGTGGGGACATATCGGAGTAGCAATAATGAGATCGACATCGGGCTCCACCAAAGGTCCCCCCGCTGAAAGGGAATACGCTGTTGAACCGGTGGGAGTAGATATAATAAGCCCGTCCCCCGGATAGAGATCCATAAAAGAATCGTTTATATAAGTTTTTAGGTGAATTATCCTTGATATGGCTCCTCTTGAAACCACCACATCATTTAGCACAATATCTTTGGCTATAGCCTTGTTTTCCCTTATAATAGTGGTTTCAAGCATCATCCTTTCATCAATCCGGTAATCACCTGCCACCAATTGCTTTACCGCACTGTCTATATCGTTTTTATCCACATCAGCCAAAAAACCCAGCCTTCCCAGATTTACTCCGAGAAGAGGTTTGTTTATTCCGACAATTGACCGGGCAACCTTTAGAAAGGTACCGTCTCCGCCAAGACATATCATGATGTCGGACAAGCCCGCTAATTCATTCTCACTAAGGTTTAACGCCTCAGAACCTGTTTGAACAGCTACTTCGTCACTATAAAAAGCCGATGCACCATTGTTTTTTATACTGTCTATCAGTATCCTCGTGTATTTAAAATCTTCGTCCTTATCTCTGTTGGCTATAATACCTATTTTTAACATCTCATCCCTCTTGTTCTAAGGCTTATTTTTTATACATAATTGTCTTTTTGAATAATTATACAGAATAATTGATAAGAATACAACAGTTAAAATTCAGGTGAACGGATGAATAAAAGGAAAGAAAAAATAATCCCAAAACTTAAGTCTTAAAGTACAGAGCCTGTAAACACTCCTCAGGATTGAGCAAAACTCTCTGTACAAAAGAGGTTGCTGTTTCTTTCCTCGTCGTATTTACAGGCTTTACACCTTACTTTACAAAGTTATTCCATATTTTTTATTTCTTTGTACTCATTTTTAGTGAGTAGTTAAATTGCCTGAAAAGGACAAGCTTGTTTTAGTCAGATTTAAACCAAAATACTAAAAGGTCATAAAAGCTATATTAATTTTAGGGATAAATTATTCTCTTGTTTCCTCCCGGAAATTCAGATATTTTTCTTAATATAAATCTTTTCATTATTGAAATATCACTGGAGTTAATGTCGGTATATTCCTCTTCTTTATAGACGTCAGCAGCTTCTTTTTGAAGGACGTTAAGTTCAATTTTCCTTAAAACATATCTTTTCAATAATGATAAATCCAAGGAATCAACATAGCCATCACCATCTATATCTCCGACTAAGATCTCTTTTCCCCTTGGAGTCGGACCGGGAATCCCTCCTTTAGGATAAACTCCCAGCTCAAATATGGAGTTTCCGTATTGTGTTGCCCTCTGTATGCAATAAACCCTTATATATCTACCCTTGGCCTCCAGGAAAATATCATCTATATCTCCGTCACCGTTGTATTCCGTATAGACATCCGTCCAATTAACAGCATCGTTGGATACCTGTATCTTGTATTGTCTTGCGTATGCCGTCTCCCATTCAATATATACTCTTTCAATTTCATATTCGTCTTCCAAATCAACATATATATACTGAGGGTCGCTGTACTCGGATGACCACCGGGTTGCAATATTCCCATCCACTGCTTTTTCAGCGGTATTCCCCAATCCCGGTTCCGTTGAAGAAACAAATACAGGCTTATTTTGGGCAATACTACCTTCGGGAATGTTTGTCAACGGAGGCTCGGTGGTAGGCTCCTTTAGCATTGAAGCCGGACGAACCGCAATATTTTTTATACTGTAAGGACTTGTTACACAAACCTCCAAGCCCCATCCCCTCAATGTATCGAAGGTTCCGTCGGTTGTCATATCCAAAAAGGTTTGAGGCTGATTACCCGGTCCCCAGGACCATGCCAGATAGCCGACTTCATTCTTATAACATTCTTCCAATATGGTCTTATAAGGTATTTTACCGTTATCATGCTCTTCCCATTGATGTCCGAACTCTCCTACCACAAGGGGTAACTCCATTTCAACAGACTCTTTTATTTCATCAATAACTTTCTGGTCGCTGTAACCCCACATATACGGCCACCACATATGTACCGAGAATAAAAGGTTCTTGTCGGGGTCAGCATTTATTAGATACGGACCGGTCGCCTGAAGGATATTAATATCCTTCCCCCAATCACTTCCGTCAATCATGAGAGGAACATGTATACCTGCTTCTCTCATTCTCTTTATAGCAGTTTCATATCCTGTTTTAAAATCGGATTCCGAAACCTGTGCACCTACTTCATTACCTATATTGATAATGAGATACTCTTCATGCTTTTTTAATACTTCAACAACCTCAGGACTTGTCCAATAATCAACAAGTACAGGTAGCTTTTGCCATTCGCCGGTGGCATCATGAAGCTCAATGATCGGTATCATGTTATTGACACGGCAGTTGTAAAGCAAAATATCCAGTTTTCTTGCAGGACCTGCAAGGCCCCAAACCAGTCTTACTGCATTTGCTCCGGTTTTCTTGATTTCGGGAAGTGCTACATCGCCGTCAATATCTCCCCAGATAGACATTTCATTGACGCCATACAAAACGATCTTTTCTCCGTCCTTATCATACAAGAACCTGCCTTTTACCCGTAATCCCGGATATTGTTCATCCTCTGCCGCCCATGATAAAATGGACAGACAGGAAACCAGCAAGAGAAAAACCGCTGCCAAAATACAAATCCTTTTCTTCATCAATATTCCTCCCTTTAAAATAATGTAATTATAATTATTATAAACTGTAATATTATTTATCTATCTGTAATTATTCATCAATTCACCTGCAGAAAATATCATTTCAACTATATAATATCATAAAATAAATGTAAAACGAAGACCAATATATTAATATTTGTAATGTTATTTTCATTATTATTAATTCGTGTATTCCTTATTATTTCATGTGTACACTATTTGGTATAAGCAAAAATACTAAAAAAATAGTGAAGAAAGCTGCAGGACTTTAATTAAACCGATTTATTCATAGATAAAAAATTACAATTTAATTAAAAGATTAAGAAAAGTACAAATTTTCTGCAAATTATAGTATAATTCTAATTGTGTATGTTTTCCAATGTATATTAATATTGTATTATTTTTATAAATTTAAGGGGTGGAATACAAATGAAAAAAATTATATGTTTAGTGCTATCCATTTTTACTCTAAGCTTTCATGCTGTTTCAGCAGCAAGCTCAGATATATCCGTTTTAGTCAATGGGGTAAATATATCTTTTGACCAAAGTCCGTATATTGACAGCAATTCAAGGACAATGGTTCCCATAAGGTTTATATCCGAGGCTCTTTCATCTGACGTTAAATGGGATGATAAGCAAAAAAAAGTAATCATAACAAAAGGGGATAAAAAAATTATATTAACCATCGGACAAAATACTGCTGAAGTAAACGAAGAAAAAGTAAAGCTTGACACAACCCCTGTTATCAAAGGCGGCAGAACCTTTGTGCCGTTGAGATTTGTCGGAGAAGCTTTTGATGCTACCGTAACCTGGGACGATAAAAAAAGAATTGTAGAAGTCTCAACAATACCTAAATTCCCCGAAAGCAGTTATTATAACGAACTATACAACCTGTTTACCTTAGTCCCTAAAGGACTTTCCGGTTCCATTATAGAGCAAAAAGCCAAATATAACTTTAAAGAAGACGGCTCTGTCAGTACTCTGGATTATACTACCCTGGATTCGTTTAACAAAATTCCCTTGGAGCTGTCTCCGACAGGAGTTATCTTTTCTCCTGCAAAATATGATACCGCCGAATCCTTCGGAGTTGAAATTTTCAAGAATGTAAAGATAACCCAGAAACAGCTTATAGGCCAATACATATATTTCACAGATCTAAAACCTGAAGATCTTGATGTTATCGATAAAAACGGAACCGTCTTTGTAACCACGAAGGGATTTGAGCCCTTCGACATAAAAGAAATAGGTTATAATTTAAAAAGCAAAAAACTATTGGTATATCATCAGAACAACTTATATGCATTCTCTTTTATATACGACCCCAATGACACCAAATATCTATCCGACGATATTATGGAAAGCATTATTAACTCCATAGAGATAAACGGAACAGGGTTTAAGCTTGAAACTAAGGGTATTTCGGGTAATGGCAAAAATACCGTTGAAATCTCACAAACTGCTAAAACCACCTACACAGTTTTTCTTTCCAAAGAACAAAACGAGCTTCGGTTGAAAAATAAATATTTTCCGAAAAATCTCGACCTTTTAAACATGGTTAGAATCGAGGGAGGAACCTTTATTGACGATGAAGGTGACAAAATAACCGTAAAACCGTTTTATGTCAGCAAGAACCTTGTAACAATCAATGAGTGGAATAAGTATTCTGAAGATAAGATAGATATTAAAAAATACAACTCAAAATATAATATAAATATAAAATCCGATAAATATCCGGCGATTTTTGAAACAGAAGAGATATACGGCATGGTCAGTATCAAAGACAGCCTGAGCCTTTTTAAATTCTGCAACAATCTTAGCAAAAGTCAAGGGTTGGAGCAATATTATACTTTCGTAAAAAACGATTATGGAGTATCAACATTATTTGAGCATAATAACGGTTTCCGTTTGCTCAGCGAATATGAATTGAAATATATCTTGAGAAAGACTAAATCCCAGCCCTATAAAAACAGCGCCCGATCCAACACAATTGCTCCTGTAGGCTCTTCGGATAAAAATGTTTTCGGTATATACGACTATGAAACCAATGTCGCTGAAGTAACGGATTTTGACTATGTATTCAAAATAAAGGACAGCAATCAAATGCTGTGCGGCTTCAGATATGCAATGGATGCGGATGACCCGGTTCAGGAATTAATCATTGATTTCTTCTCAAACTAAAGGAATAGAAAAAAAAGTAGTTCCAGAAACTTGCGTTACGCAGTTTAGAGCCTGTAAATACTCCTCAGGGTCGAGCAAAACTCGCAAAGCTCAAACAATGCTCTCCCTTTCCTCATCGTATTAACAGGCTCTACAACTTGCTTCACTATGTTTCTTCCATACTTTTTCTTCTCTTTAATCGTCATCCTAACATTGATTAAGAAAAAGTAGTTCCGGAAACTCAAGTTTCTGGAATATTTTTTCTTCTCCCACATAAAAAAGCCCAGGACTCCAATGTTCCTGAGCTTCTTCTATATATGGGCAAGTTTAGTTATAAGGCAAGGAAGGTATTTTTCTCAAAAGAAATCTCTTTAATATACTTACATCAAGCGAATCTATTGCTCCGTCAGAATTTACATCAGCTGCCTCTCTTGCAGGCAATGAATCCAGCTTTCTCAATACATATCTTTTCAGAACAGACAGGTCTAATGAGTCAACAAATTCATCGCCGTTAACATCCCCATAGAGAATTTTGCTTCCGGAATCAAATGGATTCTTCTTCATGTTTGCAAAACCGGCAAGGGCATAAATCAACGCACCGCTCCAGTTTATTGCAATTTCATTGGTCTCGTAACTATCCTGAATATCAACCCAATTCTTTGCTCCGGGCCATCCTCCTCCAACAAGACATCCTGGCCACGGATCACGGATTCCGTCCGCTCCGGAACGCCTGTCGTGCGGATTCATAGGAGGATTGATTCCAAGCCCCGTCACATATGACCTGTTGTAATAGTTTCTTCCGAAAATATGGCTAAGAGAATCCAAAGCCGCATTTATATAATCGGTATTGGGTGAAAGTTGATGAGCAACCTGCAGAACCATTGTCTGCCTTGCTACGGTACCGTTGCATCCCCAATAATATGTTGTTCCGAGAGTCCTTCCATATCCATGGCTGTTGCTGGTTTCTACAATGGAATCGGCAACTGAAATAAGGGATCTCTTAATTTCATCCTCCAGATTCTTGTTTTTTCCGGATCTTTTAGACAACAAATAAGTGAACATACCGAGATTCTGAACATCGCCCCAGTCAAAATCGGCTATAACTTTTTTTGAAAAGCTTGCTGCACGGGTTTCAAAATCCTTAAGATACTCTTCATCCCCTAAAGTCTCCCACATTTCTGCCGCTGCCCACAATCTGTCATCTTTGTCGTCTGTATCGTAAGGACCGGTTGAAAAACCATTCATATTCGGTGGCTGATTTGACGGATTTGATTTAAGGAAATTATAGCTTAGTTTTGCAGCTTCTATACACTTGTCTGCAAAGGCTGAATCATAGGGTCTGTATATCCTTCCAGCCATAGCCATCATAGCGACAAAATCCGCAGTAGCCGCACTTCCCCAAGGTACAAAAAATCTTTCTTCCCATTCATTTTCCGGCATAATAAATCCGCCGAAGTCCCTTGTGGACAGCTTATGGGCAACTTTACCGCTTCCGTCAGGATACTGCATTTTTAAAAGCCAATCCAACTCATATTTTATCTCATCGAGATAATCGGGAATATTATTATTTTTTTCAGGAATATCCAGTTTAATGGACTCCAACTGATCCTGAAACTGTTCCCATGCCAAAAGCATACCGCCAACGGTTATACCTGCATTAACCACATACTTGTTATAATCTCCAGCGTCATGCCATCCACCGGTACCGTCCTTTTTGGTGTGCTGGCCGTTAATATAGTCAAGATAAGCATCTTGAGTGTGGCACGCTGCATGGGAGTAGTTATTTCCGTTATATGTAGCTTGAACCTGTGTACCGCAGCGCATCAGATATAGGCCTATCATGGCTACTTTGAAAGGATCGTCATATACATTTGAAGCAATTTTAAAATCAACACTTTTTCCGACACCGGGTACTGCAAGATAAAATGTTCCTTCTTCAGTAACCTGTGAAAAATCGGCTATGTAGACAGTTTCGCTGGTATCTCTATCAAACATGGAAACTGCGGTTCCTGTGTAAACAATAGTTCCGTCTTTTTTGGCTACATAAAAGGTTGAGCAATTAGCAGCAATAGTTGCCTTCTTTTGCTGGCCGGGCAAATATCCTATTGAGTTAAGGCGTACCCTGTTGTCCTGTTGGTAGTTTTCCGTTATTTGTGCAGCAGATACATCAGAACTGCCTAATTGATGAAAGAATACTACACTGTAGAATAACATTACAGCCACAAGTAATAAAGATGTCATGCGTTTATTCATGTTGTTCTTAGTTGACATTGTGCTACCCATTTTTCTCAACATCTCCTTTACAAAATTATTATTTAGGAATTTAAAAAAACTCCAACCCTCCTTTAAAATGTAATATAGTAATATGTAAATGTTGTTGCTAACCGGATTTAAATAATAAAAATTACATATATGGAAATATTTTTGGAACAGTGGACGATTTGAATGAAACATTCCTCAAAACTACAAGGTCCGTCACAATAACTTTATCAGGATTAATAACATGTATTGAGAAGACAAAAACGAAAGAAATTACTCCAATTACACTATAAAAAAACAGAGAATAGTTTATTGTTCCAATTAATCATTTACTTAATTCCATTATAACTGCTATTTTCAACCAAATCAAGCCAAATCGTTGTGTGAGTCGTCAACTACCTTGCTAGATAGGCTTAAAAGCTCGTCCATATCGGTATTTCCTTCTTTTTTTGACAAATAAACGAGATATTCAATATTTCCCTCAGGACCCTTTATCGGAGAATAATCCAACCCTTTGATCCTGAGCCCGATATCCAGGCAAAAAGCAATAATATCCTTTATAACATCCTCATGTACCTTTTTATCGCGAACCACCCCATGCTTTCCTACCTTATCCCTCCCGGCTTCAAATTGAGGTTTAATCAGGCATAAGATTTCGCCGTTCTCCTTAGTTAATTTTACTGCTACAGGAATAACTTTTTTAAGAGATATAAAGGAAACGTCTATTGATGAAAAATCCACCAAAGTCCCAAGGTGCTCCGGTTCCACATATCTTATATTGGTTCTTTCCATACATACAACCCGCTCATCATTTCTAAGCTCCCACGCAAGCTGTCCGTAGCCCACATCTATTGCAAAAACTTTTGATGCACCGTTTTTTAACATACAATCGGTAAAACCCCCGGTAGAAGCTCCTATATCTACAGCAACCTTACCGCTAAGATCTATGCCGAAACCCCTTATTGCTTTCTCCAGCTTGAGACCTCCCCTGCTCACATAAGGATGTATGTTTTCTTTTATTTCGATGACCGAATCGATATCCACCTTAACCCCGGGCTTGTCCTCCCTGTTGTCGTTAACAAAGACCACTCCTGCCATTATGGAGCTTTTTGCCTTTTCCCTGCTGTCAAACAGCCCTCTGTTCACCAAGAGCACATCAAGTCTTTCCTTCTTCAAAAAAATAATCCTCCCTACGTTGCCCGAAAAATTCAAAATTTCTTTAACCTCAAGAAATACTTGAATTCTACCCATTAATTTTATACGAAAAAAAAATAACTTTTAAGTGGGTTAGAAAGAATTAACCTTCTAACCCCTTTTCTTGTTCAGCAGCTTTAATACATCATTATAAATTGAGTCGGCATCCAGCCGGTATATATGCTGAAGCTCACGGATAGAGCCATGAGGAATAAAGCTGTCCGGATAACCGATGACTTTTGACCGGATATTTATATCCTTCTGACTTATCATCTCCAAAATTCTGCTTCCGTATCCACCTTCCATTGCATTATCCTCAATTGTCACCAGAGCTCCGGTCTTTAAAACGGAACCGAGTATTGTATTAACATCAAGAGGTTTAATAAATCTGGAATAGATGACCTCAGCCGAAATATTCAGTCTTTCCAGCTTTTGCTGAACCTCCAGAGCCACCTCCAGCTTATTGCCAATCGTCGCAATAGTAACATCCTTACCTTCTTTGACAATCAATGATTGTCCCATCTTTACAGGTGGTGTATCCAAAAGCTTTTCAGGTCCTTTCCCCCTCGGGTACCGTATTGCTATCGGGCCGTCATGCTCAAATACCGCATACCAAAGCATTTTCCTCAATTCATTGTAATCGCAGGGTGCTAAAAGGGTCATATTGGGAATATGCCGCATAAATGAAATATCATATATACCCTGATGGGTCTCTCCGTCCTCTCCAACTATACCTGCCCTGTCAATGGCAAAAACCACATGAAGGTTCTGCAGGGCAACATCATGCAACACCTGGTCATAAGCCCTTTGCAAAAAGGAGGAATACAATGCCACAACAGGCACCATTCCGTTACTTGCAAGGCCGGCAGCAAAGGTTACCGCATGCTGCTCCGCTATACCCACATCAAAAAATCTATCCGGAAACCGTTTGGAGAATCCGTCAAGTCCGGTTCCGTGGGGCATTGCAGCAGTAATTGCCACAACCCTTTTATCCTTCTCTGCGATATCTATAATCTCTTTTCCAAACATATCGGAATAGCTGGGCCCACTGTTGGCTATAACCTCTCCGGTCTCAATCTCAAATGGTGAAATGCCGTGATAAACGGCAGGATTCTCTTCCGCATAGGTATATCCTTTTCCTTTTTGAGTGCAGACATGTACCAATACCGGTCCTTTAGCTTTTTTTGCTCTGGTAAGTACATTTTCCAGTTCCAGCAAATTGTGTCCGTCAATAGGACCCAAATACTTAAAGCCCAATTCTTCAAAAATAATACCCGGCATTATCATATATTTGATTGTGCCCTTAACTCTCCCCAATGCTTTGGCTGCACTCTTTCCAATGGCAGGTATCTTATTTAAGAATATGTCAATATCTTCTTTAACCTTGAAATAAAAAGGCTCTGTCCGAATTTTGCTCAAATACCGGGAAAGGCCGCCAACATTTTTGGAAATTGACATTTCGTTATCATTTAATATTACTATAAGGTTATTTGGGGATCTTCCTGCATCATTTAAAGCTTCAAAAGCCATACCTCCGGTTAGGGCGCCGTCTCCTATAACGGCAATGACAGAATATTTTTCGTTCTTCATATCCCTTGCTTTTGCAATGCCAAGGGCCGCAGAAACTGAAGTGCTGCTGTGTCCGGTATTGAACACATCATACTCGCTTTCCTTTGTTTTCGGAAAACCGGAAAGTCCGCCCAGCTTTCTTATAGTTTCAAACTTATCTTTCCTGCCGGTAAGCATCTTATGAACATAGGATTGATGCCCGACATCCCATATTATCTTGTCCTTCGGGGTGTCAAACACTCTGTGAAGGGCTAATGTCAACTCTACTACCCCTAAATTGGAAGCTAAATGACCTCCCGTTTTTGAAACCTTCTCTATAAGAAAAGCCCGTATCTCATCCCCAAGCTCCTTTACTTGCTCAATACTGAGCTTCTTAATATCTTCAGGAAAATTAATATTATCCAGTAACTGTGTCAACCAGATTTCACTCTCTCTCTCTTTTTCTTAATTAAAGCGCAACCTCATCAATTATGTGTCTTCTTTCTTTTAGAACCGTTACTTCCAAAACCAAATTTACCGAATAAAAACTTTAATATTACTCCAACCTTATAAACAATATAATTGCTATGCTTAATGGCAACAGTTTTGCCAATTGCTTTGCCTCCGATTGTGAGCGAAGCCACAATTCCTGTAAAGCAAAGTCCTACAATGGTTGAAGTAATGCCTTTACCGGATTGTACTATCTTGACAACAATATATGCACTGCTGGTACCGCTTATAACACCGCATATATCGCCCACAACATCGTTGCATACGCTGGAAACCTTATTTGCATTTCTTATAAGCTTTATTGCCTGTTTTGCACCATAGAATTTCCTGGATGCCATGGCATGAAAAGGAGATTCGTCAGCTGCAGTTACGGCAATTCCAATTATATCAAAAACTATACCGATAATGACAATAATAAGTACAATCAAAATTGAAAAAAACAAACTAACATCCTCAAGCAAAACGGACGATATCACTGAAAGACTTGAAGACAGAAAGAATGTTAATGTAATAATAAATAAAACCCATCGTTTATTTTCTTCTTTACTACCGATATTGTTCTTCTTGAACTTTACCTTTTTTCCGTTAGCAGGTTGCTTATAATTGTCATCCACTTAGGCTCTTCCTCCAAAGACACTGTAAAAACCGGTAATATGTAAACACAGGGTGGATATACGCTGAGTAAATTTTGCGGCTTAGGTCAGGCATGATTTCCACAGAAGGTGCTGAAATGTCGCCAAATCAGCGGTTTCCCTTTAAACCTTCAGCCATTGTTAAACAATGGGGCCTGATTACCACTTAGTCCACACTGCAATCCCCAGCGTAACTCTTATCGAACAGTCTAGGGGTTTTCCCCGACAGTCTAACCGATTCCTAGCCTCTTTTGCAAAATTGGTTTCAAACTGCGATAGTACGTATGTATCGGCCAATACATACCCACCTGACCATTATCCGCCAATCCCACTCAAGGCAGGCTACTCTGCTCACAGCACCGATACGGTACCGCAAAACAGGTTTAATCCTTGCTCGTAGAAAGCGAACCCTGAAAAACATTATTGATTCAGAGTATTATTTCCACAAGACAAGGTCTCCACGGTAAAGGGGTCAGCACCCGCATGCCATTGCGGGATGCCCCTAAACCTTAACTCCCAGCACCAGCCCACTACTGGGCGTAACAAGCCAGCACAAGGAACTTCATCGATGTGCCCTTTAACGGATTTTTAGGCCCGTCTTTAGAATCGGTAGTACTGACTAGAATACTGCACCACCCTGTTTCACTAGCATTTTTATATAATCATTAAATTTCAAACTTACTGATAATAATCTATAGCCAATCTTCAGTAATAAAATTATATCATACAAAAACAGATGTTCAAACAACAGTTAAAAACCCAAATCGGCTATGAAAATTATTAAATTCAGCTATTCTCCTGTTTTTATCAATTATACTTGCTAATGCTCCGTTATGCAAAAGCCAAACCTAACAATATTCCCAGTAAAGCTCCCATAAAAACCTCAAGGGGTGAGTGTCCCAGGAGTTCTTTTAAGTTTTCGTCAAAATGCTCCTTGTCTTGGTGACTAAATATCAGCTTATTTAAGACCTTTGCCTGCTTTCCTGCCGCCCGTCTTATTCCTGCAGCATCATACATAACAATTGCAGCCACCGCCACAGATATTCCAAACTGGGTCGAATTAACGCCCTGAATTTTTCCCACCACTGTTGCAAGGGAAACTATGTATGATGAATGCGAGCTGGGCATGCCCCCTGAACCGACAAACCTGGTAAAATCCACTTTCTGTTCAAACAAAATAACGTTGACCACCTTTAATGACTGTGCTACAAACCATGCAATCAATGGTACGGTTATCGTCTTGTTAGACAATATACCTTTTATTATTTCCACCGATACACCTCCACCAACATGTAAGTAACATATTAATTATCTCTGTTAACAAGGTATTTTGCAAGTTCTTCTAAAAAAACCGCTTTTTCTCCAAAGTCTTTAAGAATAATAACGGCTTTTTCAGTAATTTCATTAAGCATGTTTTTTGAATTTTCAAGCCCGTAAAGGCTGACATATGTAGACTTTTCGTTTTGCGCGTCGCTGCCGGTTTTTTTGCCGAGCTTCTCCAAGCTTCCTTCCACATCCAATATATCGTCCTTTATCTGAAAAGCAAGACCAAGATTTTGTGCAAAGCATTCCAATTTCTTAACGGAATCCTCATCGGCGCCGCACAATACCGCTGACGATACCACCGGTGCTTTGATAAGTGCTCCGGTTTTACATCGGTGCATACGGTCCAAAATATCGGAAGGTATCTTTTTATTCTCCGATTCCAGGTCAATAACCTGACCGGCTATCATACCTTCCACCCCGGATGCCTTTGCTATAATAGCTGCAGCCCTTATTTTCAAATCCCGGTTTTCATTGCTCTTTAAAATGCTTTCCAGCAATAACTCGAAAGCCAAATTCAGAAGCCCATCGCCTGCAAGTATTGCCAATGCCTCTCCATATACCTTGTGGTTTGTGAGCCTTCCCCTTCTATAATCGTCATTATCCATTGCAGGAAGGTCATCATGAATGAGAGAGTATGTATGGATCATTTCAACAGCACAGGCAAAAGGCAAAACGTCCTCTCTTCTTCCCCCAAGCATGTCACACACAGCCAGGCTAAGTACCGGTCTCAACCTCTTTCCCCCTGCCAGAAGGCTGTATCTCATTGCGGAATATATAGACTTTTCGGGCAGATCCTTTTCAACCACATATTTATCAAGATATTCATTTACTAACACCACATATTCTTCCAGCTGATCTTTAAAGTTCATCCTATTCATCACCTGTTTCAATAAAATTTTCTTCCTTAAGTATTCCCGATTCGCTTTCAATCAATATTGAAATCTTTTTCTCCATATCATCAAGCACTTTGCTCAAATCCCTCGATAAAGTCATGCCCCTTTGGAAGGCTTTAATAGACTCATCCAGAGAATACTCTCCTCTTTCCAGCTGCCTTACTATTTCCTCAAGCTCCCGCAGGGACTCTTCAAAATTGATGTTTTCTTTCTTTTTAGCCATAACCGACCCCTTTCTAAAATTATTATATTAGGATGACTTATCATTTACCACACAATAAAGCCTTCCATCCTTAAGTTGTATTTCAAGGTTGTTTCCCACATCCACATCATTAACGGACTTTACAATATTTCCCGTATTCTCGGATTTTATTATGCAATAACCTCTTGATAATATATTAAGAGGACTTAAGGCGTCAAGTTTTCCTATCAGAAGGCAAAGCTTCGATCTTTCCCTATCATACCGGGAAAGCATGCTTTTTCTTAAATCCTTGCTAAGAATATCAAGCTTCATTCTCTCCTGATAAATTTTATCATAAGGTTGTCTGAAAGCAGCAGAATCCATCACCTTATAAAGCCTGTCCCTCTTCTGACGTATATTTGACAAAAGAGAATTTACAAGCCTTAAAGTAAGCTCGTTGATTCTGCTTTTCAAAGCCAGCTTTTCAGGCATCACCAACTCTGCCGCAGCTGAAGGAGTCGGAGCTCGAAGGTCGGCAACAAAATCGGCAATAGTATAATCGGTTTCATGACCGATTGCCGATATTACCGGAATTTTGGATTTGAATATGCTTCTTGCCACTATTTCTTCATTAAAAGGCCACAGTTCTTCCAATGACCCTCCTCCCCGGGCAAGAATTATAACATCCACACAGCCGGATTCATTCAGTTTTTCAATTGCATGGCTGATTTCTCCGGAAGCAGATTCACCCTGAACTTTGACAGGAAATATCTTAATAACCGAATTATAAAATCTTCTGTTCAAAATATTAATGATATCCCGGATAACAGAACCGGTAGAAGAAGTAACCACCCCAATGGAACGGGGAAGGTACGGTATTTTCTTTTTATATGCCAAATCAAACAAACCTTCATCGGCCAGCTTTTTTTTGAGTTGCTCAAAAGCAATATGAAGATTGCCGATACCGTCACTTTGCATCTCCTCTGCATAGAGCTGGTACTGTCCGTCTCTCTCAAAAACCGAAATATATCCCCTTATTATTACTTTCATACCGTTTTCGGGATTAAACCTAAGATATGAATTGTATGTTCTGAACATTACGCACTTTATCAGACTGTTTTCGTCTTTGAGAGTAAAATACATGTGTCCCGAAGAATGATTTTTAAAATTCGAAATCTCTCCTCTTACCCATATATTGGTAAGGATCAGGTCTTTGGACATTTTCTCCTTTATATATCTATTAACTTGCGAAACGGTCAAAATATTGCTAAAGCTGTTGTTTGACAATTCGCCCATGTATTTCACCAAAACATCCTTCTTCTCTCAAAATGCCGTCTTGTCAATCCAATCCACCTCATCCGTTCGAATTAGTCTCACTGCCGTCTGTAAGTTTTAATTTCGCAACATTGCCAAGAATTCCATTTACAAAGGAACCGCTTTCACCGCCACTATAATTCTTTGCCAGTTCCACTGCCTCATTTATAGAAACATTAAAAGGAATATCCTTCCTATAGTTCATCTCATATATACTGAGCCTCAAAATCGATAAATCAACCTTGGAAATCCTTGATAGTTTCCATCCCCTTGCGTACTTTTCAATTAAACTGTCAATGTTCTCCTTATTTTTATGAACCCCTTCAACTACATCTATTATATATTCCCTGTCTTTTGAGTTAAGATCATACTGCTCCAGTGCTATTTTTATTTGCTCCTCCCGAGAATCCTTTTGAAACTCCAACTGATATAAGAGCTTCATCGCAATTTCCCTGGATGCCTTTCTTCCCATTCGGTTATACCTCCCCAATCAAAATTCCGCTAAACAGCATATGTACTTTCTAAATATAATTCTCTCAATTATTTATTGGATAAAAATAAAAGCCATATATCTCAATTCATCCTTTCACTTCATAAAGTCTTTGTAAAGTAAAACATTATCTATAAGTACCCGGGGGTAAAATCCTGTCAAGCAAATTCCTAATATAATTTTTATCTTTTGATATCTTTTTTCCTATATAGTAACCTAAAAAAACACAAATCGCAATAAACAGCGTCTGAAAAAAACCCACAACCAATACACATATTGCAATTATAAGGCCTATGAGTGCGCCGTTTATTTCACCAAAATGCGACCGGTAAAATTCAAAGATTTTATTTATTATCTCCTTTTTATCCATAAGTTATAAACCTCCATTACTCAACCCTGGATTTATACCCGGTATATATATTTTCTACCGATGCCTTCACTTCATTCACGGCTATACCCGTAGTTTCCTCAACGGATTTTTTAACCTTCACCTGTATATCCTCAAGAAGGGCTGGGATATTAACATCAGGCATCACAATGGTCTTAATATATACCGAGACATTATCACCCTGCTTGGTAACGTAGGCTTTATTTTCCTTAATACCTCCAACCTTTTTCGAAGCATTAAGTGCAATGCTTTCTATAGCATTTAAAGATATTCTTATTTCTCCAACGTTATTAATCTTTCTGACCGACTTTTTATCCTTTTCACTTCTTACACCGGATAAAAGGAACATAAGACTCAATCCGAAAAACACAATCTCAACAAAAAGCAAAAACAATGAGATCCCTCGATTAGGCAACACATCGTTTACAAGAAATTCCGATGCTCTCTCAATCATTTCAGGTCTCAAAGTAAGTACCACAGTAATCAAGGAAATAACCGTAAGACAAAACGCATAAACAGCCAGTAAAATCCTAAAAATGATATTCATACGATAATCGTCACCTCTTTTATCTTTAGTTTTCCCATTTTAACACCCAATTTACATTTTTCACATCAAAAAAGCTATTTTTCAATGTATATTAACATTATATTTCATTTTCAAAAAAAAATAAACCCTAGCGGGTTATTAATTTATTCTGCTTAAATATTACGTATACTCTTACCTCAGCCTTAAAGTATCTTCGCCGGTCTCCTTTTTGTGGTCCTTGTCGATATTTACTCCTTGAATGTGAATATTTACTTCCACTACATCAAGACCTGTCATGGTCTCTATAGCCTTTTTTACTCTTTCCTGAATATTCCACGATACATCGGGTATTCTACAGCCATATTCAACAATAATATATAAATCAACTGCAGCTTCTTTTTCGCCGACCTCAACCTTAACCCCTTTAGACAAATTTTTCCTTCCAAGCATTTCGGCAATTCCACCGGCAATCCCACCGCTCATTCCAGCCACTCCCGGAACATCCATTGCAGCAATGCCCGCAATTATAGCCACTACCTCTTCTGAAATTTTCACTGTTCCCATGTCGTTCAAGCTGTCCCGATTTTTCTCGTCCACTTGAAAAATACCTCCTTTGCCGGATTTAGCCGTTAAGATTTGCCAATACAATTATAGCATTATGTTTTTTTATTATCAACACCGGGAAATAAATACACATAAACAACGCAAACATATTCGTTTTTTATGTAAACAAATCCCAAAGATTTCTTAAAATTTATTGGATACATATATATTGGATATATCCACACCGCTCTGTCTGGAAGCTATCTCGGATATTTGAGCCACATCAACCGACGATATGCTCGGAGCTTTAACCACTATATCTATGGTTCCGTTTTCTCCGAAAAGCACCACTACATCATTGAAGCCCTTGTTTTTTATTAATGTCTCAATTCTCATTTCTTTATCGGAATTCTCTATCAAGCTCAACATCTTTTCATATGCCTGGGCTCTTTGCTCTTCGGTGGCATTTACATCATTGGCTATTTGTTCTAATGTCTCCTTATCTTTTGCCCTGGTTAAATCCTTATCCATTTTTGCCTGGGCAAAAAAATCATTTGCCTCTTTTGACGCCTGCAAAGCCTTGTTTTCACTTTTTTTATCATCTTTTTTATTATCTTTTTTATCTTCTTTTTTATCTTCTTTTTTGTCTCCATCCTTCTTTTCTTCATTATCCTCTAACAATGTATTATCCACATACAAAGCTTCGCCCAGTCTTTCGGTTTCATAATCTTCAACACCGACAATAGGTAAATCTCCCGAATTGCTTACCGATTCTCCGTTATTATTGTAGCTGTACTGTAAATACCCTGCAACGACAATCATTAAAACCAAAGACAAAACAACAATTTGTTTTCTTTTAAAAACCATCATTAAATAGTCCCCCTTTATAGATATGATTTATAGTAAACTGTTTTTAGTAATATATATTATATTTCCAAGCATTTTATATCTGTTTTATGAATAAATTTCTCCAATGTATATAAATTAAACTTATTCTCCCTCTACAACGTGTATCTTATGAACCGGAACATTTAAAAGTACTCTGACCGAGTTAATAATGTTCTCTTTTACCGTCGGTTCACTTACACCTTGAGCCACCACCAAAACTCCCTGAACCTTGGGCATAAGCTCTTTTGCTATTACAGGTTTTCTTACTCCGCTGCCCACCTCCTCATATACAACATTGCTTTCATAGCTGCTTTGATTTATCTTGCGTGTTCCTCCGGCATTGTCTTTTTCCTCTGTGTTATTGTCATTTTTCTTTATATCCTGATAAGGAACAATTTCCTTTCCCGATTCATAGGTTATCATTACGTTGACTTTACCGACTCCATTGATTTTTGAAAGAATCTCCTCTATTTCCTTTTCAATATCCGATTTATCACCGGAAGCGGCAACACTCACAATTTCCTGCTCATTTTTTGTATTCTGTACTTCATTTTCTGCCTTCTTTTTTGTGCCATTGTCATCAAATAAAGCTCCTCCGGCAATTATTATTATTACACCTATGATAATAATAATTACAAGGTTTTCTCCCCATTTGCTGTTCTTTTCCTTATCAAACATGTCCTTGATGTGTTTTAATACTTTTTTTATTCTGTCCATTTTGCCCTCCTTAATCCTCAAGTGAAATAACAATATTCTCTTTTTCTATGCAAAGAAGTCTTTCTATTCTCTCTTCCAGCTCCTGTTTGGTTTTTTTGTCCAGTTGTTTTTCTGTAAGCACCTTATCTTCTGAGTTTTCATCTTTTGAGTTTTCATCCTCAGAGCTGGCATTTTTTGAATTTATCTTTTCAATTTCAACTTTTTTAACGCTTAATACAGGCTTGATTTTTTTATCGTTTTCATCTGTTTTTAAATATAGATAAACCTTTTTTACCTCTCCGAACCTTTCGGAGGTGTAATCTTCATTGATTATTATGTCTGCCCTTGCATCTGCCACTCCCTTAACCTCTTTTGCAATTGACTCCAATTGCTTTATTATCTTATCCCTATATAAATTGGTTATCTGCATTATTTGGTTTTCTTCCAAAATACTGCTGCTTGCCATTATTTCCTTTTTGTTTATATAGTTACTGTCAGCCATATGCAATTCCTTAAGTACGATTTCTTTGCCCACAACTTTAAGGACAGGGTTTACCAGAGCAATTACCAGTATGAAACCGGTAACCAGGTTTACAATCTTTTTCATTTTACCTGAAGGTATCAGCATCTCAATTAGTATAATAAGCATTACAACAGTAATGGTATTTACAACCCAATTTTTTAAAAACTCTATCATTTTCTCCTCCGTACTTTAAAATATTGTATTACCTGATCATGACAGAAATATTGCTGGCCAATATCAGCACCGTAACGGTTATTAAAAACATAAACGCCACCGATGCCACCGCTCCCAATATATACGTCATTGAGCTTGCCACCTCGCTTATGCACTTTATTATCCGTCCCTCTGCAAGAGGTTCGAGAAGTACACAGGTCATCCGGTATATGAGGATAACCGCAAACATTTCGACTATAGGAATAAGGCAAATACCTATAATCCCTATCATGATCGCAACTCCAACAGCGTTTTTTATGAGCAAAGTGCATCCTATGACCGTATCAGCCGCATCCGCCAAGTATTTTCCGGCCACCGGAATAAACGTGTTTATTGCAAACTTTGCGGTCTTGCTTGTTACACCATCCACCACCGCCCCAAGAGACCCCTGCAAGGAAACTATGGCAACAAACACGGTAAGAATTATTCCTAACGACCATTGGGTAATATTTTTCAAGAAAGCTGAAAACCGTGTTATTTGAATTTTTTCCGATACATTGTCCACAATGGATATGACAGTGGACAGCACAATTAGCGGTATAAGAATGTTTTTTATAATTGTCGCACTAACCTGGACTACCAATACAAGTATAGGCTGCAATGCACCTCCCGAAACAATATTTCCGGATGAGACCAGCAGTGTTACCAAAGCAGGTATTGATGCATACATGAAATTTACCATTCCGTCTATTATCTCTATTCCTGACTTTACTATGGAGTTAAAGCTTACCAAGAGAATTGACACCAGTACTATGTAGCAAACATAAAAGGCCAGCTCTCCGGTACTCTTGTTTAAAAAAGATGTCTGAAGGTTGTTTAAAACCGCACACAGCACAACCAGCACTATAAGCTTTATCAAAATATCTATATTCAGGTAAATCTCCTCAAAAAGATATCCCAAAAGCCTGTTTGCCAACCCGGGAATATCAAAATCATACTTTCCCTTCGCCATATCGGTAATCATATTCTCAGGGTCATAGCCCGGCAGAATATCATCGAGTCTTTCATCCTTGTATCTTTCAAGCTGCTCCTCAATGCTTTTTACCTCATCGGATTGGGTCTGCTGGTCAATTATGCTGTATTCTTCGTTTTCTTCCTCTGCATATGCCTTTTGCTGAGCCATTAGAGCTGCCGGGCATACCAGGGCAAAAATCAATATTATCGGTAAAATACAGTTTTTAAATCGTCTTTTGTTTATCATACATCCTAACCCCATTCCTTCGCCTTTATCCTCACGGCAAAATACTTATTATAAGGTCTAAAAGCGAGGTAATTATCGGTACTGCCAAAAGAATTATTATAACTTTTCCTGCCAGCTCAACCTTGGAAGCAATTGCACCTTCTCCGGCATCCCTGCACACTTCTGCGCCAAATTCAGCTATATATGCAATTCCTATAATTTTAAGAAGAGTACTGAAGTATATCAAATCTATATTGACTTTTTGAGCATAACTGTTTAAGAGATCCACGACTGCTGAAATTTTACCCAGTATTACCACCAGTATGATTATTCCGGTAAGCAGACTTATCTGTATGGCAATTTCGGGTCTGTGGGCCTTAATTACAATGGCAAGTATTGTGGCAACCACGCCCAACCCCACTATTTGAAATATTTCCACCTTAATCAACCGCCTCTTTAGCATTTATAGTTGGAACAGGGTTTTCACCGTATCAAACAGGTGTGCTATCTCCTTCACTATCATAAGAAGTACTACTACCAGTCCTGCAATGGTAGTCATCATAGCCTGTTCTTCTCTACCCGATTTATTAAGCAATGCATTTAAAACAGATACCAAAATACCTATTGCTGCAATCCTGAAAATTAAATCTATATTCATGCGCCATCTTTCTCCCTTATTTTTTTCTTGTAACACTTAAATTCAAAGAAATATTTCGTTTAAAGAAACTTCTTGCATTTGCCGCCTCATTACAATTAAGCAATAGCATAAGCTGCGATCGGGCTAATCTCGTTTTATAGTACAAGTATATTCACCCACCCTATAGAATTAGAACAGTATAATAATTATTGCCAGACCCCCAAGCACTCCCAGACTTCTGTACATGGATTCATTCTTTTTCCTCAATTCCTCCGCTTTTTCTTCCTGCATTTTCAGCTGGTTTAAAGTAAGCCGGATGTTTTTGATTTGACCCTCAATATCGGAACTTCCCAGCATCTTTCCGAAGGAAATTAAAATTTCTTCGTCCTCACTGTTTAAGGCTGTCTTATTTATATTTTCCTTAACCGCTTTAGTCCACGCATCCCGGGCGTTTATTCCCTCATCGCTGTTTAATATCTCAACGGTTTGACTGAAAAAAGCAGAAACCCCGCTGTCGCAACATTTGCTGATTTTTAAAAAAGCCTCGGTCAGCACATTGGACAAAAAACTGACTTCATTTTCAAACATCTGTAAAAGTCCCTGCAAAGCTCTTAAATCCTTCGGACGTTCCGAACATTTCCGGGAATACATGTAGCCCAACAAACTGCTGGAAACAAAAACAATCAGACTCCCGATTATCTTCAAAATCATATTCATTCTCCTTTATACAAAACATTCAATGTTTCTCCGTCGATAATCTCTTCAACGGTTCCCGGTCCTTTTCTGGAACTTAAAACAATGTATCTTTCGAATATTTTTTCCTGCATCAAGCTCAATACTTCTTTTCTGGTTTTAAGCTGCGATATATTATAGCCGTGTGCCGTGGTTATTATCTTAACTCCTGCATTTACAACCTGCATAATGGCATCCCTGTCACCGTTGCTTCCTATTTCATCGGTCACAATTACATCGGGTGACATGGATCTTAGCATCATGAGCATGCCCAATTGTTTCGGGCAAGCATCCAAAACATCGGTTCTTGTTCCTACCCTGTTCTGCGGAACCCCTTTATAACATGCAGCTATCTCCGAACGCTCGTCTACGACACCGACCTTCAGTCCTCTAAAATTCATTCCGTCTATTCCGTCACTTATAACCCTTGTTATATCCCTTAGCATGGTTGTCTTTCCACACTGGGGAGGAGAAACTATGAGGGTGTTGTATATACCTTTTTCACCGTTTATCATGTATTTTACAACCCCGGAAGAGCATCCGAACACCTCCCTCGAAAAACGAATGTTTAGACCGGAAATATCTTTTATGTTTTTTATACCGTCTTCACACAGCACTACTCTTCCGGTAATACCAACCCTGTGTCCACCCCGGATTGTCAAATATCCGTTTTTAATTTCGTCCTGGAAGGCATAAATAGAGTTTTCACTTACCAGCTCCAAGGTTTTGATTATCTGCTCCTGACTTACATAATAAAGATTTGCCCTGCTTTCTGTAAGCTTTCCTTCAGAATTTAAAAAAAAGCTGCCCCTGGAGTTTTGAAGCATCAAAGGCTTATTTGCCCTTAGCCTCAATTCCTCTGTGGTCATTAAATCAACCAGACTGACTTTCTTTATAACTTCTCTTATATCGTGGCATATAACTCTTAAGATTTCCCTCTCAAACTTCTGAACCTCCTCGACCCTAAAAACCGGCTTATCTTTTGTTTCCATAAAAGCCCTCCTCGTTTTCCATATGTTAGTCTTTATTTAATTCATTCTCATTAATAAATATTTGGATTTGTCCACATTTATGACAAAAAACTGAGGGGGTAGTTGTAAAGAAAAATATTCCGGAAACTTGATTTTCGCAATGTTTCTTCCATATTTTTCTTTACCCAATAGAATGGGTGCACTACTTAGGAGTAATATAGTCATTTCTCTTAGTGAAATCTTACAAAATAAAAACTCAAGAGTTAATTACTCTTGAGCTTATTATCATTAATTCTTATAATATACATTTTTATTTTAATTAATGTTCGTCTGAATTGCACTCATCACAATCGCATTCCCATTGGATGCTTATATCTTCATTACAGAGCGGACACTTAAAGGACTCTTTATTGTCATCTATCATATCCTCTTTAAGTTCGAAAACCTTATGGCAATGAGGACATTCCAATTCGGCAATGGTATCGTCATCATCATACTCATCGTCCTCATCATATATTAATCTTTCCAATTCAGCCAAATCTTCATCAATGTCATCAACATGCTCTTCCAGTTGTTGCTGAACCTCTGTCAGATCATCCACAGACAATGCTATATCATCCAAAACCTCTATCATAGCTTTAATTATTTTTCCCTCATTAGTGGAATCGTTAATCTGCATTCCTTCTGCAAGTCCCTTTAAATAGGCCACTCTTTCTCTTATCAACCGCATACAATACCTCCACTTTATTGAAGTTTATTTTATTATAACCATTATACCCTTTCCATATACTCTCCGGTTCTTGTATCAATTCTGATTTTATCGCCGGTATTAACAAACAAAGGAACCTTGATTTGCACTCCTGTTTCAACAGTGGCAGGCTTTGTTGCTCCTGTAGCGGTATCACCTTTGAATCCCGGTTCGGTTTCAGTTACTTCAAGTTCAACAAAGTTCGGAGGTTCTATACCGAAAACATTGCCCTTATGGGAAAGGATTTTTACAACCTCATTCTCTTTTACAAATTTTAATGCGTCTCCTATCTTATCCTTACCTAAAGGCAATTGTTCATAGGTCTCAACATCCATAAAGTAATATAAGTCTCCATCGTTATACAGGTACTGCATGTCCTTTCTTTCTATATGAGCTTTAGGCATTTTATCCGTAGGATTAAAGGTCTTTTCAATAGTAGCACCTGTGACTATGTTTTTCAGTTTTGTCCTGACAAAAGCAGCTCCTTTACCCGGTTTAACGTGCTGGAACTCAACAACTTGAAATATCTGCCCATCAAGTTCAAAAGTCACACCGTTTCTAAAATCTCCAGCTGAAATCATCTAATTATCCCTCCAAAAAAAATTTATCTTTTATAGATTTAATTAATCAATTAAATAACATAAGTTACAGGTACTCTAATCGACCTGCATATTAAATAATAAATCAACAAATTAATATTAAAATAAAATCGCAACTATTTCAAGATAAAATTTCATATATAGTAAATTTAATCATCAAAATATACTTATACTACCTAAATTATAATCATTTCCCTGGACGATCCTGTCAGCACTAAGGGATTATCTCCATTTATTACAATCATATCTTCTATTCTCACTCCACCCAGTCCCGGAATGTAAATACCGGGCTCCACAGTAACGACCATCCCGTCATCCATTATTATACTTCCCTTTAGAGACAGTCTCGGCTCTTCATGAATTTCCAAGCCTACTCCATGTCCGAGACCATGACCGAAACAATCTCCGTATCCTTCTTTAGAGATTAGGTCTCTGGCTATTGAATCGATCTCCTTCCCGGTCAATCCTTTTTTAGCACCCCGGACGGCATTTTGCTGAGCCGTAAGCACAATATTATAAATTTTTGAAAGCTCTTCATCGGGCTTTCCGACAAAAACAGTCCTGGTCATATCGGAACAATAGTCTTCGTATATTGCTCCAAAATCCATTGTAACAGCATCTCCCTGCTCAATCGCTTTTTCTGAGGCAACACCGTGGGGAAGAGCCGAACGGTATCCGGATGCCACAATTGTATCAAAGGATACACCCCTTGCCCCCTGTTTTTTTATAAAGTATTCCAATTCTGCCGCCACTTCAATTTCTTTTACTCCCGGCTTTATATACCCTAAAATATGGCTAAAAGCATCATCGGCTATCTTTACCGCCTTTTTTATTAATTCCAGTTCGCCTTTATCCTTTTTCATTCTCAGGTTATCGATCATTCCTGCCAAAGGTTTTATTTCTTTAACATTAAGCTTTTCCTCAAATTCTCTATAGCTCTTGCAGGTTACGTGGTCTTCCTCAAATCCCAGTATATCAATACCTTTCGTCTTAATAACATTATTTATTGTAACCAAAATGCTGTCTTTGTACTCAATTATCTCATACAAAGGTGCCTGCTTCACCGCCTGTTCCACATACCTGAAATCCGTCACAAGAAAAGCATCGTTTTGGGTAATTATCAAATGTGCAGAACTTCCGTTAAATCCGGATAGATAGACATAGTTCTCCCTTTTCGTTACCAGTACTGCATCCATGTCTTTTTCTTTAAGTAACAGCCTTAATTTATCTATTCTATTCTCAATTTGACTTTTCATTTTATACTCATCCCTTTCCGATTGCAACCCCCAAACTAAACGCCATTAATACTTATTCTTCAATGTACCGCTTTTAATAAATAAAAGTACGGGAGCTAAATTCCTATTTTCTATAAACAAGCCGCTGCATTGAGTGCAAGTATGTAACCGATGCTTCCGAATCCGCTTATTTGCCCGACGCATACCGGAGCTATCACGGATTTGCTTCTGAATTCCTCTCGGGCATGTATATTCGACAAATGGACCTCAATTGCAGGAATTTCAACAGCTTTTATGGCATCCCTTATTGCAATGCTGTAATGGGTATAGGCACCCGGATTTATAATTATAGTATCAATCTTCCCCTTTGATTCATGGATCTTGTCAATTATTTCACCCTCATGATTGGTCTGTATAAAGCTTAAATCAATATTTAGCTTCATTGCCTCAGCATTCATTTTTCTGGCAATATCCTCAAGGGTTTCCGCACCGTATATTTCCTTTTCCCTTTGTCCCAACAGGTTTAAATTTGGGCCATTGATCACAAGTACCTTTTTCATATTTAGATCCCCCTTTATTGCTTATTACTGTAATGTTATCACAATACTGTTTTGACTCTCCCATCTATTTGCTATTAATTTGACCGGCTAATTTCCTGGCAATATCTAATTCTTTACAGACATATTTAATCCTTCTGTCATGAATATATATTTATTTACTTTTCAAAGTTGGCAATAATACTTTCATATATTTTTTTAAGCTTTAAGGCATCCTCTGCCATATTGCTTCTGGATTCACAAATAATTACCGGCTCCATACCCTTTTTTACGATAATCTCCGCCAGATGTGCAAATTCCGGGCCGAATTCCACATCATCTATGTTCCAATGCTTTTTTTCTCCTCCCTTTGTAAACTCAACACGGCTGAAATGGCAATGGAGGTTTTTGATCCTTTCAAAGCCAAGGGCATTTTCCAGCTGATTAATTACCCTTTCAAAATCTTCAGGGCAATTGAGGCCTCCCTGGTATCTTGCATGTATATGTCCAAAATCCACCGTAGGCATTAGCAGTTCATGAATCCTGCACATTTCAATTATCTCATCCAGTGAACCCATTTGATTGTTTTTTCCCAAAACTTCGGGACATATTAACACATCTTCCAAGCCGCTATTTCTTGCTTCATCCAAAACTTCACCGATTAAATCAATCGCTGTTTTAAGAGCCCACCTTTTGTCAACCTTGCTGTAAGAACCGGTATGGACAACAATCCTTTTTGCTCCCATCCATTTGGCTGCCGTCAAGGTCTCAATAATATATCTTTTGGAATTCTTCCTTTTTTCCTCCTCTGGACTTGCCAAATTTATATAATACGGGGCATGTATGCTTAAAAATATATCGTTTTTTACTGCTTCCTCACCGATTTCGCGGGCTGTCTTTTCGCTTATGTTGACTCCCCTGTTGCACTGGTATTCATAAGCCTCAAGCCCCATAGCCGAAAGCCATGCCGGCATCTGGGCAGAAGACTTGTATCCCTGTTCATAAAAACTCTCCGAGTTCCCGGAAGGTCCAAACCTTACCAATTATATTCACCTCATAATATTTAAATCTTTGTTATTTCTTTACTGTCGTAAGGGATTTTAGCATAGTATTATTATAACTAATGTTGTGCGGTTTTAAAACAAAAACTGCAAACATAGCTAATAAGATAACATTTTCATGATATTTATTTTTATCTTTCTTAATCAACTTTCGCAGGAAACAACTGATAGCTTTGCCTTGATACAATAGGGCAAAGAGGAGATAAAGTAGCTCATAAACTCATTAATTGTTTCCTTTGGCAATAACAGTTTTTCCTGTAAAGAAAGTTTTAAAGCTTCTATTATGAGCTGCAATGCCTCAAAATATTTGATATCCTCAAGTTCATCGCAGCAGTAGCAGAACAAAGCGCCAATTGTTCGAAAATCAGTGTTATTGCGGTTTTCAACCGCTAACATGATGTACCTTGAAAAAACAATAGTAGTATGGGCAACCATCATATCGTACGAACGGCCTTGGAATTCCTTCGCAAGCTTTAAGTATGACTTGCACATTTTAAAGAATACCTCGATGTCCCAGCGTTTGCCATATATCCTGATTATCTCTGAC